>Ga0307507_10001013_pt1 | contig 62550 bp, 57 predicted proteins | sample 7_EM_MG_FD_207223 | JGI IMG/M metagenome (GOLD analysis project Ga0307507, IMG submission 207223) | Populus trichocarpa ectomycorrhiza microbial communities from riparian zone in the Pacific Northwest, United States - 7_EM | ecosystem: Host-associated > Plants > Roots > Unclassified | place...
GCCAAGCATTCTTAAACCAATATTGGCAATATTGGCGATATTGGTTGAACCGATATTGATTGGTTTGTGATTGGTTCGGCTTTTATCGGTGCCAGCACTGGTTCTGATTCTGGTGTTCGCGCACGGGCCTTCCCCTCTGCTCGCCCTGACGGGTCAAGGGATAGCTGCGCTTCTATAGTATAGGAAACTTACCCCCCTTAAGACAATAACTGGGTATATAATTATAATATAACTAAATATAAAGAAAGCAGAGGGGCTTAGGGGATAATTAGAAATAGAAGTTCTTTTAGAGATTTATAAAGAGGTCTATAATACTATTATAGTCCAATACCTTAGGAGCGGAGATATTAGAGTCACCCTAAAGGACTAATAGGTAAAGGAATAAGCCATAAGGGCAGGGGACAGGCTAGGAGAATGTATTGGCATAAAAGTACTCCGTAAAGATTACCTAGTTAAAGTCCTAGCGGTTCCTATAAGCCTTAGGGTAAAAAAGGGACGCTAGGCAAATAATACAGCAACTATATAGGAGATAGTAAAATATACAAAATGCCTTATACTAGGACTTAAGATTACCTAAATCTAATAGCTTTAACAGGAAAATATAAACTAAGCATATAATAAGAACAATAAAAGGATATAAGGGTTACTAGAGACTTGCTAGGGAGACGCTAGATAAACGCATGGCTCCCTTATTATTAGTATATATACACTAGAAATGCAAAAACTTCTTATCTAAAAAGAAATAATTATAAATAGCCTTATATATAACACAAGGCTCTATAACTATAAACTACGCCTAGAATGATACTATTGCTGTGTATAATAGGGATATACCTAATCCATATATATAGCACAGGTGTGCTGCGGCCACTATGCAGGCCCCTATAATATAAGATACTACTTAAATTAAGACTAAATAAAATGCGTAAACTACTACTAAAGCACATATAAGGCGTAGGAGAGAGTAAACTATATTAAATATAGGAGACGGAAGGTAAGGGCCTAACAGCTACGGGAATAACTGTATGCTAGGTTATATAAATGGAAATAATAGGCAATAAGCTAGGGGGACGTAGGTGCCTTCCTAGCGTTTTCTACCTTTAATACTAGGGGGCTAGGCTAGCCATCTCAAGCCTTAATGGGCTAGAAGCGACGCTATATAATATTACTAGACTAAATAGGGATATAAGGGTTATAGGGGACACAAAGGAGAGGACGCCCTATAGAAAGACCCCTATAGACAGCTATAGTAAGCTTAAGACCAGGATAATTAAGAATTAGACTTAACGCAGCAAATATAACATTTGGAGCTAACCTATAAAGGGCACACAGCCATCTAGTAAGACTAAGGGAAGAACTGGAGATAATAATAGATTTAGATATAGAAGCGCTAGTAGGAACATAAGATATGGGAATAGAAAGCTTTATATAAAATAAGTAGTAACTAGGGTGCAGATATAAGAGACAGAAGTTATAAAAATCCTAGAGAAAGTAAAAATAGAAGTAGTGAGGAATAAAGGAGAGTTAAAGGACCTTTGCTAGGGGTCCGCTACCTATCTATTATATAGTATAACTGCGGCAATACAAACCACCGTCTTGTAAGGCCCCTATTAGATAGTCTAGACCTAGAGAAATACTATATCCTTGCTATATAAGAGCCGTATTATAACACCTATATATAATTAACATACTGCCCCTAAGGATTTCAGCTCCTATACAAACCAAAAGCAGCTATATGCGTGTGCTTTATAATTAGTAAGGCTATTAGCCTATCCTTATGGTTATAGTAGGCAGTTAACCTAGATATTGTAGTTATAACAATCCAGATATATAGGGGACCGGTATAAATTATTAATGTGTATAACCCTAGGATTAAAGGGGTCCCATAAATAGAGAATATTATATTAGTAATAAGCCTACTAGAAACCAAAGGCACAGAGTCTATCCTATTAGGAGACATAAACCTCTACTACCTATAGTGGGGGGGTATCCACGTCGCTGCTAAATATTAGGTAGAGTGCCTACTAAGAGCTATAAACATCTAGGGCCTTAAGCTAGCCACCCCCTAAGGAGCAATTATATGGTAATAAGGCACCGCCAGAAGTATAATTGACCTTATACTTATAGACAAAGGCCTATACCAGAGACTTAAAAGGTGCAACCCTAAAGAAGAATAGGCACTTACCCTAGACTACATCCCTATCTAGATATAGCTAGATCTGGATATTAAGGCGCAACTAAGTAGTAAAAGATATGTAATAAGGAAGCTTAAGATAGACAGTTTCCTTAATACAGTTAAACAATAACTTTAAGACCTAGAAGAAATCTACCTAATACTAAACAAGCGAGGCTTATTAGCTACCCCTAAGGAAATTAACTAAAAACTAGAAAGGATCCAGGCAGCAATTAAAAATAGGCTAAAAGAGTACTGCCCAGTCTTAAAACCGGGTGCCTATACGTGACACGCATGGTCTATATAATGCGCGGTTCTTATTGCTAGTGTCACGGCTAGCTTCCTGTGGGAGCGGTCCGATAGATCAAGCAACAATGAGGGGCTATATTATGAATAGACTAAGGTAAGGGCTTAAAGAAAGGGGCGCGGTAGACGACTATGTACATGTTCGGTCGTCGGGGCAACGTTAGGGCAACGTTGATCCGTGACCAACGACGCCTTAATGGTAGCTATATAGACGAACCGTCACATCACCCCCCTTTAAGCTAGGAGGATCGCCCTTAATCCTTATAGTTAAGCTCTCCTTGTCCGTCTTACCCTTCCGTCCTTCTTTACTTTATTGTCTTCCTCTAAGGGCTCTAGATCTACGTCCTTGTAATACGCCTCTAGCCATTGTATTAGCTATACGGGTGGTCTAGCATTATAAGGTCTCTCATTATGGAACGCCTTAATCTTATAGGGGGCGCCAATAAAGCCGTCTACGTTATACTAGGTGTCATCCAGGTTATAACCTACCCAGTTAACCTTATACTGTAGCCTTCCGTGGTAGGTTCTACTAGTAAGGATCTTATTAATCTTATACTCTGGCTCGCTATTAATTAGGATTAGCTCCTCTAGCTCCCTATTCTAGCCCGGTAGGGGGTTATCTAGGTCCTTTCACAGTTAATTAGCATAGAAGACGTTTAACATCTTCATGTTTAGGGGTAGGTTAATAATATACAAGTGTCCTTTTATGCCTAGAATCTTGTAGGACCCTGCAAGCTATCTATCTAGCTTGGTACTTAGTTAGTTAGTAGCCCAGCCCTTCCTAGTAATGTATACTTAATTACCTATTCCGAAGTCTAGTTCGCGACAGTGCCTATTAGCTTGCCTTATTTGCCGCTCTTGGGCCTTAGCCAGATTATCTCTTACCCATTTAACTGCGTCCTAGGTCCTATATACAAAAACTTAAGCTTCTTATTGTGTCAGCTTCTTATAAGGCGTTAAGGCTGCTCATATACATTCCTCCTAGTTAAAGTAGAGCCTTAGCTTAAATCCTAGCTCTAGCTTATATGGTGCAAAGCTAGTAGACTTATACGGTAAGATTGCTTATATAAAGTCTATATAGGGGAGGAGCTCTAACCAATTATCCTAATAGTGGTTAATAAAGGGCCTTAAGCGTTGGTTAATATACTGGTTTAGTACTTCCGTATTACCATTAGTTTGCGGGTAACTAGATATAGAGAGCTTTTACTTAACGCCGGTTAGTTTATATAGCTTATCTATAAAGGCTAAGATGAATTGGGGTTCTTAATCTAATATAACTATCTCTAGAAGGCCGTACACGCGCCAGACGTGTTGGTAGTATAGGTTTACTACGTCAGCTATAGTAGCAGTTTTATAGCAGGGTAGTGAGAAGGCTCTCTTGCCTAGTTAATTAATAACCACAAAGACGTTGTTAAAGCCCTTTTTATCTATTAGAAAGGACTTAAAATTAAAAGAGACATACTACTAGTAGTGTTTACTAATTGGTAGAGGGTATAGTAGGCCTAGGGTTTTATCGCGGGGTATATAGGTCCTCCTATAGGTCCTGCAGTTTCTTATATAGGTATCGCAGTCTAAGGGTAGCCCTAGCCAATAGTATTAGTCTACTACAAGTTTCCTAGTCTTTGTCTTGCCTGGGTAAGCAGTTACCTAGCGGGAGTGTACCTCTATAATAAGGTAGGTACGGAGGTAGTTAGTATTAGGGACCATTAGCTTGCCAAAGCGGGTTAGTAGTCCTCCTTAGAGTTTCTAGCCCTTCTAGTCTTGCTCGGCTAGCTAATATAGTACTACTAGCGACTCGCTAGTTCGATTGGCCTGGAGGATCTAGTTAACCAGCTTATATAGTTCCCATTTGTAATTTGCTGCAGTTGGGGGGTCCTTAAAGGTTGACTCTAGTGTAGCAATTATAAGGGCGGGGTTAATTAGGTATATAGTACGTGCGGCTATGTCCTTCTCTTTCTGTATCTTTAGGTCCTCTTGCTTTTGTAATAGGGTATTAGCTACTATATTTACTGTACCTGGCCTATATATAATCTGCATATGGAAATTAGCTAGTAGGTCTGCCTAGTAGGCTTGCCGTGGACTTAGCAGCCTCTTAGTTGTAAAGTACTTAAGGGCTTAATAATCTGTGATTACTATAAAGGGTATATATTGGAGGCCAATAAGGTGACCTCGCCATTCCTATAGGCCTCTTATTACCGCTAGTATCTTCTTGTCATGGATCTCGTACCGCATCTCTACAGGGGACATTGTCTTTAAGAAGAAGGCTATTAGCTTCTAGGTCCCATCGTCTTGCAGCTAGTTTAGCACCCTAGCTACTACTCCATCACTCGCGTCCGTCTCTATACGGGTGTCTCGGAACGGTAAGTAGTGCTTAATTACGCTGCCAGATAGCATAAGGGCCTTAACTCGCTTAAAGGCTTTAAGCTCTTCCTCCCCTAGTGGGTACTATACTCCCTTCTTTATAAGCTTACTAAGTGGTTATGCAACTCAGCCGTAATCCTTTAAGAAGGCCTAGTAGAAGTTATAAAATCCTAGGAAGGATTATACCCCTTTTATAGAGGTAGGGGGTTCCTAATCCTTAATCGTAAATAGCTTATTAGTGTCTATAGCAACCCTATTAGTACCAATAATAAAGCCTAGGAACTTTATTTTAGTAATGTTAAACTCGCTCTTTTTAATATCCGCTTGTAAGCCTGCCTCTTAAAGCTTTTATAGGACCTTTTTAATATAGACCTTATGCTCTAGCGGGTTGTCCGAGTAGATTAGGATGTCGTCTATATAGGCTATACAGAAATCGTCTAGGTAGTTAAAAAGGACGTTATTAATAAATCTCTAGAAGGACATAGGGCCGTTACATAGTCCAAAGGGTATGATACGGTACTTGTATAATCCGTACCTTATATGGAAAGTGGTTAACTCCTCTACCTCTTCCTTTAGCTGTATACGGTAAAAGGCCTGCTGAACATCTAGCTTAGTAAAGATCTTAGCTCTTAATAGCCTAGTCAACGTCTCCTTAATTAATGGTAGCGGGTAGCGGTCCTTTTTGGTAATTACATTAAGCTTTTAAAAGTCAACGCAGAATCGCCATCCCCCTCCTAGCTTCTTAGCAAATAGGACTGGAGCTATAAAGGGTATATTACTTGGTACAATAAACCCTTTCTGTAGGTGCTCCTATAGGTAGGCCTTAACTAGCTCTAGCTGTTTTAATAATATATTATACAGCGGGCTAGGGGCTAGTTCTCTGCTGCTACTTTTAAGAACAATATTATGGTCCACCCCCTTATGATACAGTGGTAGTATATTAGAGGTAGCTTTTAAGAAACCATCAGCGTACTCTTAATAGGGCTGTGGTAGCTTTTTATAAATAAGCCGGCGGAGTTCTTCCTTGTTGTCTAGTAGCGCGTCCTGTCCCTTCTTGTCCTCCATTAGTTAGTCTATCTTGTAGAGGCTAGTATATCCAATTACTACGTCCTTACGCTTTACTCCTTGTAGGAAGTTCCTCGCCTTAAGTAGCATGATATCTGCTGCTCTAAACTCCCTAGCAGATAAAGGCCTCCTTGCTCTCGGCTTTAATGGTAAAGCTGGCCTAGGGTAGAGCTGGTCTTCCATTTTTCTAATCGTATCTTAGGTATTAATCTTCCAAGTATGCCTATAGTCATATAAGGTCCGCTTAGCTTGCTTTAGCTTAGCCTATCCCTCTAGCTTGATTTTAGTAGAGGACTTCTTCTCTTGAAGTTCACTAATCGCGACTATACATTTAAGGATACGTTAGGGGGTAGACTTGGACTCTTAATCTAGCAATGCGTCTCTTTAATCTACGTCTCTCTAGTAATCCTCGTTAATTAGTAGGGGTAGGAGCTCCTTTCTTAGTATAATTACGTCCTGCCTACTATAGTAGTTCCTCTTGGTTCGCTATACTAAGGCCTAGCACTTGCAATTAATAAGGGCCCCAGTCTTCTCAAACCACCTACAACTAATAAGAAGATCGTGGCGGCCTATATTATAGAATAGGAACCACATAGGGACTCATTGGCTATCTATAACTAGGTTAACCCTAAAGAGCTATCTAATTATATCTATCTGCTAATTATTATAGCCAGATACGGCAACTCCTCGTCCCTTAATCCTATAGAACTTTAGTTGCAGTTATTGCTTAATAATCGGCCGTAGCTTATAGTGTATAAAGGCTTCTCCGCCCGCGCTAGAGTTGAGTAGGCTTACTATATTAAGAGCTACACCACCTAGCGCGATCCTATATAGTATTATAAGGGCTACACCTCCTAAGATCTCCTTCAGCTGTATAGGCGTTATGTTAATTGCTCCAATCTGCTCTAGGCAGGAGACTTCTTCTAGAGCTACTTATTTTCCAACTCCGCCAAGTTAGTAACTATCTTATATTCTTTGCTTTAGTTAATTGCTTTAGCTTCCGTCTTCTTTAGCGCTATATAATTATTGGAGTAGTGTCCTTGCTTGCCACAGTTAAAGCAGGTAACTGGCGCTTTTGCGGCTAGTGCTAGAGTTAGAGGCTACCAGGAAGAGGGGGGACCTTTGGTCTCTTTAGCGCCCCTAGTGGAAGCTCTCTTATTAGCCTAGGCTACTCTACGGTTACTTCGTTCCTTGCCTGTCTGCTTTAGACCTTAGGCGTACTATTAGGCAGTCTTGCAATAGGCCTAAAAGCTACAGTCTTCATCTACCACCTTAACTTCCATTTGGACGCGTAGGCTGTTATAAAGCTTATTATAAAGCTCCTCTTTCTACTGATCTTATGGCATCCTTAAGATATTTGCTAGCCGTACAAAGTTAGATTAGAAATCGTTAAAGTCTCCTAGGTACGGCATCTTAAGGCTTTTAAGCTCCTGCTGGGCCTTGATATGGCGATCTGGGTCCTTAAAGACGTTCTCTAGGAACTCAAGTACTTCTTTGCTAGTAGGGTTGCGTTCCGCATTGCGCTCTACCTTTAGGTAGGGTAAGAGGTGGTTATAAGCTTTGCCTCCTACACGTGTCTTAATATACGCTACTTTTGCATCCTCTTCCTGATCTAGGTTATCTTAATAGAACTAGTCTATATTAGATTAAAGCTTGTTTCGTATATAGCCACTCTAGGCGTAATAGGTAGGCTCTTTCCTATCTATTAGCGTAGGTGGGTCTAGAAACTTTGCCATACGTCCTAAACCCATAACACTGCTTATCTGAGAGAGTGGTGTCCCTTCTTATATTATCTGTGATAGTATACTTCCTCGCTTGCTATCTTCCTAATTTAGGGCTTATATAGTAACCTTGCGGCCCATCCTTAATATCTTCCAATTGGCCTTGTGGAGCTTGTCTATCCTGTTATCTAGGTGCTCCTTAAGCTCCGCTATCTTTGCCTTAGCCTCCTCTTTTCCATTTAGGGCCTTGTGCGCGTGGTTATTTGTGAGACGCCATAATATAGCAACCTGCTGTTCCAACGCCTTCCTTTGTATTCCCTAGAGCCTCAGCTCCTCTATAAGTTCAGTTATAGGTATTTCAGCCAGGCTCTAGGTAGTCACGGCTGTAAACTCCCTTTTAGTCTCTATCTTAAAGTATATAGGGTTCTCGTTATCTTCTAACTGTGTTATAAGGCGGTCCTATTTGCTCTTTATATTGTCTAAAAGCTCTGTCTCGCCATAGTACGGTTGGAGCTCCGGCGGCTTAAGTAACGCGTCTATAGGTTCCTTACGTGCTGCCAGCGTTAGGTTAGTAGCTATCTCTAGCGCGCTAGGCCTTAACGCGCTCCTTTTTACTATAGTGTCTCTTTTGCTTTCTTAGGCAACTCTTGCCACTAAGATTATAATTGGGGTAATCCTTTTAATCTAATTACTGCAGTCTCTTCTTTTAGCTGCTTAATCTGCTGTCACAATTACCTGCCTTAAGCAGGGCTTAGTGGGTTGGTTGGTTTGTAGTCATAGTAGTAAAACTAGCTACGCGTTTAACCGTTGGACCTAGTATTATGTCGCCTCTACAGGCCAATTGGGGTAGACCTTAGTCTAATATCACGGCTAGCTTTCTATGGGAGCGGTCTGATAGATCAAGCAACAATAAGGGGCTATATTATGAATAGACTAAGGTAAGGGCTCGAAGAAAGGGGCGTGGTAGACGACTATATACATATTCGGTTGTCGGGGCAACGTTGGGGCAACGTTGATCCATGACCGATAACGCCTTAATGGTAGCTATGTAGACAAACCGTCACAGCCAGCTAATAATAAGCAAGAAGGAAATATATAAGCAGCTATAACCCTAAAGACAAGAGACAATATAAAGACATAAGAAACCAGCTAAAAAATACTCTAAAAAAAGAAGTAAGGAATAACTGGAAATAGTTTATAAATAAATATACTACTAACCTGAGCCTCCCCTACAATAAGGGCCTTTGGACTATAGCAAAATAGGTAAAGAAAAAGGCGGGACGCCTAGTAGAAGACCTATACCTACTACCCCTATAAAGAGTAGGTGAACCATAGGCCACAAGCAACAATGATAAAAAGGTAAAGACCCTTATAGAAAGATTTTTCCCCTAACTGGCTCTAGTAGACCTTAGTAACATTACTGGTAAAATACTAGTAACTCACCTAAGAGCTAATAGCGATATAATAACTGAAGAAATAGCCAGAACTATTAGCCGCCTTTTAAATAATATAGCACTAGGACTAAATAGGATCCTAAATAAAGCCCTAAAGACCTACGGACCACTTATAGCACCTTGGCTTGTAGATATAGCCAGAGTATACTTTGTAATAGGCTACTACCCACGACTTGGAAGATCCATAACGACGGTTGTTTTATAAAAAGAAGGTAAAGCAGACTACTTAATCCTAGGAAGCTACCGGGCTCACAGCTCGGCGTGGTTACGGAAAAGACTCGGCGTGGTTAGAAATAGTGTATGAGATGGATGGATTGGATCTAGATCCAAATCCAGTTAGCCTCAAATCCATTAAATCCATCGGATCTGGATTGAGATCCAAACTTTATCCATGTCCAGGCTTCAATTTTGCCGTATATTAAGCCAATTCTGGCGATTTTCGCCACTTATGTAACATAACGGCCCAGTGGTTTTCAGTATAATCTGACTACAGCTGTTTGCTAAGCTCTACCGCAGCTATCTACCGAGTTCTACCACAACTGTCTACTAAGTTTAACCGTAACTGTCTACCAAGTTCCACCGCAACTGTCTACTAAGTTCCACCGCAACTGTCTACTAAGTCCACTGAGTTCCACCGTAACTGTCTACTAAGTTCTACCGCAACTGTTTACTAAGTTCCACCACAACTGTCCACTAAGTTCTACTGCAACTGTCTACTAAGTTCCACCGCAACTGTCCACTGAGTTCCACTGTAACTGTCCACCAAGTTCCACCGCAACTGTCTACCGAGTTCTACTGCAACTGTCCACCAAGTTCTACTGCAACTGTCCACCGAGTTCTACTGCAATCTGCGGACCCTGACTTTTACTAACTAATTAGGATTTTCCATGCCTAGTATAGAAAATCGCTATTAGCTTGCTTACTACTAGCGCCTTAGTGGCACTCGCGAGGATTGCTTAAATTAATAACCTCCGCCTCTTAGACCTAATTAACTCTAGAGGAGTTAACTTTGTAGGCTTAAGTAGAGTTATATTAAGTCTTAAATTAATAATCTTATTCTTGTCCTAGGAGTAGAGATATAAAGTTACCTAGATTGTACTCTACTTAAGGTGGTTGCGGCGTTTTATAATTATCTGGCTAAGACGGCTAAAGATATATTTTAGCTTATTGCTTATAGCTGGAATTAATAGGAGATTAATGGCCATTTAAGCAAGGTGCGGGTACTGTTCGCAACTAATAGTTCTCCACCACTTAATTAGGGTCTCGCAATCTTTAACTTGGTTTTGCGTATAATAGCGATTATATTTATCCTACACGGCAGTAGAACGTTGTTAATAGCCGCTCTTCTAAAGACCTTTCATTCTATAGGCCTCCATAATATTAAGCTTACGCTTAGGCTTCTTCTTCTCCGGGGATAGAGCTTCTGAGATGGGCTGTTACTTATAGTCTATAAGCTATAGATGTTTAACTAATTTACGGGTAGACGTAATCTAAGTCTTTTTATGCTCCTACTAAGCTTCTATGTACTGCCAATTATATCTAGGATGGAGGACGACTGCGGCGATATAGGCTGCTGACTTATTAATCTTTGTATAGTATTGTTAAGCCTTATTAAGTGCAAACTTAATTTGTGTAGCAAAATGCTATTCTCCTTTAATCGACAAAGGCGGTGCGGATTTAAAGCGTTTGTATACAGAGGTAAGTTCTTTAGTGATATATTTAATGTCCTGCTAAATATTAACTAGCCTATATAACTTGCCATCACCTAGTTGGCCTTATAGGTCCATAGTTGCAACCTAGCATGGTTTAAGTAAATTTTTATACTGTATTAGAACCTCCCAATCGTCCATAGTAAGCGCATTTGTAAAGATTATATTCTAAGCACTATCCTGGTCTTCTGGCCAAGTAGATTCTGGCCTCTCTTTTAGTTGTTTTGCGCGTTATTGCTCTGACTGTATAAAGTCTTCAAATGGCGCGCAAAGCTGATTTAGTGTATAGAATTCCTTGTAAGTACTATTTTAGTGGGTAGCGTTAGATCGGGAGAGGTCTTAGGTTGTTATTATGTCCCATTAGTCCTCTGGGAGGATGCTCCGGAGATACGTCTTCTGGCCTAATAATTTGTTAATACTATTAATTAACTCATACTTTTAGAACTACTTACTTTTATGCCACCAATGTCTTCTCTAAGGGCTCGTATATACCCATATAATTAAGTTATAAGCTTTGCTAACTGGTCCTCGCTTCCTCTATGTCTGTAACTACGCCTTTATGTCCTTAGGTACCATATCCTCCGCTTTAAATAAATCTGGGTTATAACCGTACAAGAGGTAGTAGGCAATGATGTTAATAATATAGCCTAAACAACATAGCCGGCGCTTAATTGGATTAAAGTCAAACTCCTTTATAATGGCCATTATCGCCGTATTATTATTGGTCGCATTATCTAGTATAAAATACCCAATCTGCTTATTCTTAATGCCAAAGTCTTTAATTACGGCAATCACGCCTTCTATAATATTAACGCTAGTATGTAAGCTAGTCTGCTCTGGAATAGCAAGAAGAGTTACTTAAGGCTCAAAATCTTTGTTAAGAAAATGGGCAATAACACCATTAAGCGAAAGAAGGTTGCCTAATATCTATAGGTTAAAAGATAAATAGATCTTACTAACCGCGTGTTATAGCTCTCTCTTTACTGCCGCCTTATAGTAAGCATAGCCCTTGATAATCCAAGATCTGACTAACTATCCACTAGGCATATATTCTGCTGCTTAAGGTAACAGATATTTAATAAACTCGCAAAAGACTAGCCTATCGACTTGCCTAAAAGACACGTTATTATAGACGATCCATTAAAGAAGAAGTCGCCTAAACGTCTTCTTATTAAATGCACGCGCTAACTTATTAAGAACCTACTGCTCCTAGGGATTATTCGCATCGAGACCTTTAAGTATAGAGATTAACTTTAATATATATAGCACTTTCTTACCCTTCTTATTAAATGTACGACCATAGACCACTTGAATATGCTTTATAATATTAGAGCTTCCTTTACGGGTGTTCCAGGAGTGGGCCTTAATGCTATACTTGCAATGACACTCCTTATAAAGCCACTATTGGTCACTAGTCTTATGGTTCTCTATTAGTACGCCCAACTACCAGATTGGGGAGGAGAGCTTGCCATTACCTTTGGAGATTAGGATAATATAGCTAGGTAATCTGTTCCAGTTAACCTAAGACCAATTAAACTGACTCTTATCTTTAGGAGGAGCCTCGCTAGCGCACGCTTTAGCAGACTAATTAGTACTAAACATACTAAACGTTAGAGCTGTTGTAAGAGTTAAGATCTTAGGTATATCGGGATCAGGCGTTAGCGTTGTTTAAATTATAGTAGATTGATCGGGCTTAGTTATATTAGAGACTTGATCTTCTGGCCTCACTATTATGTCCAACAAGTTGGGAGACCAGGCGGTACGGCGGTGAGGCTGCTAGGTAGGGCCATCTCGTAGCTAGAGGTGTAGAGGTACATTTAAGGGAGGTAGTAGTGGTGGAGGTAAAGGTAGTAAAGGTGGTTTAGCAACAGCCTTCTTCTTTCTTAGCTTTAGAGGCATAGTTAATGGTAATAATAAGAATAAGAGGTAAGAGACTTTATTATTTTTACTGTTATCTAACTATGTAACGCATAAATGCACCAGTTCACCCCTTTTACGCCATCTAATGGTCAGTGCAGTGATTAATGCATTACGGCGTTGCCTCAACAACGCCATAAATAGATAACTATTGGATCTAGATCCATATCCACGCCACCAATGGATTAGGCGTGGATTAGTGGATCGATGGATCCCGATCCAATCTCGATCCATCCATCTCTTACACTGGTTAGAAAGTTTAACGTAGTCAGAACTTGTAAACCAGCTTCGTGACCACGATTAGCTTAAGACCACGCTAAGCCTACGTATATGCAATGCACATGCAATTTAAATAAAATAGAAAATGTAAAGCCGTTTATCCTCAAATTACAAATATCCTAGTTTATGGCAGTGCATATACCGCGCATATGCGCTAAATAATGGCCATATAAGGTAATGGTAGTTAGTCATTAAAATATGGCCTATGCACACACGTAGCATATCTATAATAACAGTCGCACTATAACTTCTTCTCTATAACATTATAGCGTATGCCATGAGTATGTATAGCATAATATAGGTATAGGTCTTGCATATACTAACAGAAAGAATAAGGCGAATTTCTATTACCAATTTAACCATTATATACGCCATGTATACGCTCACCATGAGCAATCTGACAATCGTAGACTTTGATAATCTATAGGTAGCCTCCGCCGCTAACCCTTCTGCCTTCGGCTATTACCATGGTAAGTATATGCAGAGCATATGCATATACTATACTTATAAAGCCTTATAGGTCCGATTCCAAATCCTAATTCTGGTTGGGTGACTCCTGGTTAGTTATAGGATTGCATATGCATGGTATATGCTTATAATAACTATAGCGCGCGCTATAGTAGCTCTCGCTAGAGGAAGATGTGAGTGTATATAGAGCCGCATATCCGGTGTATATGCTAACTATATATAGCCCCGACCGTTTCGGTCTAAGACAACGCGAGTATGTACGGCTCTATGTACTGCGTAGGCATATGCTAAGCGTATACCAGACCCACCTAACGCCGCCTCTATACTCTCCTCGGTTAACACTATGGTGTATATTGCTTATCCACACCCTATACGTAGCATATGCTAAGCTAAAGTTTAGGTGTGATATTGCAGTTAATGGTACGCAGATATGCGGCCGTGTCTTTACCGCTTAGCTAAGTGTATGTTTTGCATATACGCAGCGCCTACGGCTCTACTAATATGGCTATAGTATCGCCGGCATGTCCGTAATGAGCATAGCGGTGCTTGTATATACTACTATGTTGTTATAGCAGCTCGGCATATGCTTACTATATACAGTGACTAACCTAACTACTAATAATACATTAGTCGGAGAGCTGGTCGCAGGCGAGAAGTATATGCTATATATATATAGCGTATATGCGAGGCTAATGCATTATAGTTCCCTAAAGCTGTTTATTCTCTCTGGTGGCTGGTAGGATATAAGATACCTATATAAGCCCGGGTATATCTATGCCCATACGTCGCATATACGTTGCTAATAGTGTCTATAGTCGTGGCCCCTTGGGTTCCAGGATCTTGGAGTATATAAATACCTATATACTCTTTGCGTATATCCACCCTATGCCGCACATACGCTTAGCCTGAGCTAATTAAATGCAGTGCCTAGGACCAGGGGTTTGCCACCTAATTTAGCAGGCAATTCTATTATAAGGTAAGAGCACTAGTGTTACTTCTGTATATACGTACTATACCCCAATATATATATCTATTTATCTATATACTTATTCCCCCTAAGTTTGATTTTAGACCTAAAGGCACTTATAGGCCTAAAGGTAGCGTATATAAGGAATAAGCACGGCTACTACTAGGGATACTGCCCGATTCTAAAACCAACGCTTAACTCTATGTTTAGGAGACTGGGAAAGTTTGATTTGGCGTATCCCCTATATATACATTACTAAAACCACTACTTAGTTATATTGCTAGCTCATACACATATACCCTACGTATATGCAAACCCCTAATGTCTTCTACTAACTATAGGTCAACACGCGCTTATACTAGGCGTATGCTAACACAAGGGAAACAGCGCGTTGGCCCTACTACTCCCTCCACTAGCTTAAAGCGCAAGGTTAGTATTTCACCTACATATATTTAGCATACGCTAACCATGTGCGCAGCGCGGCCCGACCCCCCTAGATAACCGTAAGGAGTCCCCCTTGCCATCTACACGCCGCTAGAGCGGTAGGTTTGCTTTATATATGTCCTATATATACACTACTAATGTTTAGTATAGGGAGCAGAAAAACAATAGGCCGCCACTATGGTAGTAGTAAGAGCTCTAGTAAGTTTAGTTTATTCTATTACGTATATTATGCTTATACTCTATATAAGCCACCCCTACCGCGGGTGGAACCCGCCGCTTGTCCTATATTACTGGTTAAGTCCCAGCATATGCTGGGCCTACACACTGTATACGCAATGTGCAATATACATAGTCGGAGTTTGGGCGGAGTTTGGTAAATAAATAGGCTAGGCATATGCCTGATATAGGGCGCGGGGCTATAGGCCCATATTAATTAATTCTTTATTTATAGTAATGGAACTCTATAACACTTGCTCTGCGTATACCGTGTATATGCGCCCTATATGCTAATACTATGCTCCTGCGCCTACTTCTCAAGCTCTGCTAGCTCCTTCGCTTTATTATATATATCTTTAGCCTGTTTCAATTCATTAATTTATTGCTCCATATTTTCTATATAGAGTGTATATGCCTCCTTCTCTATCTCCTCTATAGATAGGTTAGACCTATGCCTTTTACCTACAGTCTGGGGCGTTTAACTTTAAGATGGTAGGGGCAATATCTGCGCTATATATGCTATGGATACGCGCGACGTATCTAATACTAATGCAATATTATTATTTGCTCTACTTATCTGCGATATAGTCTGCCCACTAAATATAGTAGGTAATTCTATATTAGGTATATACTGTAGATTAGGCTTAGGGGTATTAAATAGGTTCTAAGGATTCCAAGGAAGATTTAGTTTAGGATTTTTAGCTTATTACTTAGCTGCTTTCCGCTATTTCTGGGCTGCTTAAGCTTAGCATCTACTTTATATTTGCAGCGTATATATATACTTTGTTTCTATAGCTGTACTGCTATCCGCTTTAAGTTACTATAATTTCTCTATATATTATCTATTCCTGTCTCTTTATATAGCTCTTATAGGTCGAACATTTCTTATATATAGAGTTTGAGCCTATACTAAAATGTTAAAATATGCGGTGTATATATAGAGCGTATATATTTACCATAGTACTGCAGTAAGCATACATAAGTTTCGACCGGTAAAGTTATTATCTTAAAAGTGACTACTTTCACCAATTCCAGTATGCTTTTATGCATATGCCTACTACTTATAAGGGACCTTTAACTTTTCCTTTATAAGCCTAGCTAGTATCTATATTTTCTTCTTATTGTTTATCCAAGACGTAAGCTCTAGATGTAGTATGCATATACTTTATATACGCTCCATTAGTTTCTACTCTGTCTCTACTTCCTATATCTGCTCTATAATATATCTTGCTTTATAGGTTGGAAAGCGCTTTGTAAAGTTTCGTTTAATATATACTTAGCAGAATATAAGCATGTACTAAAGGTGTTTATCCTATTTACGGGATGGGTTAATTATATATAGGTAATCCCTAAAGCCTATATATTATTAGCATATGCTAGGTATATACGCAGCGTATACTTACCACTAGCTTGTTTCTTATATATATTAACTATAGCCGTGCGAAGTCTGGTTCTATGAATATATGCAAATTGTATAGATAATCGGGCAGCATTACTTAAAACCTTAAATACTAGCTAAAATATCTTTGTGTATATAGCACGTGTTTTTAAGTTTAGAAATGCGTATACCTATACCTTAATTCCTGTTATAGGTATTAGCCTATGCATAGCATATGTATAGCATAGGGTATGTATATGTTTGGAATTCTTGTCCTATCCTATAATTAAGAATAAATTTGTTTTACCTTAAACCATTTTAAATAATAGGTCTATTTTAATACATGTTATATGTTGGAATGCCTTAGCTTACGCGTATGTATAGCATATAATAAGGAAATGCTTATTATTAAAGTTATAAATTGCCCGAATCTATTGCTCTGTATTCTCTTTATATTGGTTAATAGAGAACTTGCGTAGCATACCTACTACGCTTAGGCTCTGTATATACTTAGCATATATCTAACCTATACTTACCTGCATATGCCGTCCCCTCTGGGAATTATAGTATCCTTTCCTTTCGAATTAGAGCAGTAATTCGATCCTTAATATTAAGACTACTATATACTGCACGTAGTGTCTGCGCCCCATACTTCTTATATAGAGTATAATACTGTGGAGATAGGATGAATCGACCTATGCTATAGTAAGTAGTTTTATTTGCATATACTGTGTATATATGGGGTATATGTGTAGTAAGGCTTAGGACTTCTACCTGCCTTATTACTTTAACTACATCATTAGTAAGGTCAATTGGTAGCTTTATTGGGTATAGTAGATAATATATATAAGAATTCCGTGTAATAAGGCAAATGTAAAGATACTGTGCTATATTAATAGGAATATAGCAATCTAACCGTGCACCGTATGTTTGGCTTACTACCCTACCTTGGCCTTGCGGATGGTTAAACCCTAATAGGCTTAGTATATGCGTAGCGTATATATAGTGTATACATTACCTACTACAATTTTTTTGCTTTGACGTTAAATGTCTAATATAGGTATATTCTTTTTTAAGTTTCTGAACCCTATATTTAATAAGTAGACGTAGGTATTGAATATCTACCCTAGTAGTTATTAATAATAAAGGCCAAGCAGTATGCCATAGTTCAGTATTACTGCTGCTAGAATAACCAATAAACATTATCTGTATATAATAAGCATATATTACGCATACGCTGGCCATATGCGCACTCCATATTAAGAAAACATCGTTAGTCTGCTTTTACTATATACACGTTCTTGTGTACTAGGATAGGTACACTACCGCCATAATTATAGAATACTGTTGTAGTAGCTGCATATTATAAGTATTTACCTAATATATATAGATAATGCTTACTTCTCTATACTTTACTTAAGCTTTTTATTAACCTCTACTGCTTGGTATGGACAACTACTACGCTTTTAGAGGTTGTTAATTGATTTAAGCTTAACCCTATTATATACGGGGCATATACGGAGGACATCCTCGTAAGCGTACTCGCAGTGTTTAATACCGCTATATTTAAACGCTTAATAAAATGCTTTTCCACTTTCCCGATTATTGTTTTCTCCAAGGAGTTATAGTTGTGTAACTTTAGGGTTACTGGTTTTATGAAACGAAAATTAAATCTACTGGAGGTATAAGTATAGTATATACCTAGCATATGTATTGCATACCTTTAATATATACTACTTAATAACCTTATATACTGTTTCTTTATCTGCATCTATAGATAGCAGAGGTGTTACTTTATAGATAAAATATGCAATTCCTTCTTTTCTAGTTGCTGGATATTCTGGTATTATAATATAGTCTATTGCCTCTTAGACGATAACTTGGTGCTTACTATTGGAGCTAATAAGTGCTCTATAGTCTTAGAGTGTGCTCTGGATATTCTCAGCATATGTATGGCCTATGTATAGTGTCATACATAGTCTTACCTTAGAGAGACCTATATGAAATGGAAACCGCTGTTGTATACTATCTTAACCCTTACCCTCCTTGCCCTCCCTACCCTTCTTATCTTTGATACTCTCTCTACTGATTATATCATCTTGAGAACTATCGTCTTTATGTTTAATGTTAGGTACGCTCTGGTGTACCTGCGTATCCTTAGCATATGCCTAGCATATAATTGTATATACTGACTTGTAGACCGTTTAGCCACCCTACTATACTCTCGTTCACTTTAGTATAGTTTTCACTTGTTATTGGTATAGTAAGGCATATATAAATGCGGTTGTATATGTGTAGGTATAGATGTATATGTATATCTATGTCTATATCTCTAGGTGTATGCGGAGCATATGCTCTTAATATTTTAGTTTATGTGTTCGCTTAAGTTAAATGTGGCTACTGATGCGCGTTCTATATGGGTAAAAGTGTAGTACCGCCGACCTTTTTCTGGGGGCTCCATCGGTAACCACGCTTAGCTTTTGCCGACCCCCATTGGTGACCACGTTCAACGTGTCCGAGACCACGATCAGCTGCGACCCGGAAGCTACCGCCCTATTGCCTTAGAAAACACCCTAAGCAAGATCTTAGAAAAGGTTATAGCGGACCACATAGTAGATATAGTAGAGGAACACGCCCTATTACCACAAAGCCAAATAGGGGCAAGAAAGAATCGCTTAACGCTATTAGTACTTATACTGCTCGCTACTACCATTAAAACTACGTAGGCTATGCGAAAGGACTTTATAGTGTTAATGCTTAGCCTAGATATTAGCGGCGCCTATAACAACGTACCCCATAAGCGCCTCCTATACATCCTTAGGGCAAAGGGCTTCCTAGAATAGATTATACAATTTGTTTAAGGGTTTATAGGCCAGAAAGAAATATTACTGGTCTTTAGCGGATACCAGAGCCCCCCTATTGCAGTTGTAACAGGTATACTATAAGGATTACCTCTCTTACCTATACTCTTCCTTTTCTTTATAAGCAACTTACTTAACACCTTTAAGAAAGGGGCGACCTAGGGGATAGGCTTTGTTAATAACACAAACCTAATTATATACAGGCCAATAGCCGCAGAGAATTGCAGGACACTAGAGAAAGCCTATAACACTTATATAGAATGGGCAAGATGATATAGAGTCCAATTCTTACTAGAGAAATACCAGCTAATCCACTTTATAAGAAAACACAACCAATCTGCAGATCTTTAGTATGCAATTCATATCTAAGGCTTTGGGGGTTAACCAGTTTAGGGCCTAAGGGTATTAGGAGTATGGGTAGACAGTAAGCTTTAGTGGAGCGCATATGCGGCATAAGCGGCTTATAAGGGCTAAGCACAGTACATTATATTATCCAGGATCGTTAATTCTATATAGGGTCCATGCTTCCAGAGGTTACGCCTACTATATACAGCAGTCGTCTAGCTAACCATAATATATAGATCCAGCATCTGGGCTACTAGAGAAACTAAGAAAGGCCCCCCTAAGTCACTCCTTAAGCTACTCTAAAAGGTCCAAATAGCCTGCCTATGGAGCATAACAGGCGGGTATAAGTGAACGGCTATAGCACTACTTAAGAAGGAAGCTAATATTCCCCCCCTATAGCTATATATTGAAGCCGCTACAATGCAAAGGGCGTAAAATAAATGTAACTCTAATGTTATAAAGTACATTAAGACACGCCTAAATAAACTATAGAGGGACCCTAGGGTGCCCTATAGGAGAAAAAACTATTAACCCTAAAGTAGGGAAGATATATTAGAGAAACAGGTAAAGAAAGTAGAAGAAGAATAGTACTGTGTTAGGGCCTAGGCCTATATAAAGGAGGAAGGGAGACGTGTAAGAGGCTAGCAAAGATAATAGTAAGAAAGAGAAAGGAGCCAAAGCAGAGCATAAAAGAATGCTAGAAAACCATCTACCGCAATATAACACTGGCTAGACTAACACTAAAGAGGCGTATAGGAGTTAAAGGTATAGAGGCTAACTTAAGCAAGAGAAACCCAAGCCGTAGCATGGTTAACCCTATAGGGGGTAAGCACTTAAAAGCTTTAAGAAGGCCTAATAAAGGCAGAAAATATAATGGCAACACTCCTAAGAACAGGGGTAATAGGACTAAAAGATTAGCTCTACTAGGTAGGTGTCCTAGTAGGTAGCCCAAGATATAAATATAGCTGGCTAAGACAGACACTAAAACATATAATACTGTTATATCCCCTACGCACCAACCAAGAAGTAATACTCTTAGTAGCTGGCACAGAGAACTATAATACACTACTCTTAACATAAAAAGGTCTTAAGGCGGTTACCCAATGGCTTATTAGCCAAAACGTGCTAGACCAGTTTTAGATTGTAAGGGAAATAGTAATAGAAGGTAAAGGGGCGAGCAATAGGCGCCCCCTAATAACTCTATAGTAGTAGAGTAAAATTTGTAATACTAGCGCGTCCGTAGGCTTGTTACGGCAGCAGTGGTTCCTAAGGAGGTCAAAAAGTAAGGTAGTAGAGCACCATAGGTGACTCGCAGGTGCCTCGTAGGCGCCCCGCAGGCGAGTCCCAAAAGGCGGGGAGATGGATTACGGGGTTTTCTCAGATAGAGTTTTCTTCCCACATGTATATAAGGAGTAGTCCGCGTGGGCCCAATAGGGATCCGAATCGGACGTTAAGCAATGAATAATAATAATAATACTAGAACTAGTATATAAGAATATTAAACCACTAATTTATAAAGTAGATATATATAAAGGTTAAAAAAAAGATAAATAGGAAGTTTTAAAGATTATTAGTTATAAGGGCATTAATAATAAAATATAGTATAAAGTTAAGTAGATAGGCTATAATAAGACTACCTAGGAGCTACTAGATAACTTAAAAAACGCTGTAAGAAAGGTATAGAAGTATTAGAAGAAAAAATATAAGGAAGCATTAATAAGGAAGAGTTACTAAAGAATAAGTCACCTAAGGGTGACCCAAGAGGAGCACCTACTAAGGTATTTAGAGTTGTTTCCCTCTCTATTAGAGGAGAATCTATTCTTTTATTACCAAGTTCCTAAAGATCTTATTCTATAAGTTTTTACTCCTTAAAATGGACCTCCTTATAAACCTTCTTAAGATAGATTAACTAAGTAGAAGCAGCTAGATAGGAATTAAGAGTACACTGTTAAGCAGTAATAGCCTCTTATTTAGCTTTATAAGAATAATAAAGTTTAACTAACACTACTAAAAGCTTATTGTTAAGTTTTATAGCAGTAGATTAAACCTAAAACCCTAGTAGTAATTAATAAGGGTACTTAAAGGCTTTTAAGAGTAATAGGATGCGTATATTTAGTATTAGAGATTAAGCAAATATTAGTAGTAACTCTTTGATTAACGTCTGATACGGATCCTACTGGCCCACGCAGACTACTCCGCACAGGGGGGAAAACTTATGTATTTACAGGAAGAAAACCCCTGCAGTTAGGGGAGGAAAAACCCTATGAGCAGCCTCAGTAGGATGAAAAACCCCGATTTGCCATGTTTGCACGTAGCTGCGGCCCTGCGGGCCTACAGCACGTCCTCCTCCTTAGATGTTTTGAACTCCTTGGGAACCACTGCTTCCTTCTCTAGCTTATCCAAAGCTAGGGTTCACTACGCCCTAGCTAGGCCTTGCCAATCGATTGCCGTGTATTTGCCTCTCCCATATCTTGACCATCCCCTGTGTGCTATCTCTTATTGACCATTGCCATATACGCCTTGCCTCCCCCCCCCTAGAGCCATCGAAGGCGTAAGGGGGATTCATCCGTTCTAACTACCATGATACCAAGCAGCGGGATATATTGTATTGGGTATCTTTTATGCCTAGGCCCCAGCTAGGCCCTTTTAAAGGGTCACCACTCCGTTGAAAGAAGACAAGGAAAACCGTGGGTCGCAATCCAGGCTGCAGTATTACGGCAGTAAAACGGCGAGTGACCGCATGCTCCGCGGGCGATCGCCCTGGGGGTTAGGAGGGGCCGTATATTTGCTCGTTCGTTCGTTCGTTCGCGCGTTCACTCGTTCGTCGATGTGAGGTCGTCGATGCTTTCAATTGGGGGTCGGGGGATGTTATCGAGTACTGTTCATCCATGTTGGATCGTACAGGTGCCCTGGATAGAACAGTGTAGTAGTCGTCGTACTGTAGAGGGCCAACAGTGGTGGTTTTCAAGATCTCACCATCCGAAAACTTTTCACCACCGCCCTTAACGCCCACAACCACCACCAGGTCCTGTCCGCACGCTGTGCGACGTCTCTGCGTTGGCTCTGGATCCGATCTTCGAAGACCCAGGTTCGTAGCCGTCACCACGTACAGGTGCAGAGTCCGATTTCGACGGCCTTAAGCAAATATTATAGAATAACTAAACATTTACTTTAGTACACTCTAAATATAAAGAGGGTTGCTAAAATAAAAGACTCGCTAGCGTAATATAAGCTAACCCTTCTTTCGCATAATGAGAATATAGAGATAATATAATCTTACCTAATAATAGTATTATAGTAATAGTATAAGACTAATAAACTGTAGAGAAAGAAGAAGGAGCTTTAGGTATAATAAGTAAGGATATTAACTAAATTGGCTAAGTGGATATTATACCTCTAGTAAATAACTTAGAGATATTAGGAATCTTTAAGGACGAAGATAAAGAGGAGGGAGATAGTGTTACGGACGCTTTAAGTATAATGCTATAACTACTCAGAGAAGAATTAGAGGAAGCTAGTTAGTTAGTAAGGGCATAGTCTAAGATAGATTTAGTAGAACTATATAACAAGGAATAGTAACTAAGGTTATATAATATAATCTATGTAATCTATATAATCTATAAAATCTATAATAGAGCAAATAGAGTAGATAGAGTAGGCGGAGCGAGGACTTTCTTAGACATATAGTTGTGTATTTAAGGGCCCTTAGTCCCTACCTTAATAGTTCTCTCTTTATAGTAAATCTTAGAATATAATTAGAGTTAATCTATTGGGCAACTACTCCACTAGTTGTTATTTGTACTTATTATATTATTGACTTCCTGTTTACCTATATACCTAGCCCATTAATAAGTCTACCGTGGTATTCCCTATAAGGCTTTATTATATTAATAGGAGGCAGCGGACCTGCAGTTTCTTTAGGAATAAGTAGGTGAACCTTATAACCCTTATCCTTAGTCTATTAATAGTTATTAGTTCCTAATATTGCTAGAGTTAGGGTTAGTATTACATGCCCTGGTTTAGGAGAGCTTTATAGTTTAATAAGCTACTTACTTTCCTCTCCCTTTTTAGCGCCTTTGTTATTATTATAGAATAGGCCTAATATTCCTAATAATTCTTTTGCTAGTACTGTCGCCATTATTATTATAAATTTAAAGGTAGCTCCTATAAATATAAGAATAATTATATAGGCTGTTATAAATATAGTAAATAAGATATAGAAGACTTTTCTATCTCTCCTAGTATACTATAGTCCTCCTTTTTATCCTCCGTCTTATAGTACTACATACTCGCCTTCCTATTGTTATTTGCCGACTACCATTCCCATATAGAGAACTTGGCATATATCGTTAATTTATTCCTATAGAGGTGGCTGCGCACCAGTTGCCGATATATCTGTACTTCTTTGCCTCCCTTTCTGCATATTCTTCTATTTCGCAGTTCCAGATCGTTCCAGATTATTCCTATGCGTCTCCTGTGTATAGAGTACCAGACTTTTAATCTAAAGAGCTTGCCGTCGTCCCTATATGGAATGCCATAAAATATATAGGAGGGTACGACCTCTATTAGATATTAAGTCACGGTGTGGTTAGTCAGTCAGTTGGTCAGTTAGTCAGTCTTAATTAGTTAGTAGGAAAGCGGTCAGTAAGAAGAGAAGAAAAGAGTGTATTAAAGGAAAAGTGTATGTCCATCGGTCCTATCTAAGTTGTTGAAGACTCTAGGGCTCTAGACCGATCTGTATAAAACACGTGGAAGGCCTAGGCTCTCCTAAAGCTACGCCCAATCTAGATGTTAAATCCAGGGGGCCAAATCACACCACTATAGTATATTTATTACTAGTGGCAGGCGAGCTACTGTTAACTTTAGAGGCCTTATACCCTTCTTAGGCGCTGTTTTAGGGCCTAATTTAGGCTGCGGTAGGTCCTTATTAATCGTAGTAGCTAAGGTAGATTGCCCTATAGATGAGCTATTCGCTGCTATAGAGGCTTTTGTCTCGATTCCCTTAGACGCTGGAGGACGATTTAAGCGATGGCTGGCATTAGTGGCGTTTAGTGGCACTACAATACCCAAAAAAGTGAGTATAGAGCGTCTGCATACAGATTTATAGCCTCACTTACTATTTAAAATGAGGTGGTAAGAAATCTGTAGAGTTCTCCGTTGCTGTACGCGAAAAACGGGTGAGTTGCGTGGAGAAGCGAACGCCAAGAATTGTATGCAGTTTTGCATACGCTAAATGGATGGATCTCTCGAAGAATGGTGATCTTTTCGCTTGAAAGGCTTCGTATGCAAATCATGAGAGTCTTCCTTAAGCTCGTATCATTTGCAGAATCGAGGTCTAGCCGAACTTAGACTTAGTACACTTAGTGGACTCTGATCAATCTTATCCTTCCTGGTCTTTTGATGCTAAAATCGGTCCAAACTTTTGGCTATCCTTGACCCGTTAATTCGCGTCCAACGGTTATCGATAAGAACTAGGCAATCAATCGAGCTGAGTTTAACGCCCGCACTGAGGAATATAAAGCTTTTGATTTTGTAGTGATTTGATATACACACCTAATTTTGGGAGTCAAGTCGCTCAATATGAGGTTGCTAGCACTTATCCTTCGTGCAGAACGGTATTTTGCATTGTAGTAGGTAATTAATTAATGGAATTTATATAGGGTTCGCGCACGGACCGCTTACTCGTTGGATGCTGACGAGCAGAGATATTCTTCACCGGCAACCCTTCAATCTCCTGTGGACATGTCATCTGGAATCTGGAGAAGGATTTGCTAAGCCCTCCGAGGTGGTGTTTGAGGAAGCTTCACCTCTGAGAAGGGCGCTGGCATTACTACCGTATGTTCCACGCAGGAAAACCAGGCAGCCAAGCGCGCTTAGTGTCCGGCATTCAGCGGCGGAGAAACAACACCAAGCCCTTACTGTAGTTTTGGTGTTTACAGTATCTTGACAATTCGTCACCCTGTCAAAGCGGACAGCAAGAGCTTTCGACGCGTCAAAAATGCCATCTTCAATCTCGCGGCCTGCTGGCTCAGCTTCTTTGAACGGCAATGGCGCTGGTGGTCCGCCGGAGAAGACGTATTTCGAGCAGCAGCGCGAAATGTTGGTGGGGGAAATAGCGCAAGTAAACACAATATCTTCCAGGATGTCCTGCCCACTATGCAAGCGGATAATGACGCTAATGACTGTTATTCTATGATTCAGAGCCTCGAGCATGTCCTCCAGAATATCAATAAGCTAAATCGGAGTTTGGAGGAGGTGATTGCGGTAAGACAGTCCCACTGCAGACATGCTCTGGACCTGTGTGTGCATTGCTGACGGCTACCATGTTATTTACAGGTTGGGAATGAGTTTAGTCCTGTCGAAGCTTTGTGGTCACAATTCGAGAATGTTATGGCCAAAGATCCGGACGCTGATGGTGAGGGACAAGACGGGGAGGCCGAAGAGGGAGAGACAGAAATGAAGCAGGAAGATAAAGCATAATATCACGTTAACCTATTAAGGCGTTAAATACGGACGTTACAGCATACGGTGGCACGCTTCGATTTCACGCAAAGATACCCTGAGCAGAGGAGCGCGATTATAGATTGTATTGGATCATCATTATTTTATGAAACACCTGGGACTGGATCCTACACGAATACAAAAGAAGAATATGTGAACACTCTCCAAGCGTGCAATCGGATGATAACAATCAGATGATAACAATCAGCCTTTTGTGTTTGTAACGATTCGCCCTGAACGCCAAAATAATATATGTATGATCCCAATGACACCATCCATGGCTATTATGCATCAAGCAAGAGCAGCAGCATGACATTCTCGTCATGCAAAAGTCGGTTGGAAGAAAAAGCCTATGATATGTCATTCCAGCATTGATTGTCTCGTCCAGCGTTTTGCTCGTGAAAGTATTTATACCATCGACTCGAAAGGAAGGTAATTAGAGGATCTTGCAAGATCGTTTCTTAGGCTTTTTACCCCCGGCAAAGACTGGCGTTCGTCCAGTCTCAACAGGACTCTTGTACTCGTCCCCGACAGCCATGGTAACAGCCTGGTCGAATATCTCTTCAACGCCGTCTTTCTCTTTACTACTGCATTCCATATATATGGCGCCCATCCGCTGCGCCACGGCTTGTCCTTGCTCGGGAGTAACGGGGGTTAGACCTTGGGTCTTGAGCAACTCAATGCAGGATTTTTTGTATCGAAGGTCTGACTTTAGCCCTAGGAGCATGATTGGGGTGGTCGGGCAGAAATGAAGGACCTCGGGATACCACTGTTGAAACAATTAACAACTGTTAAACGAATTCATTTTAAACATATGAAATACCTTGTCCATAACATTTTCGAGAGAATTCGGGCAGTCAATTGCGAAGCAGACGAAGAGAATGTCGGTTTCAGGGTAGGAAAGCGGCCGAAGACGATCATACTCCTCTTGGCCAGCAGTATCCCACAGAGCAAGCTCGACCATCTTGCCCGTCGGGGGGTGAGGAGTGTGCGTGATATAGTTCTCAAAAACAGTAGGGACATATTTCTGTTGAGAATGTTAGCCGTCTATACCTGACGCGTCGAATTGAACTTATTACCTCTGGGAAATTGCCCGAGCTATAACTAATCAGTAAACAAGTCTTTCCGCAGCCGCCATCTCCAACAACAACAAGCTTCTTGGAATATGCAGGAGGTTCTGTAATGTTGGTTCCGGCCGACTCTCGCCCCGTCGACGATGTGGTAGTGGAGCTGACTGTGCCATTGCTATGCCTTTCACTTGGTGTCCGGACTGGCTTGCGTTGTGTAGAGATAGAGATATTAGGCGCCTTCGAAGAAGGTTTTCGGCGAAGGTAGTCGTAGTTCTGTGATGCGTGCGTCGCCATTATTGCTTTGCAAATGCCGGACTGAAAGGATAAACAATGTTCACCAATGAGTGGTTGCTCTTGAGTTCAGACCAGGTAAGGCAACTTGTGAGTATCAATATGAACAACGAAGTTGAAGAAAAGTGATGAAGCAATTGTTAGGTTGGGAGTTGAGGAGGGGAGAGTTGAAATTTAGTCAGGAGTGACGCTCGTTTGTTTTCCTATTACCCATCACCGAAGCAACCTTACTGCGCGTGGACCCCACCATAGCGCCCACGAAGGCCCCTGACACACGCCTTCTGCCACAATCCTTTAGGCGCCTCGATCAGCGTCAAGCGACATCGCTAGGGTCTCAAAATAGCATGCGACTCGATCCCCAATCATGCGAAAACGCCTGGCCGACCACTCCACCATCCTACCCGCAAACGACCTCTTTCGAATGCATCCATGTTTACGCGAAATGATGGAACTGACAAGAGCGAGGGAGGAAATGGGAGTGCGGTTCTGCCAACGACCACCGTGAAGGAACCGCGGCTTGATGCGGGAATGCGCGACCATGATCACTGTGCGTCTCAGGTCTCCCTCGGCGTCAGATACCGACTATACACACATAGAAGCAGAGGAAACAAGCTAATGCGAGTATTATTGCGTAAACAGATGCGTACAGGCTTCCGAAATGGCAGAATACCTTGAGGCAGCGACTGATACCAATTGTTCGACTGGAGACCCCATATCTCGCCCTCTTGCAGGACACATTGCGATCTCCTGCGCTGGACTCTTATTTCGCTTTTACTGCGAATCTGGGCACCCACACTTTCTTCATGATTATGCTGCCAATCCTCTTCTGGTGTGGATATACAAATATAGGGAGAGCGTATGTGAAATTGGTCAGAACTCAAGCTCTCATTACTGATCTGAACTCCAAGGATGGTTCATGTACTAGCTTCTGGGGTCATCTGGAGTGGATTTATAAAGGACATGCTATGTCTACCCCGACCATTGTCTCCCCCGTTACATCGGATCACGATGTCTGGCTCCACAGCGCTGGAGTATGGATTTCCGTCGACTCACTCCACCAATGCTGTGTCGGTAGCTGTATATGCCATTCAGATGTTGCGAACCACAACAGAGACCGACCATCCGACTGTTCACTTGGCATTGCAAATACTTTTTTACTTCTATGCTGTCTCCATCGTTTTCGGAAGACTGTATTGTGGTATGCACGGCTTTTTTGATGTGGTAGTTGGAAGCATCCTCGGAGCCGGGCTCTCTGCCATACAGATAATCTATGGCAATGCTTTAGATGCTTGGATTTGTCAAGGCTCATATATAAACCCTTTGATTGCCACGCTAATCATCCTCGTTCTGATTCGAATCCACCCGGAACCTGCAGATGATTGTCCATGCTTCGATGATAGCGTTGCATTTGCAGGAGTCATTATTGGATGTCAAATAGGTGCATGGCATTATGCTGGCACTGGGTTTGCCTGGGATTACCCAATCCCTTCCACTGTTCCATTCGATCTCAAACGCATTGGGTGGCTGAAAGCATGTCTTCGCATTTGCATGGGCGTTGGTATTATTTTTGCATGGAGAGGTATCATGAAGCCAGCACTTTTCAAGATCCTTCCGCCTATTTTCCGAGTTCTTGAACATGCCCGTCTAGACCTTCCTCGAGCGTTCTTTTTGACAGCTTCGTAAGTTGATGCGCTCACTCGATTAGGTATATATACTGACATCGAATATCGCAGGCAATATAAGAGTGTTCCAAAACTACGTGGAGACGACAATGTCATTCCGTCGGCTTCTGATATTCCTCGTCTCCTTACGAACCTTAGCCATCCACGAAAAAGATCGGTTTCAGTGGGACCGCAGTCAGCGGCAGATGCATATGAGACTCTGGCTTACCGAAACAAACGACGAAGAGAGAGTATCTCGGCCCCAGAAGCCGAAAGGCCAGGAACACCTAGCAAACCTAAGAGTCCTGATAGTAAAGAGGTGTACTTTGGATACTCGACAAACTCGAGATTTCCTTCCAGTGCAAGAGAAAATATCCCTCTAGGCGTAGACTTACTCCCAACGCCCATATCTTCCCGTGTCCACTCTTATGAACAAATGATGGGTACAGGAGAGCCGGCTGCGAGACCTGTCACGCCTCCAGAAAGCGATGCTAGTATCACTAATGACCTCGACAGAAAGACAGACATACGAGGGGATGAAGAGAAGGAAGATCGTGAAATGTTTATGAGACTTGAAAGACCTCGAGTTAGATACGACGTTGAGGTAATTACGAAGCTTATAGTATATTCTGGTTAGTCGTCCATAATCGCGGAATGGTTCTCATCGCTAACCTGTGAACGTTGTAGGCATTGGTTGGTTGGCAGTGGAAGGTAATCCAATTCTATTCGAACTCTGTGGGTTAGGGATGGGTATATAGATGGCATTCATTGCCCCGCTGAGTTGGAATGCAGGCGTCCTGTTCACGGGCATAATTTTGTACATAATCCAATATTGTGGCGCTTGGCGCTTTTATGGCTGCGGAAAGGTCAGCCACGAAGTACTCTCTGAAGTTTCCATAACGAAATTGAAGGATCTTCGCCCTGATCCCGAAGTGGAGCTCCTCGTTGATTTCAATGCCTCATCTCAAAACAATGGTTCAAAGGTTGTTGACATCATGATGTATCACGTGGAGATGTTCATATCAGATCGCCTCCTGATTGCCAGCAATCGTCTCTCGCGGCGACTGCGAAAGCCCAGGTCTCTCTTCTCCCACCCCTCCAAACCCTCCAAGGATGTTGTTACAGACAATACCGGTCGGAGTCTTTCTGCTGCTCGCTCTCGCCTCCAATTCATTTGCACATGGCGGTCATGAGCAGATAACGATAGCTGCCGATGCGGATTGGGCAACGCGACATATGGCAGGTCAGTTCACTATAACTTTCCTGAATTCTCTCATTTACATTCATTTAATCCTACAGAGGAGCATCACATCACATCCTTCGACGCCGGCGTTTTCTTTACATTGCACGACTACGACAGCTCTGGCAACTGGTCTCCCGACGATATCCGGCGCACGTACGGCCTGATGGACGAATCCACAAACAACGTGCCAGAAGAGAAGAAAGCCGATGTGGTGCGCATAGTCATGGACATGTACGACGCGGACAAATCCGGCACCATCAGCTTCGCCGAATTCACAATCGCCAATGCCAAAGGCGTCACGCTGCCCGATTTCGGACTAGGCCCGGGGCATCATGGCGACGATGAATACGAGTATGAGATCCACCATTTCGAGAAGTATCATGACGAGAATACGAAAGAGGAGGATCTGACACATCCTGAGGATATTGCGCATTTCGCCAAGCATGATCGGGAAGAGGAAGAGCGGGAAGAGTTGGAGAGGAGACAGAAGGCGGGCATCATAGAGGCGAATATCCCGGCGAAGTTTAGAAGGAGCGCTTGACGACGGTGTTTCCTTCTGTTTATAGCTTTCGTCTTTTACTTGGACCGTCTGATGAGGGTGATAAATGAAGACGAAGATGAAGGTGGGGGGATGGAGAGAGATGAAGATGGAGGTGACGATGATGAATTTGGGATCAATGACGATCAAAGGTTCTTGCGAGCGCTGCCCGATCTGAAGTCTGAATTTCGTATTCCTTTACTATCCGGATGTATTTTGATATGGATTCTCTGAGTATAAGAGCTTCTAGAAGATACCAGGGATGCTGTCTATCACATCAGGGTTCTTTCATCTTTTCTTCGTTGTACAATTTTCTTTACTCAAGCGCTCATGCGAGAAAGGGATAGACCAGCATTTTCAGGTGCGTTTGTATTATATATTCCTTACACGAGCATCTTTTCGCGGAATGTATATATCTAGTACGCAATGCATCACTCCTGGCGCATACGTCTTAACCTTTTCCACATGCTCCAGTCCCACCTGCCTCTCTTTCTGACTGCCTTGAGACACGCTTCCCTGGGGCTCGTCATCTACAATCGCCTGAATCTCCCTTACAATATCCTCAGTTTTCGCCTCAATGTCCTTCACCGCAATATTCTCATGCAGATGTATCCACCCACCCATCGCTGGGTCTACCGCTTCAACAGCCGTCCTCCAACTCCCTCTTGACGTCGGCAAAAGGCCGCAATTAACGTGACGAATCGGCGGTAACGAATTTCTCAGTCTTAAAATCTTCTCCAAGGCAAACTCATTCGACTCCTCAAACACCCAAAAATCCGCCTCAACCCCCTTCTCCCCCTCCTCACTCTCTAAATCTCCAACCGCGCCAAAACTCTCAACACTCCACCCATTCTCCGCCGCCCCCCTCCTTAACCCCTCCACACTCCACGGATTCAGCTCCCAGCACAGCACCCTCCGCACCCCGGCCTTCCGGTAACTAAACGCAAAATACCCAATCCCAGCATACAGATCGACCGCCGCACACCCCACCGTCCCGCCCCCCTCGCCCTCGCCCTCTCCCACCGCCCGCCGCACACTCGCCATCCCAAGCACCCGCGCCTTCTCCGACACATTCCCCCGCGAAAACATGGTATGCAGCGGCGCCCACACCTGCACGACGCCATTCTGGCGCGCGGACACCCAGAACGCGGCCGCGAAATCCTCCGCCGTCGGGCCCGCCGCACTGCTCCCCTCCTCCTCCGTCACCGCCGCCGTCGGACGGCCTCTAAAGTCGCCGTGCAGCGGCACCAGCGCGAGCGGGGCTCGCAGCACGTTGGCGCTGTGCCCCTCCTCTTCTTCTTCTTCCGCCGCGGGGGAGGCGCGCTGCGGCGGAATTGGCGCGTTCAGTGCGACGTGAGTAGCGCCGACGGTGTGTGCGAGGGTGGCGTAGAAGGAGGGGAGGAGGGAGAGGGGTTGCAGGGGCAAGGCAGAGAGGAGGGCGGTCCAGGCGGGGGAGCGGAAGGTGTGGGCGGGGAGGAGGAGGAGGGGTTTGTAGAGGGAGTAGGTGGACGGGAAGGCGGAGAGGAGGGCGGCGGGGGTGAGGTCGAGCGAGGGGAGGAGGGCGGCGGGGAGGGCGTGCAGCCAGGTTGAGAGGGCTGCGAGGAGTACGTTGCCGCTTGGGGGTCGGGAGAGGGGTTGCGAGGTTGGCGTGGTGGTAATGGAGATGCTGTCGAGCTGCTCTTCTAGGCCTAGGTCGCGGAGGAGTTGCACCTTGTACTCTACTGATATTTTGTTCTGGGTTGTTTCGTGTCCGGGAGCTGGGAGCGTAGAGGGTACGATGAACCACTTGCCATTTCTAGGATTGCTGTTGCGTTCGTCCGCCAAAGGATGGATTTTCATAACTCGGTTTAAGTGACATGCCCTTTCTAGTGCTGATTTGACGGTCTTGACATGCTCGCGCGGAACCAAGAAGGACAAAAACGCCTCCGCCATATTCCGTCTGGTCTTCAAGAAAGACGGCTTTCCGGAGGTTAGAGGTAATATTAAAGAGGAAAGACAGTCAAATTAATGTAATCGAAGTGCAGAACTAGACCAATAATCCAGGAAAAACACGTGAATATCTAAAAAAACTCAACCCTTAGAGTCGCACTTTTAAACAAAAGCATTCATAGACGGTAGAGAGAGGAAATAACACTCCTCGAGATTTTATACTTTGATGAGTGCCGAAGGAGTACTGGAAGAGAAGACGATATAATGGTCTTGAGGTGGGAGAATTTGACAAAGTCGACATTTGGGTTTCGAAATCTTGGCGTTGGATATCTCTCTGCTGCGTCCCCATAGTTCATCTCAGATGACCTCGATCTACTCTACAGGGTCCAAACATGCTAGATAATAATGCTACTAGGTTACTGTAGAGCTAATTTGAAGGTGCGGATAGCATGGAGTTCCATTTCCAGAAGGCCACCTTGGAATTGAGAAATGGTCAAGTCATTTGAGAAGTAAAGCATTATACAATTATTATCTATGGCCAATGATCTATGCAAAATTAACACAGTAGTATACAATGCCCAGACATATTCTTTGAGCCCTTGATTGTACATAGAACTGTAAACTTCCTAACCATTCCTAGAGCCGTGTGCTTCCCTTGCAAAAAAGGTGGCAATTCCACAATACATGCGATGCATAAACCCACCTCCCGAACCAACCTCATTCTGCAAAAGCCCTTCTATAGCAAGTGATATGGGCTAGACCAAAATTAATCAAATGATTATGATATCAAATATAGGTATATCGCCGTCTTCTAAACCAAGTCAGCATCCATTCTCTGCTCAGCCGACATCCAGTTCTACGGATTCATAGTGTCGCTCAATTTAAACGCGAACAGAGCCGTGATTCCACGTCACTAGAAGTGAATGAGGTGAGGCTTACTCCATCAAGGTCGACTGTATATGGTAGGCTCAACGCGGGATTAGGAATTTAATGGCTTCTGAGAGCTGAGGCCAAGCGGAAACCACCCTTAACGGCAAGTAAAAAGGAGAAGGTGTCCCAAATCCTAGTAGTAGTCGTACAACTGTCTCTGGTTCTCTAGTGGGATTCTAAAGATAATTTCTGGTTAGTTGGTGAGGCTTCAAGAGTGTATTGTACGCACCCTCGTGGATAGCTGTCTGTTGAAGCAACAGCACGTATAGGATTTGGTTTGGATTGCTCTGGCAAGCCATATCGTCGAATTCGACGCGACTCGAGCATTCCAGAGCCATGATGTTGATCTCCCGAATGCATACGGTGAAGCTTGACTTGCCGCCTAGCATTAGTTGTATGAGATTTTTTCTTTTCGGGGCTGTCAGATATAATTATGGGTTCTCTATTGGTTTGCTTTCGTTGAAATGAGTGCGCTGGTTCATAACGGGACTGAGGCAGAGGGCCTTGATCATCCAGCCTGGATGTGAGTTGAGCTCCATTACGAGGATGTTGCTTAGTGGGCTGCGAAGCATTGCTTTGCACATGCCTGCCGCTATCCATATTCCGCAGGTTATACCGTTCCTGTTTGTGAACTGAACTGTCATCATTTCGAGCAGGATGCGGTGCTCCACCTCCCGTCCCAGGGGCAGAGGGAGGCCGATCAAGCGTGCCGCGCCTTTCTATGCCGTGGGACGCCAATGGCATCCCTTGCATACGGATTTTGTCGTAGGGGTCTGATATGTTGTACTGACTGCGATGCAATGAGCTGTATTCCGAAGGGAGATTTACAGGTGTTCTGCTAATGGGCAAAGTGTGTTTCGCTGATTGTAAAGACGTGAACAAGGCATCGGATCTCCGATTATTCGGGCTCTGTGGACTGGAAGTAAGATCAATAACCCTTGAATGTTCGGAGCTTTGCACCCCGACGTTGCGAGGGTACTGCAATTGTGCATGTGTATGCCTACTGGGTACACCCATGGAAGCTTCACGTAGACGTTCGTGTACAGTTGTGTTACCTTGGATGGACTTCTGCCGCTTTGGCAGTGTACTTCCGGTACCGTTTGAATAATCAGACATAGGCGCAGGCCATGACTTGCGCTTGGATCCATGCGGATGTTGATATTGAGCAAGAGGCTGGTCTGATGCATTGCTGATAGGATTGGCTTCTGTATATAAGGTTCTCGGCCTTGAAAACATGCTTTCTGAAGCTGGCGCAGGCGCTTGGTTAGCCTGAGGCTGCTGCGCAATATTTAAGGCATGAAGTGATGGCATATTCTCTGGTTCTAAGACATCCCGTTCTATTGATGGGATAACAACGTCGCCTTCACCAATTACGTGCTCCGCACGACGGAGGTATCTTTTCTGGGGGCTGTCATGTAAAGGAACATGCTCGTTACTCCTTCCGGTTGATGAGTATGTGGCAGGTATAACCTCTCTCCGGGTATACTGGGGGGTAGGGATTGAGTGGGAAATAGGCTGAGGAAAACGCTGAGGGTTATTATACTCTACCACACCTGGACGCATAGAGCTGTGAGTGGGTGCAGTGCCGTGAGTGTCCGGCCGGGATTGGAGCTATGCTTGATCAGTGGTTGAAATCGAGACTCGCAGGGTCTATCGAGGTGCAGCCTATAAATTAATACAGCTAGTAGAATACTTACTTCGTACAGCACCCCTTTCGATTCCAAAAATCGAGGGGGCTGTTCTCTTTCCGAGGCCATCGCGGTGGGCGCTTCGGGGCTACTAGAGCGTATAAGTAAGCTCAAATGATCCGACACGAGGGACCGCACTCACTAATTTGCCACCAACTGGCGGCCCCGCTCATAAGTAGGTTCAGTTCTGTACTGTAATCGTGGCTCTAGTCGGTGAGAGTGTGAGATTTGCCTTGAATGAGGTTTAGGGTTGGGAGACATCGCGTGCACATTTTCTACACGACGATCCGTAACAGTTCTGAGGGCAGGCTGCATGGTTTGGTAAACGGGGCGGGGATGTCTCTGAATCAAAGGAATCTGACGTGGGGCGCGACGGACAAAGTATGTTTTCCCAGGCATGCGATGAGTGCTGTGAGCATCAATCCACTCAACATCAACAAGATCGTTAGCTTGAAGTTCATGGGCTGTGGCTTGGCTTGAAATGATCTCCAGGCTATGTTCTCGACCATCGGCAGTGGACTCGGCATCTTCACTTTCGTTGTCCTCATCGTCATCGTCATCAAGGACGATGACTTCGCGAAAGGTTTCTTCCATCTCGGGCATTCCGGTATCACCTTCGCCACGCCATTTCATCAGTTGATCAAGCGAGGCTTGCTCGACTTTCGATCTGGCATCTACATACGAGCCGACCTTTAAAAGTCGGTCGTAGTCGGTATATTCATGGCGAATATGAGCTACTACCGCGAGCTGGACCCGGCGCGGTAATGGTAACTCTTGAGCATTACCTACCCTCTTGGTACCCTGGAAAAAGTCAGTCGAGGCAAACACAGAAGACATACTGGCCGGCTACTTCTCGAAAAGCATGCTTCACGATAGCTTCTAGATCCTCATCGGGAATTTTGGGAAAGAGGTCGCGAATAGCCGCTCGAATCTGTTGGCTTGTTTCTTGGACAGTGCCCGGGCGGCCGTGGAGGCCCATCCGACTGCCATGAGTGGCAAGGCTTCGAGCTAATCGCGAGGTCGCGATGCCATCTAGATTTTTCTGGTAAGTTCCTCCACGATAACTGTAGCCAAGCCAGTCGCAGGCCTGGTCCACAACTTCATTTGGGAAATGATGTCCTATTCTATGCACATGATGTGCAATCTTCTCGGGATTTACGTGGGCTTTGTTTTTTGGTTTGGCCTTTCGAGACGTAAGTAAAGCCAACTTGACAGGAGAGAAAAGGGGTTGCACAAACCGAAACAATATGAGCTACGAGTCCTCGTTTTCTGCAGAGATCTTTGCAATATTCTGTGAGATCTGGTGTACCGGCGGGGACGAATGAATATCCGGCTGGTGCATGTGCATCGTATGAAATCTGGAAGGATTTTCAGCTTTTGCCAGAAGCGCACTGATGGGAGAGTCGACCAACTGCAGAGTGAAGTTTCTTCTTTTCTTGAGTAACAGATTCAAGAAGGATTTTATATGGTTTCTTTTTGCGAGCTTTTGTAACTCTGCTAAGAGACCCGCTTGGTTGTGCAGCTGGCGCACGATGATTGACTCTTGTCATCTCGGGTTTGCCTCACTTCCATGGGACCGCTTTGAAGCAGGTCTTACTTAGAGAAGAAAGCGCAAGAATCCGTTAGTTAGCTTTCCCAGTACCTTACAAGTAATCTACAGTGTTGATGATTATAATCCAGCAACTGCTACAATCCGCAGTGTTGCTGTTGTCGCAAGCAGATGCGGCGGTATGAAGTGGAGAGAGGAGGGTGGAAGCGCCAGCGATTTTGAAGGCGGCTATTGCCAAGCTCACGTGAGTACGCTTTGCCGAGATTGGACTGATTCCCGAACATCTCGCCTTCCCATGTTACGATATTGCCAGCTATGGCCAGTGAAATTGTGCTTGCATATCGCCACCTCTATCGGCATGGCCTTCGAGCAGTCCAATTCTCCAAGCCTGCTCGATATACTCTTCGAGATCGCCTGCGAACAGCATTTCGAAAGGGAAACCCACGCGACTTTGATCAGCGCAAAATCGACAGCACGATCGAGTTTCTTCGAGGAGCAACTCGTGAAACAGGTTTAGAGCACAGGATTGTAAAAAACCTAATTTTCGTTTGGTTCCACCAAGCAGAACCAAAACCTACAAGGCCGAAGATGTAAAGTAAATCTGTTGAAAGCAGCGTACATGAACTGACAGACTTTACAACAGCGAAACGGATGAGATCCATATTAGAGCTACGGCATATGATGTCTACAATCACACCGTGCGGATGCTGAACGAGAGCATGGGGACTTGCTTACCAATTTGACACTCAATCATAGAAAACATGGCGCCTAATTATCCCAATTCCAAAGGATATATTCCATCAATCTACCTCGAAGCATCTATTCGAAGCTCCCGAATATTGCTGTGGGCATCGTACTTTTAGAGAAATCTATACCAACCGCGACCTGCCACAGTAATAGAAATTCTGGAGGAGGAATCAGGACGATACTGGTATATAAGTGTATTTACATGAAATCATCCAGGAAGTCTGGATCCCGGTCTTGATTGCTTGAAGAAGCTACGGCATCTTCGGAGAGAAGATCGTCATAAGCATGGTCTCTCTGCCATGCTTTCTCCTTTCTCTCCTTGGCCACTTTTACCTCCTCCTTTTGCTGTTCGAGGAACAAAGATTAGCTGAGATAAGAATTCCAGGGGGTTAAACGGCTTGTTTCGCTTACCCGTGCAAGCTGAGCGGCCTTGTCGCGACGCCTCAGCTCCTTTTGCCTGTTCTCCTTCTCCTGTCTTAAATCGGGAAACTTTTCAACTTTGGTCTTGTTGAGGCGGTTGACGATGGGATTTTCTCTCTGGGGTACATGAATCTTCTTAACCTATAGCGGATTTAGAAGGAAATTTGTAGTGAACAGCTCAAATACAACATGCTTTACCTTTCTCTGGTCTTTGAAGCCCGCCTGACCGGTAGCCATGCTCCCATCTTTCTTAAGGTTTGACCATGGCGTGTAGATAACAGTAATGTTATCTTTCTTGTTGCCTGGATGGGCTTTAGCTTTATTCTTGTGAAAAGGAATTATTAGTTAAACCTTCAATAGAGTTTGCCTTTGTCAGCTGTGCGCAATCCTCCAGGAGTGGCTTTGGTATTGACTCCCATGATTCTTCTTCATCCAACCGCAGGTAGATATGAGCGCTAGAAAGATTGTCGACGTGGAACTACAGATAATAGATTGGTGACCAGATCATTGCTTCACTTAAGTTAATCCGACATACCCTTTAGCTTGGCGTTAGAAAGCTGTGAACAGGTATTTCGTGATGCCTGCTTACCAGACGTCCTCGTCCAGGCCATATTTGATCAATTCTTCGTCTGGAATAATATCAGAAAGGGAACTTAGCAAATTTAAAGCTTAAAGCGCTTACTCTCAACCTTGTCTTTACCAACATATATAAAGGCAGCGGGAGACACGGTATTACTCGTAAAGTAGTAAACCATCTTTGTGGTGTCTTAAAGCGCTCAAAATGCTTTCGGTCTTCGTCGATGAAGTGGTTGCGGTGAAATTTTAAAGCTGAAAGGCAGACACAAAGCAAGGCGAAGCGGGGCGGCCCGCTCAAATATGGTTCGCCCCAGCACTGGACGTTAAAAAGCAGAAGTCCTTCCTTCTTTCTTTCTCTACTCAACAACAGACAACTCACAACAGATATTTGTGCTTTGGGTTATCATCACCTAGAAATGCTACACAGAACTGTCCGGACCTTCCAACGTGCTGCTCTTCGGCAGAGCACCGCTTGTCAGCACGGTCACGTCCATGGATTCAGATCTCAACCTGGTCCTCTCTACACTATAACGCGTAAAAACCTATTACCTATCTTCGATTTAAATGGTCATTAACAGCTCTATAGGTTCACTGTATAATAATAGTGATGGCCTTCCGTCTTCTCAAAACTCTTCTCAGGGCCCTTATCAGAACTGGTCTGTCGACAAGATCATTGTGCTTCAGTCAGATATCGCTACGACAAAATTACAGCTAGACCGCTTCAAAGACTCTACGAATACGAAAATAAGCAACCTCCAAACTAGCCTCCAGACCGGCTTCACTGGGCAAACCAGCGCCCTTGAGTCCAAGTTCGACTTAAAGTTCAATACATTTTCTAGGGAAATAAGGTATAGTATATCGGAACTTAAGGCGGAGTTAAGATAGAATATATCAGAACTTAGGGCGGAGTCAAAGCAGAATATATCGGAACTTAGGGCGGAGTCGAAGCAGAATACATCGGACATAATAGAGGATGTATACTTTACTACAAGTGGTATTCTCATATTTACTATATTCTACCTTCTAATAATATATAGTTTATAGGTATTACGGCTGTGGTAATCGGCGGTGTAGCTATAATATTTATACGAGACCAGTTTCCGCTATAGCAGATTTCTTATGTCGAGTAGGTTCCTCTATGATATATTCCTTATGTTAAGCAGGTTCCTCTACAGCAGATTCCTTAAATCAAGGAAAATAAAGCTAGACGGTGTAGGTCTCTACTTATACGAGACCGGTTTCTTCCACAGTAGACTCGTGTCGAGGAGAAATAAAGCAAGATAGTAATAGGTTTATTCTGCAGTTTAGATAGCTATATAGATCCCCGTACCTGGTGTTTGCATCTGTTTGCACTTGTTTGCATCCGCGGGGCTCTCGACACGTGTGAAACCGCCAAACTCCGCATCCTTATTCCACCCCGTTGTAACACCAGTTCTCCCCCACTCCAGCCATGCCTCCGGCACCAGAAGTCGATAAGCGCCAAGCCGCGCGTGAAGTCATCGACATCCTGCACGAGATCGCAACGCTGCTGGTGTGTCCCCCCTCCAGTTCCTGTGCCCTTACACCTCTCCCATCCCATTTGAATCACTCTCGTCGCTCTGCTACGAGGAATAGGGAGCTGACTATATTCTTTAACGGGGCAGAATACACACCTCAACCGCCAACAGCTCTCGTACTGCGTCTCCCTGATCGAGAACGGGGTTAATCCCGAGGCGCTAGCCGTACGTCGTTCTCCCAACCCTCTCTCTCCTGCCAATCCACCCCGATCCCACAGCTATTGCTCCTCGTACCGCTATCTCAGCAGCATGCCTTAACTGCTCCTGTTTCTTACGATTGCCCAAGTGCGGCGGTGGGTCTTGCTAACTAGTGGTATCTAAATAGAACGTTATTAAGGAACTGCGCACACAGTATCCACCACCGCCGGAGGAAGAGGAAGAAGAGGAGGCAAGGTGAGGGAGCTGAGCTAGGCGATGGGGAGTTAGCGTTTAAAAGGGGCTGGGTGCGAGAATGCAGTATATGCGGTATGATGCCCAAGGATCATCATAGTTCAGGCGCGAGGGACTAGCACATACATACATTCCGCGGCGGAAGAGCTGGGCATATTCCCACCCCAAAGAGAGCAGAATCACGTCGTCAAGAGCCGGGAAAGAGAAGCCCTCGACCGCTACAGCAGGCCCAGTTCTAGACGCCTCAGCACTTCATAACAATTATTTTCTCGAACCGCACCCACTTCGGGTACAGCATTACAGCATCACCATGCAGCGCTTCATAAATAATACACTCGTCCCAAAGACCCGCCCAACTAAAATTCTATGCGCTGTAAAAGGTATCTAGCAAAGCAACCCACTTCCTCCACCCTCTATCAACAGCCTTTATCTACCTCCTCTGCCCGAAATTCCCCTTCTCATTCGCAACCTTCTCCAACGCCTTCCGCGCCCTCCTATCCCGCTTGTCCAAAAACCCGTTATAGAACTTCGGCAGCAACCGCTTCGAATCTGGTGCAAAAAAAAGGTTAGCCCAGACCTTGCAGCGCCTCTGAGCCCTAAAAACCGTAACAAACCGCCTCCCAAAAAAAATATGGGAAAAAAAGGGGCCAACTCACTCGCATGATCGTCCGCAAACTCAACCCCCTCGGCCCCCCTCTCCATACACACCCTCACCGCCTCCTCCAACAACCCCTCCCCAACCCCCTTGCCCCGATACTTCAGCCTAACCGTCCACGCCCTCACCACGCCCCTCCCGCACTTCTTCCCCCTCCCCTTCCCCCTCCGCCCGCCGCCCACCTCATCCGCCCAACCCAGCACCAACGCCCCGATAACCTCCTCCCCCCACCGCACAACCACCATCGCGTCCTCCCCAAGCCACTCCCAGCTGACCTCCTCGGCAAGGAAGATGTAACCGCCAGCAGCCCAGCGCACGCCAGCCAGGACGGCCATGGTGACGCCAGCCCAGGTGGTCATGACGAGCGGCAGGTCCGAGGCGCGGCGGTACAGGTACTGCGCGATGGCGGCCAGCACGGCGACGTAGAGGGCGAGGTGCGCCGGGTGCGAGAGCAGCGCGCGCGACGCCAGCTGCCGCTGCTGCGCGATGCTGTCGGCGACGAGCTTCAGGCCCGCGACGCGGTCGTCGTCGTCCGTTGCGACGTAGGTCCGTAGCTCGGGCAGCGGTGGGGGGGTGGCGGCGTCGTCGGTGTTTGCGGAGGTGGTGGCGTTGGAGGAGGTGCGGGTGCGGGGCGTGGGGACGGTCGAGGCGGGGGAGGGGTTGGCGGAGAGGGCTGTGGAGGCTGAGACGGGGGGAGGCGGGAGCGGGAGCGAGGAGGCGCTGCTGCGCATGCTCGGGGGTGTGGACATCGGGGAGGGTAGGAGATCGTCGTCTGGGAGGCGGAGGTTGGCGCTGAGGGAGGTGAGGAAGGCTGAGAGGCAGGGTTAGCGGGTCGGTTTTAAGCTTCTGAGAACTTAGAGGGTTTCTCTGAGGGGTTCTACGGTTTTTCGAGGGGATTGGAGTGGTGGGTGTGGTTGGGGAGCGAGGGAGATGAAGTCGCGTGCGCAAGTCCGAGAGGGCAGGAAAATTATAATGCAGGGAAAGGTTTCTGTACGACACCCGCAGCTCGCAGCACCTTTTGCAAATGCGCACTCACCAGCACTGGTCCGAAAACCTGGGATGGAAGGAATCAATCTATCGCCAACGCCGTGGTAGTAGTGGCTGACGACGACGTCGGCAGAGAACTTTGGCGGCACAGCAGCAGCGGCGGGGGGAGGAGGAGGAGGGATGTGTTTGAGATGCGGCGGAGGTAGCTGGCGGACCATGATAATTTAAATGGAGAAGGGGCAAATAGGCTGACCGAAAAGGGAGAAATGGAAGGTTAAAAAAGGCAAAAAAGACAAAATAGTAGCCAGTGCGTTAGGTAACGGCAACGAAGTCAGAAGAAAGGACCAGTGACATTCTCTTTAAGTGGATTGGAAAACGTGCACACAAGTATTGGCTCTCACATCGCCAAGCTGCGAAGCTCGACCAGCAACCCAATACCCGTCCCCGATTGGCCGCACGGGTGTTGGAGATGGCGATAAGCAAATGTCGTCAGTCTGTTAAAACCCTCAGCCCCGCCTGGTCAAACGTGCGCAATGCCTTATCTCAGCGAGCGACTCAGACGGCAACCGAGGCAGTAACCCCTGTATTTAAGGACGGCGAAAACATAGGACTACCTTTCCGCCACCTTTTCTAATACCCTACTCTTACTCTAAATAACGTATTTTAAAAATCCAATTATATAACTAATGCTACTTTTTAAGAATTTATATAAAAGCAACTTATTTAGTTCGACTCGGAGCCTCGCCTGGGTGCGATTTTGCCGCAAAACGAGGTCTCGCTCTCTCAGCCAGAGAAAAAGGTGGCCGATCGTCCTTGCGCCCGCACTAAAATCGCTCAATTTCTCTACCTAGCTAGTACCTAGTCATTTGCCCATCTCTCCTCTCACATTCATGTAGCCTTTTAGTATACCAATTATGACTTATTTGCGTACTTTAATTACCTTATAAGAAGGCATTGTGAGGTGTGAGAGTGGTAATAAGTGTCTTGTTTACATCAAAACAGTATAGTGGGCGCACGAACGAATATCAATCACCTTTTTCTCCGGCTGAGAGTCACTTCCCCTTTTTAATATAACCTTCTTAATTTCTAATACCTTATATTAGATCTTTATATTCTATCTATTATAATTAACTTATTTTAATTATTCTTTTACTTAGTAAAAATAAGGATAATAAGGATAAGGCAGTGAGGCAATATAAGGAGGCAATATATAAAAATAGGACATAAAAATTGGCGACGTATAACACCAAGCTTAACTCCCAAAATAGTATCCAGAAATGAAGTAGTAAATCTTGACGATTTAGCGGCTTCAGCTCCCCTATATAGCATGCGCTCTTACCCAAATCATCACCACCAAAGGCCTATACTAACTCTGCTGGTTTAGCTGGTTACCCGGTTAATTAGAGAGCTTTAAAACCAACCAGCTGAAAGCCAATCAAAGCTCCGAACCGGTTGCAATTTTGAAGGCTTTTCCAACCAACTAACCAATAAGCGAACCAGACCAGTTACAGCACTGCTACAGATAGAAGAGCAAGAGAGACGACCAGAGGGCGTCTTTTAATAAACACCACGCTAAGACTGGTAAGACATCTTTAACCTAGGAAGCCCAAAGCTAGAAGAGCGTGTCAACCAAGATTGGCTTTGCCTACCCTGTTTCAGTCACCTACCACTCTATGACTCACCACCGGTTTCTGTTGCCTACTACCTTCCTTTGTTGCTCGCACCTACTTCATGTATATATAGCCTCAATCTACACACGAGTTCGTCCGACGCAAGTTCCGTACACTCTTACGTTCTTTTCTTTGGAGTCATCGTCAACGACCCTCTCTTAATCTTTCATCTCCTTCACTCCAGCGCTATCTTCAACGTCCTCTGAAGAATCTGAGTATTCCCCATCACTTAATTTACCCCGGGTACCTCCCACTAGATGTTTAAGACTCGAAGCTCTAGCAAGCCCCAATTCAGGCTGAGACTCAGAGAGATCCTCTGTTGGCGCGCTTTGATTCAGTTCTTTTACATCTGTTCTAGGCAAAGATAGAGAACGCGTCAGAGAACGGTTTCGGGAAGTCGACGGACGTTGCGGGGAACGGGTTTGGCGCAGACGTTCAAGGAAATTTGAATGAGTTGCTCCCGAATCGAGCGGATAAGTTTTGCTTGCTTGTATCCTCCCAGGATCCGGGGTGGCTCCTACTGAGGGAAGGCTCCTGGTTCTTCTTAAGCCTGAAGGCGGTTGGTTGAGCACTGCAAAAATTAGTATATCTGGGCGTGCACTAATATATTGTTCGAAAGTATGATCCGCCTACCATTTCCAAACTCTTCCATCATGATTGTGCGTGGAAAGCCACTAATAAGGTACGGTTTTGCCTCAGCCTGGTTACCCTGCAACCAGAGGCTAATACTGACGGACGTAGTCCTCGTAGGGGTTCGGAGAGCGCAATCGTCAAGGCTAAAAGTTGCTTTGTTTATCATCCGATCGATATTACAAGGTGTAATTGGGACCTGCCATGAGATCAGTCGATCTTGGGTACCTCGCTAAAGGATAGTTATTACAAACCTTTCTTGTGACTTCTGAGCTCTCATCCTCTTTGATTTCAAAGCATGGTTCACAGCCGATACGCTGACGAAAAAATTTGCCCACAGCCCGGATGTAGTCCGAATCTTCTTTCAGTATATCTACGAGACGGCATCGAATAGCTCCTGTCATGGATTCAATTATAGATCACTGTTGTCATTGAGATGCTTACCCTCGCAAATTATGGAGCCGTCTTCTTCTCGCCTAGGTGAAGTCATCTTCTCATAATAAAATAGACTTGCAATAAGCCGATTAGCGATATCGTTGATGACTTGACTAGTATCCGGAGATCCGAGAACTGTTTGAGTATCACCCTGTAACGTGCCAAGCCGCTTCTTGTCGTCAAGAGGGGGAACATTATTATCCAGATCCGGATTTAGTCTGATATACCTCGGTTTGTTTCTGTTCTCAGAGTTCGACAACGAAATGTCGTCACAAAAATCGTTCCATGCAGTTTCGGCGTTGAGAATGCTGTCTATGCGGCGATACTATTCGGGGGTAAGTAATATAGAACATTTCTCAGATGACAGTTTGACTGGACTATCAATACATACCATGACCTTGAAAATCTGGAGTACTCTTCCCATTCGGCTCCTCCTCGACTTCCCTTTGGGTTCCCCATATTTCTCCCTGTTAAAGCAAAATTAGTTAGTGGATGAAATTGGGTCTATAGTTTACACACATTGAGGCAGCCGCTCTCTCATTCTCAATATCTTTCTTATTCTTCCCAGTCCCAATAGATAGAAAAATATCGGGAGCTTTCTTGGAGACATCCGGCCACAACATCGGTATTTCCCTATGTGCGACTCTGACAGGGTTGTTGTTGTACAAAGCTCCGTCCAGATAAGAGCGACCAGACGCCTGGTGATAGAAGGGCTTGAAATATGATGGTGCTGCAGAGGTAGCAGCGGCAGCTTCCCAAACCTTCATCTCAAGCTTTGGATTAGACGGTCGATAGTGTTCGCAGCTCAGGTTTCCCTTCCCAGAATGACGGTAGTTAGCTAAAAGGATAGCTTTTTGGCCAGTTTCATCGGTCGACGTGACTGCTACTTTTATTCGGGTTCTAGAATTGTCTTTCTGCTGACCACCAAATAAAACTTCATCACCAAACTCTGCTCGCAGGGCAGCGTATAAAGGCTTAGTCTTGTAAGTGCTTCCATGGCCGATTACTGCGACCTTCTTCATTATGGGGATCTTGTTGAGCTCACGTGGTGTAAACGCCTGATCGCAGAGTTTAACGAAGCGCTCGATGCATTCATCAGTTGACCAATTCTTTACTCCAAGAGCAAGAGCGATGATCCCACCGGTACTAGGAAAGTTATAAGCATATAGAAAAGGGTTAGGTGCAGGGCATATACCTGGTGCCAACAATAAGGTCGAAGAATTTCACAATTGGTATTTCGCCACCCAGAGACTTTTGAATGGCCTTTAGGGTCTCCAGCTCCACAATTCCTCGCATGCCACCTCTAATAATAGTTAGCAATGTTGAACTCTACGTCCCTAAGTCAACTTACCCATCCAGTGAGAGGATTCTAACTCCTGCAGACTCTGGTTTCAAACAAATAGGCCAAGGAATTCCGGAGAGCATATCCTTTGTATGCAATGGACACCTGTTAAAGGTTCGAATACTTCCTTCATTGCCCTCGCCATATAATTTAACACATTGGAGGCAGAGCACATGGCCACATGGTAGCGAGTACTGTGGGAAACCCATCAAACAACACAGGCAACTACCATGATGCGTAAATCTTCTGGCCGATCCTAGTGAGTGGTAGAAACACGAGATGGCGTCTTCGTGTACTCTAAGTGCGAAATCTTTTTTGGGGTTACTACGGTTTATCCCTACGTAAGGTGTGTGTTTGTCCTGCAGTTCTTTAATGCGATGACTTAGATTTTCCATCCACATGGTTTTGTAGCGTTCGAAGGAAAAGCTGGACTGGTACGAGCCGACATCGATAATTTCTCCAGATTCGTTTTGGTGCCCTTTAGCTTTGTGCCGACTACTCACGTTGACGCAGCGCCCCTTGGAACTCTTGAATTCGCATGGCCAGTAGGAGTTACAGAACTCTTTCAAAGCGTCGCTTACGAATGGTAGATAAGCATCAAAAATGTCAGTTGCCAGTCCTTGTATCGGTTAGGTCAGCGCTTATATCGAAGGACTTAAAGGTAGATACCTTTTAGTTTTAGAGTGCAGTTTAGGACAATACACGACGCCACCATGTAGCTGAGCTTTGCGAAAAGCTCTTCACCGCCTCCCGCACTATTGGAGAATTGTGGAAGCATAAGGATCGCAAGCTGGACAATATGGCTTGTAAAGTCGTCTGGGATAGGGTTATTCCGAATCGCAACTTCTACAAAGTTGAATGGTTTGTCTAGCGGACCTCTGGAAAAATGGTCGAACCCCGCTTGCACGTAGAGATCGAGTTCCTCGGAGGTGGACAGCATCCTCGCAGCCTGCTTGGTAAAAAAGGATGCAGTGCAGTGCTCAATAATTTTTCTATGGAGCTTGTTAACCTGCTCCTCCATTAGTCCGTACCGGCCTTTAATGGGAATCCGGACTACGCTGAAGGACGAATAATAGCAGTGGATGAGATCCAAGACACTGCTAATTGTTCGACCACGCCCTCGCCAAGACTTAACGAGATCCCGAAAGTCGGGCACTTGCTCCAAACTATTCTTCACGGAATCAAGGAGCTGCTTCCTTGCACATTCGGCGTCCCATTCTTTGCCATCTATGTCTATCTCTGTGCCGTTGACTGCAATGATCGCATGCGGAAGAATTGGTTGACCAACGGATTTGTCTATTGAGAATTTACCCCACTCAAGGAGCCTAGTAAGCGCGGTGGATTGAAATGCCCTGGCATAGCGTTGTTAGCATGGCGGTAATAAAGCGTGGAGTAAATATATACCTTGCATTTCGCAGCACGAAGACAACAACGTCTGAAAATGTATACATTAATCGAGGATAAAGGTTAGCAACTGCAAACTGACGTGTGCGATTCTCATCCGAAGTCGCCCATTCAATCGGTCTCACTCGCGTGCTGGAAAATGGATGGGTGACTTTGCTCATAAAACTCGCATCTTGTCGAGGCGTCTTTGATGTCTCCGCCCCCATTGGTGTTTCCTCCCCAGCATCAAGACCCTCGCAATCTGCGTACAAAATCGGCTCCCAATTAGAAAAGGTAGCCGGGTCTGCGTATAGGTGTACGTCGGCGGAGGTAGCGATCCCATCGTTGGTGGGAGATCCCACGACCGGAGAAGGAAACGTTGCAGTCGTAGCCGGATCAAGTTTGGTTTCGCGAGATGCTATAAGCATTTTAACGAGTGTGCTCTTCCCTGCACCTAAGAAGAGTCAGGCAAGCCACAGGAGTAGACTAATCAGACATCCATACTTGTTTGCCCTATAAATGAAACTAGATGGGGAAATCTTAACTTTCGCTCTGGCTGCTGGCTCTGAGCCATGAGATCGGCGTATGTGCTGTAAATTTTGAGCGCACGCCCGTTTTTCCCGGCTTTTGTAACTCCTGTTAAACTCTTGTAAGATTTTGCAGGACAAGAGTTGAGGGATACTAACCAAACCATGTCGACCGCTCATCCTTTGCATGTAAGCGCCGTATCTCGTCTTCGGATTTCGGTGGGTGAAGGATATTTATAAATCTTTGAGCAGTGTAGTAGCTGGTCTTCTCGTGAGGTAGTCCGTCACGACCAACTGGTATGACACGACCAACTCCGCGGGGACGGTGTGGACGCGTCTCCACCCAACAGGGTTCACAAAAAGTGGCATTGCAATCGAGGCAAAACCAGGCCGCCTTTGCCGGCGGACTGCAGCGCCCCTCTTCACAGATCGTTGGATCCCTCTTTTCAGATGAGCTCATGATACCAATCGCAGGTTTGCTGATGGCTGAAGGAAGTGTAGGGGATTTAAATTCAAAATGGAGAGCCGTATCCCCGGGGCTTTAAAAAACGATGCATTACACACCGGTTCCGCGCTCGTATCCTTTGACGCAGCTTCAGTGGAAAGGATAATACTCGCTCGTCAAGCTGTATGCATCCGGCGATGGATATGATAAGTATTTACAAATCTATAGGTTCAATTTAGCATGGTAGGATGCAAAAACGAACTCGGGGGCGCTGCTGAAAAGTCAGCCTGCAGCAGTAAACAACCAAGTTGAAGCGAAAATCGCCGGAATAGGAAATCTTTGTAACTTACATGCACTGCTAACAGGCAAAAATTGCCTTTTGCGTTAATTCAGCCGCATCACACAAACTCAGGGCTTGGGTTGGGGGCGGAAAGTAATGCATCAGGCAACATATTGGCGTCGGTACTATTGATCTCGATAGCTTGCATCGCCAAGACATCTAGATAAACTATATAACGTAGTTGATCACCGAACCGTGAAGATCACCGAACCGTGAACGCCTAGTAGGCGTTAGGAATTTGGCCCTTTTGTAACGCGTCAATAGAAACGGAGCCTCCCTTCCCTTCCTTGAGCAGTTTTAAAGTGTTTTGGAGGCATGGCGTTGATGCAGAGAGAGAGTGTTGAATATTTGGTGATGATTTAGTATGCGCTTACGGTTCGGTGATCTTCACGGTTCGGTGATCAACTACGTTATGCACAATCCTATAATAAATAACGTAGGTTATGGCATTTTGGTCGATTTAAACACTCTAATACTATTATACTGTTTGTTGCAAAATACCGGGAACTGTAAAACTGTGAGGGGACTTTGTAGACAGGGGGCTATAAGGCACGATTGTAGGAACAGGATAGATTGTGGAGGAGACGAATCCTTGAGGAGGTGAGGCCTCTGGGATCGTGGAGACTATATACTACGGGCACGTGCTGGAGGCACGTGCACGACGGCCATCCGAGGGGTGTCCGTGGGTTGTCCTGAGGGCAACCCGAGGTGACCGCAATAATATCCCTTACAAAAACTCCCGGCTTGCGCGTTAAGGGTTATAGCTTGTGTCGTATTGGTGTTATATTGGTGTTTGAATATCTTGGCCCTTAGTTTGCATGATTCCTGGTTAGACACGAAACTGGACCTCGACCTCAAACCCTCGTCTGTCCACCATACCTACGTCAAACGTCATTGCATCTCCCGTGCCAAGACTTTCCGCTGCATGCTGCAAAACAGTCACATCTATCACGTATGACTATGGCGTTTTCGCAGCCTTATTTCACTCTATAAAACCCTGATCCCTGGGCCCTATCTAAAAGTATCGTGCAAGTCTTGCCAAACAAGTTCCCCCCTCAAAAGCCCTTCCCCTCCTGAACTCACGCTGTGCCGTAAATAAAGAAAACGACCACAAATACAAAGCATGCTGCCCTTGCAACTTTGATCATGGGGACGGAAAGCTTTCTACACCGGAAACTCCCGCAATGAAAGGAAAAAAAAAGAAACACCATTCTAGATTGCCTCTTCTCCCCTCCACCGACAGCACCCTCGCTTTACCCCCCTCCGCTCATTATGTATATCTATCGACAGGGACTTCTACCAAGGTTACATCAATTACCGACGCTTGATTTATTTCTTGTTTGATTGCGTCGTCGATGACGCCCCTACGCCCGACCCAGGCTCAAGCGTATGCTCGTGTCCGAGTGCTCGAATGATGGTTCCAATTTCTTCCTGCCGGCAGATCGAGCTGGTCGAAACCCATCGGTCTTCGAGGATCTCGTCCATCGTAGCACGTTTCTTCGGGTCCAGCTCCAGCATGCGTCCAATGATGTGTCTGCTCTCGCGAGGCAATAGTCGTAATAACCGCCACGGACCTTTGATGACTTGCTGCTCTTTGCTTTGGCTGGCCGACGCTGGACTTGTTGGCTGGTTTTCATTTGTCGCTGGTTCCGGGTGATTTTCCCTGTTTCGATGGTGGTGGTGATGGTGATGCCCAGTGTTATTCGAGACGGAGGGCAGGCGAGATGCTGGTTCAGAGTACGGTCCTGATTGACGGCGGTCATCCGCAGCTGCTTCCGAGAGCTCCACGCTCGACCTTGAATGCTGTTCGATCCGCTTGGGTCCGTCATTGGGTGGCGAGACAAAGAGTTTGTACGAATTATCAGAGAGACGAGGTGCCTTCCATGGGAACCGGCGGAGTGTCATGCAGCAGAAGATGATGGCGAGGGACCACACATCCGTAGGTTGAGGGTCGTACTTCGAGAGATCATATACCTCGGGTGCAAGATAAGGGTCAGAGCCAACAATTCCTAGCTCGTGTTAGATCATCTGTCTATTCAGCCTCACGGAGAGGCACTTACCACTAGCCGAGACTATCTCGTTCTCAAACGGATAGCGGAATACTGCAGCACTTCCAAAATCTATTATCTTCATGATCCCATGCTCGTTGACCACGACGTTATCCAGCTTGAGATCCCGGTGTGCCAGACCCATGCTATGCAGATAAGTCACTCCGTTGAGAATCTGCAGTGTAGCACAACTAATCTCCTCCCGACTCATCTTGCCAGTCATGACGATGGCGAAGAGATCGAATGGAGCGTACTCCATGACAACATACCAATTCCCCTTCTCGTGGACAAGATCCATGGTTTCGATAACGTTGCCGTGATGGAGTGTAGATCCAACGCAGAACTCTGCCGTGACCTTCTTGCTGTACTCACGTTCCGTTTCGTATGAATGCCTGGCTCTGAATTGTTTTACTGCGAATATGACTCCATCGCTGCTTCTCTTCATGAGTCGAACGGATCCTCCAGCGCCAGAGCCCAAAACTTTTCCGAACTTTCCATATTTGCTTTGCAGTCCGTGGTCATCCGCAAACGGAACGCTTATTGATCCTTGCGATGATGGTGGAGTTCGGGTTCCCACTTTATATGATTTGGACGATTTAGAAGTCTTGCTGCTTTTCGTAGACGGAGCGGGTGATTGCGCCCGTTTTTCTTTAGAATGCTTGTGGCCTCCGAGTTTGAAGAATCGTTTCAGTTCTGACATTGACCCCTGATGTTTAACCCCCAAGCTAGGCCGGACGTCACTATCCTCGCTGGTGTTTTGATGCTTTCCGCCACCAAAGAAACTATGTCGTTTTTCCTCTTTGCCTTGCATATCTAAAGAAGCTCGAGAGCGGGGTATTGCGGCCGTTGGCGTTGATGACGTGTAACTATTACTTTTTCGTGAGTCCCTCCCGCCGAAAATGAATCTGGCGTCAAGAGCATCAAGATTCCGGGGCTGTGGAGGCCGCTTGTTGCGGGCGTATGGGTCGTCTTTATCACCCGAAGGTGTAAATGGCCTGCTATACGTAGGAGTGGAAGTACCTGGTGTTTGATTTCCAGGTGTGTGGGTTCCGGGTGATCCGGAAGGGCTTGTATCTCTCGAGGGAGGTAAAGAGTCACCAGCAGGACCGACAGTAAAGGTAGGAGCATGTTTTGGATGTGTTGCAACAACTCCGCTTACATCCGACAATGATTTTGGCCGGGGCGATGGCAGTGGTGATTCCCTAGGAGAAGCAGGTAACATAGACGATTCAGGTTTTTTCTCACTATGTAGTATATCCATCGACGTAGGCGGAGGTTCGTGTGGAGGCGAAATTTGCGGTGTCATCATTGCCGGGTCAATATGTGCTTTTCTTTGTTCTATACCAGGACTAGCATTCCCATCTTGTGAAAGCGTTCCAGCGGGTGTCAAAGGAGGTGAATGCATGGCGGACGCCGGAGGTGATGGTCTCAAGGTCATCCCTAAATGATATGCAGAGTGGCCTGAGGGAGTTCGAGAAGCTGGGGATGGTGATGGAACCTAAGGTAATCTGTCAGCGGGGCAAATACCACCATGATAAATTGTGCTTACTCGTGATGCGGGAAGAGAGACTGGTTCAAAAGAAAAGTTTTCCATTCGTCTTGCCTGACATCTCGATTTCTGGACAGCCATAGACAAGTTGCGGATCTCTTCTTGAACTTCAGGACTGAGCTCTTCTCTGGGGTTTTCAGAGGTCGATGTAAGAGTCTCAACAGGTTGAAGCGACGTTTCCGGGGAGATCTCTTCGTTGACAGAGCTGAAGCGCACTGCCTGCTGAGGCTGGCTACTTTCAGTGGAAGCCATGTTTGAAGGTGTTGGGCGGTGCTCTCTGGTCAAATTTTAATCAGCAATCCGTGATCTAGACCTACCACATGCTCCAATCCTTCCATAGTCATCTGAGAGAAGACCGGCAGAGGCGGGGTAGCGCGAGATTGATAATAATGACAGGTCTTACAGGTTGGCAATCAAACCGTATCCCAAACAAAGTGCTTGTATCGAGGCCGCTAAGCCTCAGTCAAAGGATTGTCTCAGGGAGCGGGCATGCGGTTGGCGGAGTCAAACGCGGCGATAGCTGAGATATGCAAAGCTGTTTAGCAGCAATAGAAGTTTGTCGACAATTCTCCGATCGCTTTGACCAAGGTCTCCAACGTGTCTGCAGAGTTTTCGGACAATATTGCTGCGATATGAACGAATGGAAATGTTAAGATTAAACCGACAGCGTAACGGATGTACCGGCCCCTCTAGTCGTTTGGTTGTGCTGAACCAAGCCACTCGTGCAGGATGAAGGTGGGCCACGTAGATCTCTTGCAAGCAGCGGCGCCAAAAGCACAGCTGTAGTTCCAATGGCGTCCTAGGGTGGCGAGTGGAGGAGGAAGAAGGTAAGAAGAAGGCAGCGCAGTTGGAGGCGAAGTTCTTGTGGTGAGCGCTATAATCGGGGCTCGTATTACTTGATTGGGCTCTTTGTGGTGGGGCAGACTTATCTCAGACGGCAGTCGGCACCCCCCTTGGTCAGCAGCTTGTCCTAGGCCTTTGGTGCGAGCTTTGGCGAATTTTGTATGAGAACCGCTATCTTATATATTTAACTACTTAATAATATTATTTTAACTTAATAAATTAATAAATTAGGTTATATTGATCTCTTTTATAATCTATTATAATTAGAATACTAAAAGTTAAACGCTGAGTGGTGACGAAGATTTGGATGCCAAGCTTTGTCTCGCGTCAAATCGCAAACACTTGTCCGTCGCCGCCAGAATTGAGCAGGGAGCGGAGCGCGTCTTCAGACTGATTCCCTCATTGCTGCAACCTTTTTTGCCGCAAATTTCAACAGTACACACGCCGCCTAAGTTCCACTAACTCCCACCCAACAAGCATCAACACCATTACCTTCACGACCTTTCCCTGATTTGGATATCTTGCACCTGCTCTTGCTTACAAGACCTGTATTAGATATAGTACCTCAACGTCAACAAAAAATGCTTAACTGGGCGAAACAGCAGTCAGTACCGCTCTCTAACATCCTCTGTACCCTCACTTAGATGTGCTGCCCCGCGATGTAGGCTGGCCAACGTAGCTGGCACCCAGGAGCCCATATATGGCCCTTCAGCCATCCAAACTGTGGAACAGCAAGCAAAAGATGCTCCCTACACCGAGTTGACCAAAAATGAGCTCAAATGGGTGGCCATGGAGTCAACATGCGTCGAGACGCAAACATTCTATATGATCGGAGATAATGGACACATAGGCATGGCTCAAGTCATCTACAGCAACGTTGCGTGAGAGGAAAGCCAATTCTCCGCAGTCAGGGTGTTTGCTAAGTACTTATTACTTGCAGAGGCCTCCGAACTACATGCCAGTTCAACAGCAAAATCTTCTACCCCGACGGCAAGACTCCACATCTCTGGTCTTCCGACCCTCTCGATAATTACGGTTTTGATGACGACAAATTCAGCTTTTTCGCTGATGGCTGCTCCATGGAGCTATCCGAAGACGGATCATTTTACACCATCAAATCAGCAACCAATGAGAATAGCCTGGTCAATTTGAAGTTTATAAGGACAGCACCCGGTTTTGTTGCAGGACAAAATGGCACAAGTTACTTTGGAATTGATCCGAAGAGTCCGTGGGGCTCGATGCGGCATGCTTTCTGGCCAAGGTGCAAGGTGGAGGGGAGCATTATCACAAAGGCAGGAGAGGTGGATTTCAAGGGACTTGGCCTCTTCATTCACGCCTTGCAAGGAATGAAACCGCACCATGCGGGTAAGCTGTGATCAATTCCCCTTGCATAGAAAAGACTTGCTGATGATTGTGATAGCCGCTCGCTGGAATTTTGCCAATTTTCAATCACCCACCTACTCTGCAGTTATGATGGAGTATACAACACCACCTTCATATGGATCGACTGTAGTTCGAGTTGGAGGAGTGGCAACCGATGGCAAACTGCTCTTCGCCGGTTGTACTGGCTCGGCCACCCATACAGAGGTAAAAGATGACCCCGAAAACGAGTGGCCAGAGCCTAGCGCTACCAACTATCACTGGGAAGGAAAGACAGCAGATGGAAAGGAAGCTCGCGCAGACCTCAGTGGCAGTCTTGGTACACGGCTAGACCGTGTGGATGTTATGGCGGAGGTTCCCGGCTTCGTCAAGGCAATCATTGCGAGTGCTGCGGGAACAAAGCCGTACATCTATCAGTTTGCTCCTAAATTGACGCTCGACCTTCATATTGGTGAGGAGGAGATTAAGGAAGACGGGGCTATGTTCACGGAGGCTACGTTTATCTCGTAATCGGCGTTCTGATTGTCGGCTTTAACTATGAAGCTAGTAATGCCTAGACATCCACTCGGGCCTGGCGCTTGAGAAGCATTAATTCTTTCCTGCTCTTAACCTGCTCGCACACCATATTGTGAAACAAAGATCATTCCAGGAAATTTGACTGCTTGACTAAGAATACCTTTTTCTGTTAGCTGCTTGAACCATTGGATTATATTTTGGGAATAAACTCTATCCATAAACCACAGGCCACGAACTGAACACTTTCCTTTACTAATACAATATATTCATTTAGAGGTAGATAAGATGAGGTACTCAATTCACCTCTACTCACATGACCCCGCGTGAGGTCTTGGCGTGACGCTCCACTAGCCGAGGTGGCGGTCCACCGATGTCACTGTGCTGCAACACTCCAAGACAATTTACATTGTTATAGTTCGACAACATGGCAAAACCTTCCACCAGCCAGCGTCCGATTCCTCAGCCAGCATCTCGCCTACCATACGGTGGCCCCGGGGCGGCAGGTCTTGGAAAGGGCCTCGGAAAAGGCAAGGCATTCAAAAGACACAGGTCAGCAAACAAGCCGCACTCAAGTCTAGCACCAATCCAGTCACTTCAAACTCTGCGTTGCTGCATATCTGACACTTCCAATAGAAAAGTCCTTCGGGATAATATCCAAGCCGTCACTAAGGGTGACATAAAGTACGTCATTTTCAATCTTGCCATCAACCAGATCCAGACACGAGGCTGCACGGCTGCAACTCACCTCGCGAGTGGACTTGTATCGTTGCCTTGAGTCAAAATTCTATCGTTACCGCTATCCATTGATCAGGCCCTTCTAAGTTGATATCTATAAATCAGGCGTCTCGCCCGTCGCGGTGGTGTGAAACGCATTTCAGCCAATATCTATGCCGATACGCGCAGTGCTCTCAAAGCGCGACTGGAGTTGGTGAGCAGTAGTACTAGCCATTCGATCGCCCCTAACAAGAACTAACTCGGCCTTGTAGTTGTTGAGAGAAATAGTGTGTGTTGTCGGTATGTCACCTATCCTAACTATCACATATTTTAAGTCATCATCCAACTGACTTTGAACAGAGCACTGTGGCAGAAAGACAGTCTGTGTCACTGACGTGAGCTACTTCTCACCACACTTATGCATTATGGATAACAGCAAGCTAACCTATTACAAAATATTAGGTTGTCTTCATCTTAAACCGCGTAAGTAGATGCCGCAGAGTGCTCGTCCGCAATTATAATCAGCCTGCTAATTCCAAATCCTAGCTTGGATCGCCCCTTTACGTAAGCACTGCTGCCCCCCAATACCGCCCCGCATAACTAACTAGTGTAGGGATTTGGCCTGGGTCACAAATGATGCGTGACCTACAGCCGAAGGATCTTTTTGCTTTGTTTTGATACCCACCATCGGCGTTTTGGAATGGGTTGGCGCTGGAGGAACTTTGTTGTTCAACTTGGAAGGATCTTGTCAGCTTCATAGCTGCAACACATTATCGATTTACATCGATACGATCTGTCATGGTTTATTGCGGATGTTTTTGGCAGTCAGTGGTTCATGGACTCAAGGAGGTTGTGCTGCATGCTTTAATTTGAGCGCGGTATGAAATGATTCCAATATTATGAAGCAAAGTCCGAACCACTTAAGATCTTCATGACGCCCGCAAGCTAAATCAATGTTTACCGTGTGATTGACTTGACTCTTTAATGTGGGCTCATGACTAGACCTCTCACCAACACCTACCAGCATCACGCTCTCATAGACCCTGCTAAATCCATATGAAGAACGGCAACAGCACACATACAGCCAGGGAATGCCGTCAAACACAACAAGTTCGAAAACGCAAGTTTGATGAGACCACACTTCAACAACTTGCCAGCCAAGGATATCAGTCTGTACACATCCCCGCTCATCTAGCATTCATCTGAGCACTCCTAATTTCTACTTTTAGGGCTTTCGGCTATTCCCTCCATCAATGCCCACATAACTTGGCAGTACTATAATGTCTGGCCTGGCCTAGCATCTGGATCTGTTGATGAAATCGCAGCCTTGCGTGAGAGATTGACTGCGATGGAGAACCTGACAGTATGTATCCTGACCGGCATTCAATCCTAAAGCTGACCGTTAAATTATGATTCCAGAGCAGATTCGGATCAGGCTAATGTACGCTACGAAGAACTCAGAGTCTCACATGAGAGCTTGCTTGGGAGAACAATGTCGCCCGTCGACAACACTATCAAAGCCCGGAAGAAAGAGGCCGAATTTGAAAGTCGCCTCGAAGGATACGGAGGCCATAAAGACCGCGTCGGACGGATCACGAGGCAACGCTGCTCGACGAACTGGGGGGACCGATTCCGAACGTACTTAATGACCAATATCTAATGTCTAATGTCTGAGCTCAGGCAAACCCGACCCGGTGCTGACCCTCCAGCCCCTCCCCCCAGCCCTCCCTCGCTCTCTCCTCCTTCTTCTCCCCGTACCACTCCCCCTCCCCCTCCGCCCTCCCACTCAGTCTACCCCGGCTCGACCTCAAAGCACCCTTACTCGCATCCACAATCGGCGCCACCCACCGCTCCTCTCCCTTCCCCTCTCCATCTCCTCCGCTGCGGAACGCGGTGCCGGCTAACAGCGTCGCGTGCGAGTTGACGTAGATGCTCTCCCAGCGGCCGGCGGGCGCGGCGTACATCTCGTGCCAGATGGAGAGGTGCGGGTGGTCGACGACGAAGCGGTTCCACCAGTTCCAGCCGGCGCGGTGGAGCGGGGAGACGGCGAAGGCGTGAAGGTGTCTACGTGGGGTGTGTGTTAGTGGGGTAAGGGTGAGAGAGAAGGGGGGAATATGGAAGGGAGGCCTACTCGATGCTGCGGAAGTACATGACGGTTAGGTTTTCGTTCGTGGTGGACCGCTCGCCATTGGAGAGCCAGTTCGAGGCGCCGAGGTAGCCGTATTTGTCAGCGTTTACTGCCAGATGGGAAGCTTTAATAGAAGCTGGATGTGTTTGGTGCCTGATGGAGGCTGCAGAGCTAAGGGAGGGAAAAGGAAGGAGTGGGGAGAGGGGGCTGAAACATACGCTCGAGTTCCTTGTTCATTTTGCCAAAGTATCCGCCGAGATCTCGGGCGCCTGGCGCGAGGACACCTAGAGGACTGCACCGAATCAGGATTGCTTTGCTGCCTTTACTTCTCCCTTGCTTGCAGAGGTGGTAACGATATAGGGGTGAAGAGTGGAGTGAACGCACTGGTTGATACGCCCGCCAATCAGGAATACCACGATTTCCTGGTTAGCTGGCGTGTTGCCAAAATTCCCGGCAGTATCTGGGTGCTGTGCGGAGAACTTTTTCAGTATCACGCCATCTAATTCGTGGTTACGTTTTACGCCGACAGCCATCAGGAAGGTATCAACGGTGCGGTAGAGGATGAGGAGTAGTGCTGGAAGGAATGCGAGGCGGCCGAAGAGGAGGAATAGGGCGGCTTGACAAAGAGCACCTAGGGCGAGCCATGTTGAGATGGTGAATTGGTCGCGGAAAAACTGGGGATGGGTAAGTCGCTTGGAGAAGGGAGAGGTGGTGTTTAGGAAGAACCATAAGGCTATTTGAGATATGATATCCACTGATGCAGTTTATTGCCCTTGCTGAAGACATTTACAGCTGAAAGAGCTGTGCTTGGAAAGATGTTTTCTTACAGAAACCCTGCCTCCAGTAAAAGGACCGCACACTTTCTTTGTCATCTGCATCCTGTATTGGGACCATGGCCGCTTGTCAAAAGGCTTGATTAGTGGTGTAAAATCCATATTGAGTATTGCAGTACGAAATTCTAATAGTTGATATTCTTCGGAATTTTGAAAGGGGAGTATGTGAGTTGTGGGAGTCGTCTTCGTTAGATAAGTACCTTCCAGAATCCTTGGTATGCAGGTGATTACTTTTCGGAATTGCGGTGCAGCATTTGTTGGGCTGAAAACCTGCTAGGATAAGAAGCATAGCGTAGGTCGTATAGGCGCCTAGATACCTTGGACCGTGCGCGAAGGATTCGGGAGAGTTCCGGGCCTCGGAGGGATCGGAAGACGCTCTTGAATCGCCAACTAGACGACGAGCCGAACTAGCCGGGCAGCACGTTTGGTAATTAGTATAGTTAACGCTCTGGCTAGAATGCGAAGAAATTATAATCCCACGCAGGCTAGAAAGTGTTCTTTGTATTGCAATGAGGTAAGGGCCTTGAAGACTGATAACAAAAATGATGAGAATAAATGAAACTATCATCTAACCTCCTAAAGAGAAAATGCTCAACGTTCTAATGCTCGTCCAACCCTATCACATTCTATACCAGCATATTGACTTCATATCCCTTTCCAAAAATGCTGACACCGCCTCTAAACGTCGGCCAGCCAACGTCTTAACCGAGCGTATTTAATTTGAAATGGCTCAACGCCGTTCCGATCATGCAGATCCTCCAAGCTGCGCAGCAGGGAAAATGCCTCGTCTGCAATAAGCCGTTTCTGATATTTGCTGAGTTGGACGTATTTCATAATAGGCTGCAAATAAATGCCTAGAGTCCAACGAAAGATTCTAATGAAATCGTCGTGGCGCAGTTTGTGGCCCCAATACCACCAATGTTGAACCCGAGCCTGGTACTTCCATGGTATGTGTTGCTGCATCTCATCCCTAGCGCCACACCAGAGGAACCACTTGGAAAGTCGGATAATGAAAATGAAGTAAGGCCGAAAGCTATCAGGAACTTCATAGATGTTTCCGAAGTACCTAGTTTCAGACCAACTAGCATAGTTTCCGTCTGGAAACCAAAAGTGACCCTTTTCATTGATTTGAAATGTTAAGACAAGTCCATTGTTGTATTGGAGGTGGGCCCTACTAGTAGGAGGAAGCCTCTCAACCCAGGACATGACGACACGAAAATCATTGTTATCAATGTCTGCAACAAATGGAGTTTTGGAATAAAATTCGTAGGAAAACTCATGTCTGATGGCACGACATACTCTAAGCAAAGCTGGCCACACTGAAGGGCCATTCTGAGGAAGGCGTCTGGATGGACAAATTGGCAGCGGTCGTTGCTTGTTCAGAACGAGGTTGTATATCATAACTCTAAGTTCCGGAGGAAGTTTGCCGAAGTAGCAGACTTCCCCATGGGCAGGATTGATAGGGCTCTTTGATGACTGTTGTCTTTCCTTGTGCCGAATTCGCTTTGATATAAAAGTCGGCGATGATGGAGTCGATGTGGTATCAGAGCTTTCTTCCAATGTGGCCCCACACCAGTTCGGAGAATTGATAGGAGCATGGCTAGCGACGGATGATTGCCTGGAATTTTGAGAAGAGACGCTCCCTTGAGAGGCAGCTTGAAATCTTCCCAAGGACCGATCCAAGGTATTTGCACGAAATGGAAGTGTTAAATGAGAAACACCGCCTCTCACAGAGGTCGTGGGAGACCCAGCTGGAGATGTAGCATCGTCTCCATGAGAGCCCCTACGAGCTTGAGAGGATCGTTTCGCCAGAGACGTAGCAGTCGGGCGTAAAAACGATGGCGGTGTCATTGTTGAGCGTGCGAAGGAAGATGTTTTATTTGCCTTCGGCGTTTGTAGCTAGGCTAAGTCAGATTCGTGAGGCAGCTCAGTAGAAGAATGGACCCGTGAAAGGACTTAGAATTTCGACGCTCTTTACCGGAGAGACTCCTCAGCGACAGAGTACGGGCTAATGGTGATAGGATTTCAAGAGTGAAAAAGCCAGGGAGATAGCTGGAGGGAAACGACCAACCGTATAGCAAAAGTAGGAAGGTGCGAAGGCGTATAATCCATTTACTCTATAGTAACATACACTACCATGCAAGATCTCGCAAATGGATTTCCCGTTGTTGATCCGAGGTTGAAGGGGCGGCTACGGGAGAGTGTAAGAACACTTCCCCGCGGCAATCGTTTGCCCGGCCAGCGCATTTTGGCCAGCGCATTACTTGTAAATCGACGCTTGGTCCCTTGCCCATCGCTAACGTCTCCCTTCATATAGTGATAATAAGATATTAGAATATGAAGCCTCTTCCTATTCTAAATGTGCTGTTTATGGGCGCATCTATCATGCCGTTTTTGAAGTATGATGTTCTGAATTCGGCTCACATTCTAAGTAGCCGGTCTACTTGCTTCATAGGGCAAGCCTCCCCGTTATGCATTACAGCGCTACATAAAGACGGAGAATTACTACCCTTGCAGTAGAAGAAAGGTTTAAAGATCGCTCCTCTGAGATGTTAGAGAAGCGATCAGTTGAGTATTCTTGCAAGATATTAGATAGATGAGCTACAAATACGTGCAGCAAGAATCTCTTCAACTACCAACGGATGCGAACTTCCTACGCGGTGAACATGTGGAAGAAAATTCTATGATAAGCCGAGAGCAACTTGGCATACCGCGGATTACTGAATAGTCGTGGCTGACAGGATATGACCGGTAGCATAGAACTTGCTATAAAGCAGGAAGCCTTCAGCCTCTCCCTGTCGTTCTAAGCCACTATGGGCTTACATATGGATAATAGATAACTTTTTGTTTTGGCGCAGCCGGGGCCAATTGGATGAGACGTGTCGCATCCATGAGATAAGCCCGGTGATGAGTATAGGACGAATAACGCGCGATACTTAGAGCAGAGATGGCCATAGCTCAGAGTCGGTGGAAGTGTGGCAGCCATCACTTGTTTTGGTTTCGTAGATGACGCGCCTTATCAACATCAAGAGCGAACTCGTATACCATCAGCCTTAACTCACGGGGTAGCTCGAGATATGTATGGCGTGTCATGGTGGGTTCGATGTCATGGCTCATCAGTCCCGGACTTTATTTGTTCAGGGAACGGTATCCATAAGAAGCAGGAATCTTTACAGATGAATTGCTATAATAAATTGTAAGAGTGACTTGGATTCGTGGTTTCAGTGCCAGACGGTGGATGTTACCTAGCATTATCTCAGTAAGCGACTCAGACAGCAAGGGCAAACTAAAGGCGCACTCACTAATACTAAAGTATCACTAGTCTCCGCCTAAACAAACGCCACTTTTTTTTAACCAATCAGATATCTACCA
>Ga0307507_10001014_pt1 | contig 62509 bp, 17 predicted proteins | sample 7_EM_MG_FD_207223 | JGI IMG/M metagenome (GOLD analysis project Ga0307507, IMG submission 207223) | Populus trichocarpa ectomycorrhiza microbial communities from riparian zone in the Pacific Northwest, United States - 7_EM | ecosystem: Host-associated > Plants > Roots > Unclassified | place...
AGCTTACTGTCTACCTATACTCCTAATACCCTTAGGCCCTAAACTGGTTAACCCCTAAAGCCTTAGATATGGATTATATACTAGAGATCTGCAGATTGGTTGCGTTTTCTTATAAAATAGATTAGCTGGTATTTCTCTGGTAAGAATTGGACTCTATATCGTCTTGCCCATTCTATATAGGTATTATAGGCTTTCTCTAGTATTCTACAGTTCTCTGTGGCTGTTGGCCCGTATATAATTATGTTTATATTATTAACGAAGCCTATCCCCTGGGTCGCCCCTTCCTTAAAGGTATTAAGTAAGTTGCTTATAAAGAAAAGGAAGAGTATAGGCGAAAGAGGTGATCCTTGTAGTATACCTATTACAACTATAATAGGGGGGCTCTGGTATCCGCTAAAGACCAGTAATGTCTCTTTCTAGCCTATAAACCCTTAAACAAATTATATAATCCATTCTGGGAAGCCCTTTACCCTAAGGATGTATAGGAGGCGCTTATAGAGTATATTATCGTAGGCGCCACTAATGTCTAGGCTAAGCATTAATACTACGAAGTCCTTGCGCATAGCCTATGCAGTTTTAATGGTAGCAGCAAGTAGTATAAGTGCTAATAGTGCTAAGCGATTCTTTCTTGCCCCCATTTGGCTTTGTGGTAGTAGGGCGTGTTCCTCTGCCGTATCTGCTATATGGTCCGCTATAACCTTTTCTAAGATCTTGCTTAGGGTGTTTTCTAAGGCAATAGGGCGGTAGCTTCCTGGGATTGAGTAGTCTGCTTTACCTTCTTTAGTAAGACAACCGTCGTCATAGATCTTCCGAGTCGTGGGTAGTAGCCTATGAAACCTATAAATAGATTAAGGCCAACGCGCCTTTCCTAGTAAAAGAATTCCATAAAGACTATCCTTTACGACCTGCTCTAGCTAAATAGATATAATATAAAGGTAAACAACTGCTACTTAATATAAATACACAAAATATAATAGTAGGAAACTTGAATTTGAAAAGAACTTAAAAAGTATTATAACATTCGTGATACGGTTATATAACACGCAAGATATTAAGGAACTTTAACTGCCGGTTAAAGTTGTCTAATTGGTCAGATTTGCCTCGCTAAGACCGCCACCTAGCGCTAAAATATAACCTGTAATAAAAATATAAATTCTTAACTAAGTTGAATTATTTTAAACCTTCGGCTAAAGGGGGGGGGGTACTATAATGGGACTAGCCCAATTATAATAGAAATGTCTTGGTGAAACACTTAACAGATAAATTCCAAAGCTTTAACCAAATTCTACCGAAATCCGTTAAAGACTGCGTGCGTACGTGCGCACGCATTAACTACTAAGCCCCTAAATATTTAATTATATAATTCTCTTATTATTCCCTTCTCTTCTTTACGCAACGTCTTGTACCCTGTAAGAGCTATATACCCTTAGATTTAGATAGAATATATATATTTCCTTTAAATCTTCCCTAAAGCCTCTTTATGCCCTTATATACGAAACCTTTTATTCTATAACATTGTTTCCTTAGAGTTTTAAACTTTCTATACTGCCCTAAATCTATAAGCTGTCCTATTTCTTCTAATAACTTATTAAACGGTTATAAATAAGGCAAAGAAATTATTTCTAGCTAAGAAAGATATTATATAACATATAATTTAATCCGCGATTACTTAAGTATATCTTTCTATAGATATCTGAACTTCTTCTCGTAACTAGCTCCTCCTTATAATCTACGGCTATTTTATTAACATATAACAGCGCCGCTTTAATATTCTACTTACTCTTTATATAGTAGAAGGCTATAATAGCGAGAATTAATAGGACGCTCTCCTTTCTATTCTTAACGATTATAATATTATATAAATTATTGGCATAATTATTGGCGATAACTCTAGAATAAACGATACTCTTTATTATATAATTAGCCAATATCTTTTCTAGGAGTTTAAACAGTCCTAAAGTCCTACTTAGTAACAAATTCACTATTAGGGATATGTTATTAATCTAATTATTTAAGCATTTATCCTTGCAGATACTATAGAAATTAACTTAATTACGCTGTATAAAAAAGAAGATAAAGGTCTTTAGGAGCTAACTAATAAGAAGAAACGGGATTAAGAGGTAAAGTTTTAAGTATTTAGGCCAATTAGCAAACTTTATAATATCGTTATTTATATTAGAGTAAGTCCTAGTTATATAAAGCAGTTTAAGAGTAAAGCAAGACAGAGAATTCCTTTTAATAATTATACAAAATAGAACTCATGGTAGATAATATTTGTCTAATTACAGCACCTATTATACTAACCGCGTGCTTACGCGGTTCGGTACACCAGGTACGCGTTTACGCGTTTAGTGCACTAACTACCCACTTACGCGTCTAGCGCACTTATAAAGCACTAACTAATTAGGGGGAGGCGCATTAGTATATAGACCACATAGTCTGCTTCAATAGACAAGACAGTCACCATCTAAATGAGCATATAATACTATACATATTTCGTGCCCCTGGATATAACTTACTTATGCTATTAAATTAGTACAAACACTAATTAGTAAGCGCGCACAGATTAGCAATCACTTAACACCTCCCCCTAAGCAATACACGACAGTAACCACCTATTTAGACTCCTAGTACAACCTACTAGAAGGTCAAAAGTTGGGGATTGCGGACTTATTACTAATTCTATATACTTATTTAAGTCTTAGTATGGTTTACCAGAAGTATAATAGACGCGAATATAGACCTATACAGAACCCCCTATCCTTAAACCTTAAACCTCTACCCCTACTACACCCTCCCTTAGTACCCTAACCCCTTTTTTAGACCCATTACAGAAGCCCCTTACCCTCCTACAAACCATTACGGACATTAACCGCCTTTACGGACCACTACAAGACCTCTTCCACCCACTATATACTACACTACACTATACAGTATAGCAGACCTAAGGAAGCAAGTCAATAAAGGCCAAGAAAAGTGGAGGTAGGGAGTTAACCTTATATCTATAACCAATATTAACAACTATATTAAATTTAAAGTTCTTAAATATAAATATTTTAAGCTTATAAATAACAACCTATAGGAGAAATACCAGGAAGACTTTGCGGACTTTATAGAAGCCATTTTTAAGGCCTGCAACCCTACTACCATCCGTAACCTACGAACCCTTTTACGTCACTAAGACGTATAGATTAAAAGGGACAAACAAGTTACTATTATATAGTCTTTATATAATACAATATATAAGAAGGACCAAATAGAATAGACTAAAGAGGAAATCCTAGACTAGGTTAAAGCTATTAAAGAACTCTTTGCTTCTTCTAAACTTAATAGGATCGCTAGCCTTATACCTAACCCACTTAACCAAATTCATCCTATGGACTTAAGCGGCTTTAGAACTAACCTTACTGGCCAAAATACACCCTACTCTTAAGCTATGGACTATAACACCCCTATAAACCAAAATACGGACCAAATTACCCCTATTATTTAAGTTATAGATCCGCAAGCTATATATCCGCAAGCTATATATCCGCAAGCCACAAATCTATAAGTTATAAATCCATAACCCACCTAAGCAAAGACCTACGGCAAGGAGCTAGCTAACCTAGCCAAGCTCTATACTAACAAGTCTAAATATAGCGGTAAAAACAACAACTTTAACTTTAAACTAACTATCTTTACGGACCTTTGTTAAAAGGCCGATATTCCTAAACAGGAGTTTAGCCAAGCCTACTCTACTATACTACGCGGCCTAGCACTTAACTACTACTACACTAACCTCAAAAGCAACCCCCTTAGTGTCCCTTTTAATAAGCTATATAAAGCTACACATAACTACTTTAAAGGACCAGAATATAAGCATAATATCCTTACTTAATAGAATGCGACTAAGCTACGGACCGTAATTAACAAGAATACCAAAAAATCAACTATAGAGTGCCTATAAATCCTTATTAAAAACCTCTGGCACCTATAGCACAGCCTTAATACTAAGCTTTAAACAGACAACTTCCTATACAACAAACTTATTACAGCTTGCCAGGAAGTAGAGCCCTACAAGTATGCCTACTACAAGCCTGCAGATACCTTAGCTGGCCTTATTAATAATCTACGCTCCTCTATTATAACGTACAAAGTCTTAAACCTACTAGGCAGCACTTAAGCCTTCGCTACAGATATTTAATATCTGCAAACAGACTTAGACGTCTACTTTACAGACCGCCGTTACCGCTAGCAGCACCTATACCAACTAAGTCCCACTTATAACCCCTGTAGCAACTCCCATATGAAAGCATACCCCCATAGACAAACAAGCTAGAAATGCTTTATATGTAGCAAGGAAGGATATTAGTCTATAAGGCATACCTAGGAAGAATATAACAAGTCCAGGAAGAGACTTAATAGCCGTATTAACTAGTTCATTTTGGAATATAAAGAAGAGAAAGTAAAGGAGCCTCCTAATAAGTTAATAGAAGCCCTTATAATTAACTTTAACTTAGATGCTTAGGAATAGGAGACTTTAGAGACATTCCTAACCACTTTTAGACATCTTACAGATAGCTAAGCCTTTAATACTATAACCGCATTAGCCAACCACTCCTTTATATACTTAATTATACCTAAAAACCAATCTGTAAGTACACCCGCTAGACCTATTATAGACATTATGGACCACGAATAGGACCTATTTGCATATATTACCACAAAACACTATACCCCCAAAGAATTCTATGATGTTATAATTAATATAGGTGCCTCTAAGAAGTCTACCGTAGGCTACAGACAATACCTTATATACAAAACCACCACAGATAATAATACAGACATTAATATTACGCAAACTAGGGCCATAAACATCTAGTTCAGCATTGGCTTAACCATATTAATTAAATTAGTTACAGTTAAGACTCCAATTAGTCTAGTTAACTTCTATATAGTAAAAGTGGACACCCCTTTTCTACTCTACCTTGCGGACATAGATAGGCTACAGGTCTACTATAATAATGTTACAGACACTCTAATTAGCCCTACAATTGCCCTAGGAAGCAAGTATATTACCTAGCCAATTACACAACAATTTAGACACCCGTTTTTTATATAGGGAGAGACCTTATAGACGTATATTTAAGAGTCTTTTAACTATAACCTGTGTTGCCTTACCAGTACTAAGATCTACCGCCTACACTGCTGTTTCGGCCACCTATTAGCTAAAAAGCTGTATAGAGTCCTTAAACGCTCTAGACATAACATTAATAAGAAGGCAATTAATTACCTAACTAAATACTACTCCTACTGCCAAAAACACGGACATTTTCTAGGCTGATTTAAGCTCACCCTTTATAAGGATCTTAACTTTAACCACTTAGTATACGTAGACATTATATACATTAACGGCAGCCTAGTACTATATATAATTAATAAGGCAACCCACTACTAAGCTGCCTGTTAGTTGTAAAATATATCCGCAAAGTATACCTGGGATATTTTACGGACCTGCTAGATTAATATATATATTAGACCCCCGCAGTATATTACCCACAACGCCGGTAGGAACTTTATTAGTAAGGAATTCCAGTAGTACGCTACGGCCATGGCTATATTAATAAAAGCTGTTTTAGTTAAGGCGTATTAGTTTATTGGGCTTGTTAAACAAGCTTACCTAGCTTTACAGAGAGCTTACCAGATTATTATAGACGAATGTAAGTATATTTAAAAGAAACTGGCTCTACAGATGGCTATAAAAGCCGTTAATAACACTACTGGCCTAGATGGACTAGTACCTACCCTCTTGGTCTACGGAGCCTACCTAAGGATAAGTAACCTAGATCCTCCTACCCTATCTATTATAGAATGAGCAGCTGCAATATGGAAGGCGATGGCCGAGATAGTTAAGCTATGGGCTAAACAAACTGTTAATAATACCCTGTATTACTATAACGGACCCAATACAACCTTAGTATATGACCTCCCGCTTAACTCTAAAGTCCTTATATAGCATAAAAGCGGCAATTGGACCGGACCTTACTATTTACTAGATGTAGAAAACGAAACGTACTATATATAACTCCCTAGCGGCCCAACCCTTTAGGAGCACATCCGTAAAACCCTACTTTCGGCCTAAAAATACCTATAACGTTAAACTAGATAAACTAGAAGTAACCATTAAATTAGATAAACTAGAAGCAACCGCTAAACTAGATAAACTAGGAGCACCCCTACCTACTCTAGAAGCCCCCTAGGAACCTACTAAACCTACTAAACCTACCGTAAAATGTGGTTAAGGACGTCCCTAGAAGCACCCTATAACTAAGAACCCCATAACAAAGAATTACCTAACCTCTATAGGAATATCCGCAAGGCAATCTCTGCCTGCGGATATATTAGTTCTAGTATAGGAAACCCCCTTTACGGACTTATAATGTAAAGAGATTAACGGACTACTTAAAAAAGGTGTCTTTATAGTTATAGCAGAAAGAGACGTTCCGCAAGGCGTCTATATATTTAACTCACGCTTTGTTAACAAAATTAAGCACCCTAATACTAATAAAGCCTTTAAAAAATTAAGGCTTATTATATAAGCTTATAACAACTAAGGAAAGGACTTAGTCCTTATATAATTACCCACAATTTAACAAGTCAGCCAACGGATTATACTTGCACTTACACCCGGCCTACAGCAAAGCAAACCCGTAGCTCTTTACCTATAGGATATCTCGCAAGCCTATATATAGTCTAGTACCTACCTAAGTAGAGACATCTTTATATAACTACCCTATAAGCTTAACCTATAACTAGGGACAATTTTATAGGTCTTAAAACCTCTCTACAGAGTACCAGAAGCTAGGAACCACTAGTTCAAGACGTACCACTAGTACCACGTTAATAGACTTAAAATAGAATAGTTAACCTACAACCCCTGCCTCCTATACACCCAATTAAATGGCCTTAGTATCATCGGGCTCCAAATAGATAACACCCTCTTTTAGCAGACCAGACCTTTACGGACGCTAAAGAAACTAAACTATAAGGGGTAAAGTTCTTAGTAAAGCCACAAAAGCAGTTAACTAAGCAGACTCCAATTAAATTTAACGGAGGCTTAATTATATAAAAGGGCAACCTAATTAAGCTAACTTAGGAGCGCCAAGCTAAAAACCTAAAGCCTATTATAGTAAGGCCTACGGACCTTACCAGCTCCCGCAGAGAGACCTATAAGACTATAAACACAAAGAATTAATACGTCACCCAACACGCAAGAGGCGCCTATATTACCATAGTCTGCCAACCTAAATCTACCTACAATTTATCCTTTACGGCCCAGGTAGTAGATCTATAAGAGAAAAATATTAAATAGCTTAATAAGCATATTCAGTGGCAAATTAATAATGTAAAAAGAGGATTTACCTTTATACCACTAGACCTAAACTCCCTTAGCCTACTAGTATTTATAGACGCCTCCTTTACCAACAACAAAGACCTATTATCACAAATCGGTTTTATAATCGTACTTACGGACCATAATTAGGACGCAAATATACTACACTGGTCTTTAATTAAGTGCAAATAAGTAACCCAAAGTATACTAGCTTCTAAACTATATGCACTAGCCCATGGCTTTAATATAGCAGCCACAATCAAATTAACAATTTAGAAGATCCTACAGCCGGAGCAGTTACCCCTAGTTCTATACACCAATTTAAAGTCCCTGTACAACTGCCTAGTTAAACTAGGTATAATATAAGAAAAGAGGCTTATAGTCAACCTAATATACTTACATCAGGCCTATAAACAACGTGAGATTATAGAGGTCAAATAGATTAGCGGCGAAGATAACCTAGCAGATACTATAACTAAGGCAAAGCTATATTAAGCTCTTAGAACCCTAATTAACACAAATAAGCTTAATCTAAAGGTTATAGAATGGGTGGAATAAGACTAATAGAGCACCTATAGTACGCCTACGGCCTGTTAGAAGGCCATACGGCTCGTTATACAGCCTATTCTATGGACCATAAGCTATTAGGTAGAAAACGGTAGAAAGCTATAGTGGAACTTAGTGGACTTACATAACCTGCCGAATTCTGCCATATTCTGCTAGGGGAGTTAAATCAACTAATCACAATTTTCCATCCCCAGGATGGAAAATCGCTATTAGCTCACTTAGTACTAGCGCCTTAGCGGCCCTTAAGATCTAACTTACAACCAGCTTAAAGCACTATTTAGAAGGCAGCCTAAACAGCACCTTAGGGGAGTTTCCTATGTATTTTCTTTTGTATTCTATGGTTTTATTAAAGCAATTACAGAGACTATACACAAGTGGTTTCATTTTTCAAGTACCGCCAGTGTCTAATTATAGCACCTGTTATACTAACCGCGTGCTTACGCGGTTCGGTACACCAGGTACGCGTTTACGCGTTCAGTGCACCAACCATCCGCTTACGCGTCTGGCGCACTTATGAAGCACTGACTAATTAGGGGGAGGCGCATCAGTATATAGACCACGTAGTCTGCTTCAATAGACAAGACAGTCACTATCCAAACGAGCATACAATACTATACGTATTTCGTGCCCCTGGATACAACTCACTCGTGCTATTAAATTAGTACGAATAATATTAGACGCTATAATTAAGCTTTAAAAGAGCGTTACTTAGTATATCTCTAAAAATGTTAATTATATTAATAAAAGTAATTATATTACTATCTAGGACTAGTTATGCCTTTATATAATATATATATTCCTTAGCGTATTTAAATTAGCAGCTTTTAAACTTAAAGGATTATATAGTACTCTAAAAAAAGGTTCTTTATATTATTAGTGTTTTAGATACTATTATTAATAAAACGCTAGTATATTATACAATACTTTTTCTTTCTTCTTTCTAATAACTTATTTTTTAGGTTTCTATTAGGAATAATAAACTCTTAAAAGGCTTTTAAACTTAAGTTATACTATGCTAGGTAAAGCTTTATAACTATTAAAAGAAGCTAAAATCTAGCTCATTATACGCTGCTACTTTAATTCTATATCTAAACTATTATATAGTATATCTTTTAAAAAAAATAGCTAAAGGAACGTTTTAAACCTATAATTTAGTAGGATAAGAAGCTCTGGGAGTGGTTTTACTACAATATACCTCTAGCTCCTTTATTATATAATATTATAGTAAAGAAAGAGGTTTATAAAGAAGAGCTTAATAAGTTTAATAAGGCTTTAGCTTAGATTAATAAGTAACTCCGGCTATAAAGTTAGGATTAATATAAGGCTTACTTTTTTAAGTTATACGGCGGCGAAGTAAAGGATCTAATTATATAGTAGTTATATAAAGATTAAGCAAAACGCTAGCCATTACTTATACGGTTTGCAATTGATATTCTAGTAATTCCTATAATAAGTAATAAACTAAAGGTTATATTTTCTGGTAGGTGTTATATAATAAGCTAAGAAAGGTCTAAACCTAGTGCAGAAATATTAGAGATTACTAAGTGTTTTAAGGACTGGAAGAAGTCTAATATTTTAACTAAATGTTAACTTATTTAAATAATAAATAAATAATATTTATTTATTAATATTTATAGTATTAAACATGTCTATAGATAGGTAGTATTTTTATATAGTTACTAACGATTAAAAAATATATTTCGGTTAGCGTAACCTAAGCGAGCGTTATTTTCATTAATTTTTATTTTTAGGGTATTTTTAGCCACCCTGCCACCAAACCTCTACCTTTAACCCATTACCACATAACGATAAGGCGCTCGTTCGGCTAGGGAATAAGTAGAAATCGCAGGCCGAAGGCCGAATTAACGCCTACGGCGCGTGTAGCCTTATTGGCGAAGTATAAGGCTGGTATATTAAGGGCAGAGCTGACGCGCAAATTTGACGTTTATCTTAGCTGCTATTACGGAACCCTACCGCAGAGGCCTCCGTAGGAGAGCCCCGTGCTCTCGCGTACACCTCGCGTACAGCTTACGTCAGCTACGCATAGGTATATCACCTCTTTACGCCCTTTAACCATTACGATCGATCGCGTAACGTCTTATAGACTCCCCGAATATATACGCTCTGTAGCTACTGCCCCCGCCCTACAACATTACATTGCGTCTTTTTACTATTAACGCTTAGCCTATATCCAATTCTACGTCTCTATGATACTATAGGCGCTTCTAAAAGTAGCGTGTCTATAAGTTACCTTATATTATACTTTTAAGGAACCTATAATAGTAAGATAATATTCCTTATTAGCTAATATTTTAAACCTAAAAAATAACCTAATGCCTATACTTAACCTATAACACCAATCAATTCTAGGAGAATTTAATTTATTAGCCCTAGCCTTAACTCCTAAGGGGAAGCCTAGTAACTTAAAAGATTACAATAACCTTAATAAGGTGGACACTAATAATATCTTATCTTTTATTAATTATATAACTATAGATAGGCAAGCAGAAGGACTACTACCTATTAAAATCGAAATATAAGACGCTAAGATATTTATAAAAATAGTAGCATAAGAACCTAATAAATACTACCGCCTTTTATAGAACTACTACCTAAAGCTTATATAAGCTAAGATATATTATAACGGAACCTAGTAGCAAGAACTACAGTGGGTCCTATTATTGGGCTGGGTATGTAGATATAAACAAGTTAACAATATAATAATAACTAGTAGAGTGGTTGCCTAACAGATTAACTCCAATTGTATTCTAAGATTTACTATAAGGAGAGAACTATCTACAGTAGGGACTGAGGTCCTTTAAATACACAACCATACGCCTAAGAAATCCTCTCTTATACGTAAGGTACGTGTTATCTGTTTTAAATATAGCGTTCCCTTTATTTAATACAGTTAACGCGTTTAATACTACATAACCTTAGTTACTATTCCTTATTATATAGTTCTACCAGTTCCATCCTAAACTATGCCTATATTAACTAACTAGCTTCCGCCAACTCTTCCCCAAGTAGTTATAATACCGTACTTAAGCTATTTATAACACTATCTCCCTCCTCTTTATCTTCGTCTTTAAAGATTCCTAATATCTCCAAGTCGTCTACTAAAGGTGTAATGTCCGTTTAATTAATCTAGTTAATATCCTTACTTATTATACCTAAAGCATTTTCTTCTCTGTCTTGGGTTGAGCGTCGCCTACGTACTATCTCCTCAATACTATTGTTAGGTAAAGTAATAGCAATTCCTTGCTCCCGTTGTGCAAAAGAGGGGTTAGTTTATGTTGCGCTAGCGAGTCCCTTATCTTAATAACCGTCCTCTTATTCTAAGTGCACTAAAGCAAATATTTAATCGTCCTGTGACGTTTGCTCTACCTCTAACACTAAGTGTGCGCGTCCTATGACTTTTAATAGTCTTTAAGTTCCCTAAGTAACTTGTTATAGGGTCTCGTGTTTAATCTACCGCTATAAAACTTAATGGTAACATAGCGTAGGCCCTAACTAAGCTTAAGCGTTCTTAGGATGCGGAGCAGAAAGCCTTAAACGCTTAGATTATAGTGTCCGCTTAGTTACTCCGTCTTAAGAAGGTTTATAAGAAGGTTCGTTTCAAGAAGTAGAAACTTGTTTAATAGGGTCTATCTAAGCTTAGTAACAAACAAGTGGAACTTTTAGAGAAGGAAATAACTCTAAGTAACGTAGTAGTTGCTCCTCTTAGGTCCCCCTTAGGTGACTCGTCCTTTAGTAATCCTTTTTAATGCTCCCTAACCTGCTTTTTTCCGATACTCCTATACCTTTCCTATAGCGTTCTCTAGGTTGCTTAGTGGTTCCTAGGTAGTCTTACTATAGCCTATCCACTTTACTTTATACCATGTTTTATTATCTACGTCCTTATAACTAATAATCTTTAAAACTTATAATTCGTCCTCTTCTTGCCCTCTATACGTGTCTGCCTCGTAGACTAGTGGTTTAACGTTCCTATATACTAGCTCTAGCATTGCGACGTGCTATATAGGGTAAATTCTTATTTTGGCTAGTAGGTTTAGTTTAAATGTAATTAATAAAATTCTTTATATAATTTTAAAAGGTCCTAGTCTAATATAGTCTAACTTCTTACTTGGTTGTTAACTCTTGAAATTTTTATATAGTAGCCATACTTTATCTCCCTCCTTAAGATCTGGTCCCTTAGATCTCTTAACATTATAGTACCTTTTTATTCACTCTTGTACTAGTTTAGCTATTTCTTTAAGGTCTATATAAAGATTTATTAACGTCTCTATTCTTTATTTAGCTATACTACTTGTCTTTTTTACTTAATATGGCGATAATAATAATCTTAGCTTATACCCGTAATTTGCCTTAAATAGTAATGTTCCTATTCCTTCTTATAGTGTTATATTATATGTAAACTATATAACTGGTAGTAATAATACCCAATTATTCTGTATATAATTAATATAGTGCCTTAGATACTGTTCTAGTATCTAATTTAATCTTTCTATTTGTCCGTCCGTCTGCGGATAATATACTATTAAGGTTACTACGCGAACTCCTTATTCCGCTAAAAATACCTCCTAGAATACTGTTACAAATCTTAAATCTCTATCTAATATAATCTTGCTTAATGCTCTATATCTTGCAAATACTTCCTTAATATAGATTCTAGTAATATCCTCTACTAATACTTCTTCTATATATGCTATAAAGTACCCCCACTTCATAAGCTTATCCACTATTACTAAGATCGCATTGTGATCTTGTCCTATAATATAACTTCCCACAGTCTTTCTGGTGTCTTAATAGGTTATAGCCCTCTATACGGCTTATGCCTTATTGGTTTGTTTCTTTAGCAATCTAGATATTCTTTTATAACTTATTTTACTAGTCCCTAGATTCCTTAAATAATATACTCCTCTTAAAGTCTTAATACTAAGCCTACAGCTCCGTTGTGTCCTTAAATTAGTCCCCTATAGAATAACTTAATAAACTTCTTTGTAATAGACCTTAGAATATAGGTTGCTTCTCTATTTTTATACTATTCCATGTCTAGATCCTCTATTTATGCCTCTTAAATCTTCTATATCTAATTACTTTCTAGTAATTCGTGGATCTGGCTTTCTCTGGTTACTGCTATTTTAGGATAATTATACCTAATTAATCCGTTTTAGTCCCTTCGCAACAAAGCCCCTAACGGCTTTTTATTACTTTATTCTTTAGCCTTCCTACTTAGAGCATCCGCTTATGCATTGTCTATACCCTTAGTATACTGAATTTCGAAATAGTATTCTATAAGCATTTCCGCCCATCTAACCTATCTTTGGTTGAGTTCCTTTATTATTAGGAATCCTATAAGGTTCTTATAGTCTGTTTTAACTATAAATGGTTTCTCTATACCTTGTAAGAATGCTCTCTATTCCTTTAATGCTGCAACTATACCTAACAACTCCTTATTATAGATGTTATAGTTTAGTTCTAATAGTGTTATCTTCTAACTATAATACGCTACTGGATGCCATGCGTCCTAATACTTCTATAGCAAATACGCTCCTAGTACAAAGTTTAATATATCTGTCTCAATAACTGTTTCTAGCTTTGGTTAATAGATCTTAAGGGTTAGTTCCTAGGTAAACAACTCCTTAAGTTCCTTAAACAGTTTCCTTTATTTAGTATTCTATACCTACAGTTCCTCTTTCTTTATTAGCCTTATAAACAGCTTAATACTCTTTAACCACTATGCTATAAACCTCCTATAGTAGTTGCAAAACCCTAGAAACAATCTTAACTATATAACATTCTCTGGTTCTTGCCAACTTACTATAGCTTTAATTTTCTTTAGGTCCATACTAATTCTTCCTAATTTAATAATAAATCCTATAAAATTAGTCTTTCTTATAAAGAACTCGCATTTCTTAATAGCTACTAACATCTATTCTTCTTATAGTCTCTTTAAGACCCATTTAACGTATTCTTTATATTCTTTCTTACTTTCTAAGTATATAATAATATCGTTAAGGTATACCATAAATTCATTAAGGTATTCTCCTAATATACTATTAATTCTCTTCTAGAACATTACTAGTGTATTTATAAGCCTAAACTATATAATTAATGGTTTATATAGCCCTTCCTTTAACCTAAAAGCTGCTTTTTATTTATTACCTTCTTTAATCCTAATCTAATGGTACACCTACCTTAGATCTATCTTTATAAAGATCTTTACGTTGCCTATCCTGTCTTAGATTTCGCTAATTAAGGGTAAAGAATACCTATCCTTTCTAGTAATGCTGTTTAACTGCCTATAGTTAATATATATCCTAAGTTTTCCGTTTTTCTTTAAGATAAATAGTACTGGATATCCTACTAATAACTATAATAGTCTAATATATTCCTTTTATAAGTTCTCCTAGACAAACTCCTTAAGTGCCACTAACTCGGTTTTAGTAAGCTTATAGATTAAAAAAAACCTTAAACTAGTTCCTAGTTCCAACTCTATCTTATAGTCCCATGCTATATACTCTAATAGCTTTTTACTTTTTAATAACCATAACTTTTTACTATACTTATGGTATCTCTTTGGTACGTAACTTAAGCCTTACTTAGTCTCTTTATATATCGCTCTAACTTAGTACTATATTAACTTGGTTTACTGTCGCATCTTATATTATTAAGTATCTCTAATATTAACCTAACCCGTAACCTAATTAATCTTTAAATTGTATTCCTGTAACTAAGGCATTCCTAATATCGCCTTATCTTTCCCCAATAGTAAAATATTAAAAGATATTCTAACTGGTCTCCCTTTAATAGTTAACTAAATAGGTCCTATTTTAAAATTAATAATACCTCCTCTATAGGCTATCTAATCTCCTAAAATCGTTATAAGTAGATATAGGTGTTTCTTTTATCTATATAATAACCCTATCCTTTCTACTGCTATTGGTAATATATAGTTTCTTATTACTCTACTATCTATTAACGCTTCAAACTGCTAATCTTGCTATTTAACTTATAAGTTTAGGTATTATCCTTAAACTCCCTTAAGGGTCTAAGGCTCTATTACTAGTTCCCTCTAGTTCTATAGGCCTCCCCTTTTCCTAACTATTAGCTGCTAGATCCTACTTATACTTAGTCCACTTTTAGCTAATACTTAGTTTATTTCTTTTCCTCTATATACTATAGATAAGTGTTCTCTAGGTAGTCCCACCACTGTTATCTATCTAAGTATTCTTCCGTAAGGAATCTTCTAGGTTAAAGTATTAGGTTCCCTTAACTTTATACTTCTACTAGGTGCCATCTATATATATACTTAGCGTCTTTAAACCGTTTTTCCTCTAGTGCCCAATATATCCTTACTAGGTATTTCTAGTTTTTGTCTTTTGGTGCCCTATATATATTATATACATTATCCACACAAGCTATCCATAATAATATATAATACGCTAGGTAACTTAGGTTAACTTTTAGCTTATTTTTATCCTTAAGTTTAAACCAATACCTAGTTAACCTAACTACTGGTATTTCCGCTACGGGTACTAAGATTTGTCATTCTCCTCTTTAGTCCCTAGATCCCTCTTCTAGGTTCCTTAACATTATAATTAATACTCCTTTAATATAACTTATACGTTTTTCTATAATAGGTTGGTCTTAGACAACTTTTTTTATCTAGCTACATATAAAAGTCTTCCTATTTATTATTATATCGTTGCCTATACCACTTTCTATACAACTGGTTTAGTATGTATAGTTTATCTATAAGAAAGTATCTTGTTATTACTACATTATAATATCCTTTGGTATGTCTTTCTTTAAATCTAACTAGAATATCTAGATCCTCTTCTTATTCTAGTTTATCTAACTACTTTACTCTAAGCGTCCCTGCACTAGGCTTATTAGTAACTCTTTATATAGGTACTCTGTCCCTTATATAACCTAGCATAGCTAATCTCTTATTTAGCTTTTACTCTTGCTATATAATAATTCTTTATCTAAACTTATCTATAGTTTCCTATTTTCTACATCTTGCAGCTGGATCCTTAAAGTCATCTTACTTCTTAATTTCAGTATTAACTTTTTAATCTTTAGGCTGAACACTATATTTACCTAGAATTGCTATAGTTCTTATTTATTTCTTGAAATCTTAGCTTCCTAATAACGTTCTTATTTATTCCCTAAACCTATAGTTCTTAAACTTACATCCTATACTTATTTGTTTGTTATTAAACTAAGTTACTACTCTTTCCTATTAGTTTTTATTTGTTATGGGTTCTTAAGCTATCCTTATTATATCCTATAAGTTTAAGGCCTTTCTTATCTCTTTATTAAAACCTTAAACCTATAGCCTTTTACCTTTTATAAGTGGTAAGCTAGCACTAGCAGTTATCTACTTGCTTAATTATCTCTAGATATTACTCCTTCCGTCTTATAAAGCAATGGATGCCGTATCTAATAGTATTATAATACCTGTTACTAATCCGCGTTCTATAGTGGTTTTAGTCTCTACTTCTATTACATTACTAAGGTATAAGTGCTCCTAGTTAGCCTTATTTTCTCCCTTATTGCTACTAATTAATAAGTACTCTAACTCTATTATTATTATTGCTAATCTTTATCTATATATTGCTTTAATATCTTAATCTAGCTTATAGAGTTAATCTTATTCTTTGTCTAACTCTCTAGTTTCTTTAAGCCTTCTTAACTCTAGCTCTTGTGGCCAATAGCTTACGCTATACTTAGCATCTTTATAAATTTAGCACACGTTATTATAATAAAACATAAAGTGTTTAATTAAACACTCCTTAGTCCCGCGTAACATCCCTATATCTATATTATTATACTCTAATAACCTAGTGCCCTTTACTATATAGTTACTCTAACCACCTCTATAGTCTCCAGCAAAATAACCTTATTTTCCGCAATTTATACAAGCTCTATCTTTAAACTATTTTTCTTATTATAGAGTCCGCCTAAATATCTTCTACTGCTAAGATCCCTAGTTTAGCCTCTGCTCCTTAGTCCTATAATTACTTAATCCTTAACCTCTAGGTTTCTATAGTTTCTTTATCCATCTCTTAGATTCTTTAGTACCGCTTAAGTCCATTAGCTCTGCGCCATTCCATAATTTTTAGCTCTATATTTGCCAATATATACTTTATGCCTTATATAACTATAGAACTCTATCTTGCCCTTTCTTAGCTTGTTCCCTTTAATAGATCCTATTATTAATCTTTATTAACTAATCTATTAAGTCTTATAGACTTTCCATATCTTCCATTAGGATAATTACATCCTAGACTTTAGCCTTAAGTCCCTATTTATACTATGTTATAAGCGCCTTATTATTCCACTTAACCTGCGTTATAAGTGTCTAAAACTATGTCGTATACTTAATTATTATTATTCATTGCTTAACGTCCGATTCGGATCCCTGTTGGGCCCACGCGGACTACTCCTTATATACATATAGGGAGAAAACTCTATTTGAGAAAACCCCGTAATCCGTCTCTGTTGGAATTACAAGGTTATAAGGTCACAGCGGAGGTGTCTTGAGGGTCTATTTGATGATAGAGATAACGTAGACGATGAATATTAATTGATTCGTAATGCAGTAGATGCGGTTGATGTCTATGTAGATTGCATGCAGAGCTTGACCTCGCAATGTGTCTAGAGCTTAGTTAGCACCTCATTGCTAATTTCTAATACTCCCCTATGCTGACAACGCTCTCCTCATCTGTCCCAAATAGGCAATTATGAAGCTATTCCCAAATACCTTACAAGTGCCATTTGGCCTACATACAGAGGGAAAACCTATAGTAGGCGAAAAACCTCCGTAACTTGCCCCGTCTCCGTCCGTTACCGTCTCCATCAGTTACCGATTCCTAGCGTTACACAGTGCTTCGTAAATTAGTTAATTGGTAGCTGTTTTATAAGCATATATCCCGGCTGATCTTTGCCTGGTATATATACCACTTCAAGTTAACCTTGCTAAACTATATTGTTTTGTACAAAGAGGTATCGAGTCTCAATATGCTTAGCTTTTTAGTGGTGTTTCATATCATATAAAAGGTCAACTGTACCCTTATTGTCACAGTAGAGCGTAGGGATAAAAGGGTTGTTATTATCTCTCTCTTCTAGATCTCTCATTAGCTTCTTAAGCTATACTGCTAACCTTACTCCTTCTAATGCCGCCATAATCTCTGCTTCTATTGAGCTTAATGCCGTCAACTTCTGCCTTTGAGCCATCCAGATCACTACTCCCCTATAGCGTATAACTGCTATACCTTGGAATGATATCCAATCGTATTCTATTCCCCACGTAGCATCGGTAAAGATATTGTAACTAGTAGGTAACGTAAGCTTGTATAGAGGAAGGTAGACTGCTCAACTTAAATAGGTAATTCCTGCTTTAAGAGTGCCGTTTAGATATTATAGTAGCTGCTTACTTAAGCGGTAATGCAATTCTTTTAGTGCTGCCATAAACCTAGCTAACTAATTAACAGCGTAGCTGGTATTAGGACGTGTGTAGTTTAAGAGGTAGATTATAGAGCCAATAATCTGCTGGTATACTGTCGCATCATTATACTTAAGAAGGCTTTTAATATTGGGCTTCAGGACAGTACCTGCTAGTATTAGTAGCTTAGCTAGATTGTAGTTATCCATTTTTAGCTATTTAAGTAGCTTCTTAGTGTACATCGTCTAATGTAGCTTAAGGGTTCGGTTTGTACAATCTCGCTTAATTTAGAAGCCTATAAATACTTCTATAGGACCTAGGTCTTTATATTTCCATTCTTTTAAAATTCTTGTCTTTGTAATATTAAGGTATTAGCACTTTCCTATAATTAGCATATCGTTAATAAATAGTAAGATATATACTTTATTTCCTATAAAGAGATTGGGGTTAGTATTAGCTGCTTTTAAACCTATACTCTTAAAGAACTTCTTAACTATCTAAAACCATTCTCTTGGTGCCTGCTTTAGGCTATAAAGTAACTTATTTAGCTTTAAGTAGACGTCTTTTACGCTCTTAAGCTTAGGTTCAAAGTCTCTTAATAGGTTAGAAATCTATATATAAATCTATTCTTACAATAGCGGGTTTAAGAATGCAGTTTTAACGTTAATATGGTCAAGCTTAAGGTCCTTAGCTGCTACCTTTGCCATTAGGAACCTAAAGGTGTTATATTATACAACAGACGTAAATGTCTTAAAATAATTAATGTTAGGGGTCTGCTTGTCTCCTTAAATATATAGTCTTGCCTTCTTGCGAATTACTTCTCCCTTAGTATTATACTTATGCTTTAGAACTAGCTTGCTTAGGAGTAACAACCTTCCTTCTAGTACTCTCCCCCTTATAATAGTATAGGTGTGCATCCTCTTAAGTAAGAGGAATTCTTTAAAGATAGCTTTTATTTAGCTAGAAGCGTCCTCCCTTAAGGCCTAATCTAACTTAATAGCGTTAAAAGGTGCTATAGGTGCTCCTATAGAGATAATATTCTTAGCTTCCAGGTAAATAGCTTTTATAGCTATTACTAACTAAACCACCATATTATTAAAAACCTTTATATTTGGTAACCTTCCAGACCTTATTCTCTACGCATAAGGAATGCGTATTAATGTACTTTATATAGGCGTCCCACCCTTAGCATTACCTTAATTTAAGCGTTCTACTTAATCTTAACCTGGGCTTCCCACTTAATCAGAGCAGCCCACTTGGTCTTAACCTAGGCTTTCCACTCGTTTAAAGCGGCCTACTTAGTTACTATCTGGCCTACTCATAGTTCTCGCAACTAGAGTCTCTATCAGCGCGTTTAAGGTAGTAGGGGGAGGTATAGGTTAGTTCACGGCTTAGCTTATAGCGTAATTTAAGCGTCCCGCTTAATCTTAACCTAGGCTTCCTACTTAATCTAAGCGGCCCACTTGGTTACTATATCTCGTAGCTTGCACCTAAGGTGCTCTATAAGGGAACCTATACTTATTCACTTTAGCATCTCCAAATAGCTCAATTGCTTAGGTATATAGGTTTATTATCTTAAATTAACTACTCCCTTTTAACCCTATAAAAACGTAGTTAGGTTTTATTCTTAAATTATACTTTCTAGGGTGTTTCTTGAGCGTATTAATTGGATTGGCGTAACACCTAAAAACGACTAGATTCTTTAAGTTAGGAACTTGTCAGGTATATACCTTATAGGGTATAATAGCACCACTATACTCATCGTTAAATAGAAGTGCTAAGGTGGGTACTCAATTCTTGATCTAGACAGCATGCTTAACTACATAGCACCAGAGTTTAACTGGTATATTTCCTTAAAATAGAAGTGACCTTATCTTACAGTCGACTATATAGATTGCGCGCTCGATTGCGCCATTATATAAGTGCTTGTATGGCGGACAAGGTTCAAAGTTAATACCCTAAGGTATTAGTTTGTCTTAAAATCTGTGGCCAAACTCCCCCTTTCCATTGTCTGCTTAAATCCATGTAGCTTTGTTGCTAGTAAACCTCTCTGCCCTTACAATAATCTCTTTAATATACGGCAGTACCTCTTTAGTTTGGAGGGTTTTAAGAGGAATAACCTAAGTGTAGCGTATGGCGTCATTTAGGGCTAGGAGGTAGTAGTTATAACCTCTAATTAATGTACTAATTCGTCCCATAGTATCTAGGTATAGCCCTTAACTAGGTATCTTCTCGCGCTTAGTTATCTTCTTACTTAGTATTTCTCGCATCTTTTTAGCTAGATAAGCTTCGCACATACTCTTACTAACTAGTACTGCTCTCTTCTTAAGCTTTATGCCTAGTAAGGAGTGCTATAGCTTAAACAGGTTACTGTAATTTATATATCTAGTTTGGTGGTACTATAGCTCAGTATCTATTTTACTGATGTTTGGTTATAAATTATATACTTCTACTGTCGCATTAAATGCTTCCTAATGCTCTTATAGCACGTAGAGGTTGTTTCTTATAGTGGCCTTAAACGTTGCACCTAATTTATGCTTGCTAGTAGCTTAATTATCTGGGTTAAATATAATCAAGTAGCCTTTCTAAGTGAGAGTTCTTACTAAGATTAGCTTGATTAACTTAAACAAAGGTATAAGCCAGACGTCTTTTAGCTTTAGGGTACCGATTTAAACTTAACTGTAGCCTATAGTAGGGACAACAGTCCCATTCGCAGTACAGACCTGTTGTGGCGTATTCCATCTCTTTAAGTGTATTAGGTCTGATTGGTTACTAGTAAAGTGCTTAGTTACTCCTAAGTTAAGAGCCCAAGCTAGAGACGTTGTTGTAAGTATAGCACATTTAGGGTTAGGGTTAAGGTAGATTAAATCGCTGTTAAATTCTTCCTTAGCTATTACTACATTCCCTACTTTCTCTGCCTTAGGAGTACCTTAATCTGTCTTCCTAGCATTATTAAATCGGAATTGCTTAAGTAGGGGACAGTCTTTCTGGTAGTGACCTTTCTAATAGTATACTCTGCACTCGTCTCTTTCTAGTCATCTTAGCTCTTTGCTCACTCGAGATAATAAGCTATGGTAATAACGTGATAAGAAATAATCGAATCTACTAGCACGGCCTCTGCCCCTTATTTGACCTTGACCTTAGTTTCCCCTTCTTCCCCTAGGTTCATCTTTCCTCTTATATACAAGTGCTGCATTTTATACTTGTGTAGGGAGAGCAGTCTCTTACTCCTAAAGAAGGGTAATGTAACTCTCAAGGTCTTGTTTATCTCGTAGACACTAGGTCTTCGCATTCTACCATATAATATCGCTTAGTAGGGCTAGAAGGAGTTGCTCTTTGATATTATTGTTGGTAAGTAGTTAAGGTGTAGAGGCTAGATTGATCTTAAATCGATTTAGTATATAGATAAACTCAATAATTTGCATCTTTGTAGGGTCAAATATAGTGCTGTAGAACTCTCTATAAAGTCTAGAGATGTAGACCTCGTCTTTAGCTTTATTAAACTTCTTCATTCCTTCCCACATTCCTTGAATATCGTACGCCTTTATTATCGCACGCATCTCTTCCTGACGGTTGTCTCCTATCAAATTGTAGATAATCTTGTTTGCTTCCCCTCTTCTTCTTCTTCTGTTAGCTAAATTGACTTAATTTGGGTCCTCTACACTAGTAACAAAATCCCAGCCCTCTGATATAATTAGGGCTGCCTTATAGGTACGCTTCTAGTCTGCAAAGTTGTCTCCATTAAAAATGATGATTTTACCGGCCTTATGATCGTATGTAGGTGTCGTTAAGGTTAAGGTAGAGGAGGTCATTTTTAGGGTCGATTTTCGAGTTAGGAGAGGTGTCGCTACCTGGGCTTATAACCTGTTGGAATTACAAGGTTATAAGGTTACAGCGGAGGTGTCTTAAGGGTCTATTTGATGATAGAGATAACGCAGACGATGAATATTGATTGATTTGTGATGCAGTAGATGCGGTTAATGTCTATGTAGATTGCATGCAGAGCTTGACCTTGTAATGTGTCTAGAGCTTAGTTAGCACCTTATTGCTAATTTCTGACAGTCTCCACGCCTTTTGGGGCTTGCTTGCGAGTCGCCTACGAGTTACTAGTGGTGCTCTACTACCTTATTTTTTGACCTCTTTGGGAACTACTACTGCCGTAACAAACCTACGGACGCGCTAGTATTACACACTGTACTCTACTTCTGTAGAGTTATTAGGGGGCGCCTATTACTTGCCCCTTTGCTTTCTATTACTATTTCCTTTATAACCCGGAACTGGTCTAGCATATTTTGGCCAATAAGCCACCAGGTAGCCGCCTTAAGGCCTTTCTATGTTGAGAGTAGTGTATTATAGTTTTCTATGCCAGCTGCTGAGAGCATTGCTTCTCGGCCGGTGCGTAAGGGGTATAACAGTATTACGTATTTTAGTGTCTGTCTTAGCTAGCTATATTTGCACCTTAGGCTACCTACTAGGATACCCACCTAGTAAAGCTAATCTTTTAGTCCTATTATTCCTGTCCTTAAAAGTGTTGCTATTGTATTTTCTGCCTTTATTAGGCCCTCTTGGAGCCCTTAGGTATTTACCCCCTATAGCATTACCTATACTACGGCTTAGGTTCCCCTTGCCTAAGTCTGCCTCTATACCTTTAACTTCTATTTATCTCTTTAGCGTTGGTCTAACCAGTATTATGTTGCGGTAGATGGTTTTCCAGTACTCTTTTATACTCTACTTTAGCTCCTTTCTCTCCTTTACTGTTGTCTTTGCTGGCCTCTTGCGCGTCTTCCTTTTTTTTCTATATAGGCCTGGGCCCTAGCGCCGCACTATTCTTCTTCTACTTTTTCTACCTGTTTTCCTAATATATTTTCCCTACTTTAGGGTTGTTGGTTTCTTCTCCTATAGGGCACCCTAGGGTCCCTCTATAGTTTGTTTAGGCGTGTTTTAATATACTTTATAATATTAGAGTTGCGTTTCTTTTGCACCCTTTATATTGCATTGGCTTTAATATATAGTTATAGGGGGGAATATTGGCTTCCTTCTTAAGCAGTACTATAGCCGTTTGCTTATACCTACCTGTTATACTTTTAAGGCAGGCTATTTGGACCTTTTGGAGTGGTTTAAGGAGTAATTTAGGGGGGCCTTTTTTAGTTTCTCTAGTGGCCCAAATGCTAGATCTATATATTATGGTTAGCCAGATAACTACTATATATAGTAGGCGTGACCTCTAGAAGCATGGACCCTATATAGAATTAATGATCCTGGACATAGCGATATACTATACTTAGCCCTTACAGGCTGCTTGCGCTATATATACGCTTTATTAGAGCTTGCTGTCTACCTATACTCCTAATACCCTTAGGCCTTAAACTGGTTGACCCCTAAAGCCTTAGATATGGATTATATACTAAAGATCTACAGATTGGTTATGTTTTCTTATAAAATGGATTAGCTAGTATTTCTCTAGTAAGAATTGGACTCTATATTATCTTGCCTATTTTATATAGGTGTTGTAGGCTTTCTCTAGTGTCCTACAGTTCTCTGCGGCTATTGGCCTATATGTAATTAGGTTTATGTTATTAATAAAGCCTATCCCCTAGGTCGCCCCTTCCTTAAAGGTATTAAGTAGGTTACTTATAAAGAAGAGGAAGAGTATAGGTGACAGAGGTAATCCTTATAGTATTCCTATTATGACTGCAATAGGGGGGCTCTGGTATCTACTAAAGACTAGTAACGTTTCTTTCTGGCCTATAAATTCTTAAATAAACTAAATAATCTATTCTGGGAAGCCCTTTGCCCTAAGAATATATAGGAGACGCTTATAGGGTATATTATTGTAGGCGCCACTAATATTTAGGCTAAGCATTAATACTATAAAGTCCTTTTACATAGCCTATGCAGTTTTAATGGTAGTAGCGAGTAGTGTAAGTGCTAATAGCGTTAAGCGATTCTTTCTTACCCCTATTTGGCTTTATGGTAGTAGGGCGTATTCCTCTACTGTGTCTGCTATATAGTCCGCTATAACCTTTTCTAAGATCTTACTTAGGGTGTTTTCTAAGGCAATAGGGCGGTAGCTTCCTGGGATTAAGTAGTCTACTTTACCTTTTTTTTATAAGACGACTGTTGTTATGGATCTTCTAAGTTATGGGTAGTAGCCTATTGTAAAGCATGCTTTAGCTATGTCTACAAGCTAAGGTGCTATAAGTAGTCTATAGGTCTTTAGGGCTTTGTTTAGGATCCTATTTAGTCCTAGTGCTATATTATTTAAAAGGCGGCTAATAGTTCTAGCTATTTCTTTAGTTATTATATTGCTGTTAACCCTTAGGCGAGTTACTAGTGTTTTACTAGTAATGTTGTTAAGGTCTACTGGAGCTAGTTAAGGGAAAAATCTTTTTATAAGAATCTTTACCTTCTTATTATTGTTGCTTGTGGCCTATAGTTCGCCTACTCTTTATAGGGGTAGTAGGTGTGGATCTTCTACTAGGTATTTTGCCTTTTTCTTTATCCATTTTGCTATGGTCTAAAGGCCCTTATTATAGGGGAGACTTAGGTTAGTAGTGTGTTTGTTTATAAACCGTCTCTAGTTATTCCTTACTTCTTTTCTTAGGGTATTCTTTAGCTGGTTTCTTATGTCTTTATATTATCTCTTATTCTTAAAATTGTGGCTGCTTGTATATTTCCTCCTTGCTTATTGTTGGCCGGCTATAAGGGCCGCGTACTATGCGGACTATATATATCGCGCGTAGGGGCCTGGTTTTAAAACCGGGCAGTGCTCTTCTAGCCTACTTTTAATTACTGCCTAGATCCTTTCTAGTCTTTAATTAATTTCCTTGGGGGTAGCCAATAAGCCTCGCTTATTTGGTATTAGGTAGATTTCTTCTAGGTCTTAGAGTTATTATTTAATTGTATTAAGGAAGCTATCTACGTTAAGCTTCCTTATTGCATATCTTTTACTATTTGGTTGCGCCTTAATATCTAGATCTAGTTGTATCTGGATAGGGATATAGTTTAAGGTAAGTGCCTATTTTTTTTTAGGGGAGCACCTTTTGAGTCTCTAGTATAGGTTTTCGTCCATAATTATAAGGTTAATTGTACTTTTAGCGGTGCCCTATTACTATATAATTACACCTAGGGGGGTAGCTAGCTTAAGGCCCCCATTATCTATAGCTTTTAGTAGGCACTCTGCCTATTAATTAGCAGCAACATGGATGCCCCCCTACTATAGGTAGTAGAGGTTTATATCTCCTAGTAGGATAGACTCTATATATTCAGTTTCTAGCAAGCTTATTATAGATATAATATTCTCTATCTATGCTACCCCTTTGACCCTAGGGTTATAGACATTAATAATTTGTACTAGTCCCCTATATATCTAGATAGTTATAACTGTAATATCTAGGTTAACTGCCTGCTATAACTATAAGGCAAGGCTAATATTTTTGCTAATTATAAAGTATACGCGTGTAGCTGCTTTTGGTTTATACAGAAGCTGGAATCCTTGGGGGCAGTATATTAATTATATATAGGTATTATAATACGGCTCTTATATAGTAAGAATATGGTGTTTCTCTGGGTCTAGACTGTCTAGTAGGGGCCTTACTAGATAGTGGTTCATATTGCCGCAGTTATACTATATAATGGTCAAGTAGTGGACCCCTAGTGGGGGTCTTTCGCCTTTTCTTTACTCCTTACTTCTTCCGTTTCTACTTTCTCTAAAATATTTAGAACTTCTATCTCCTGTGTTTGCTCCCTAGCCACTACTTATTTTATATAGAGCTTTCTATTCCTATATCTTATGTTCCTACTAGCCTTTCTAAATCTAAGTCTATTATTGCCTTTGGTTCTTCCCCTGTTCTTACCAGTTGGCTATATGCCCCTTATAAGCCAGCTATATATGTTATATTTGCCGTGTTAAATCTAATTCTTAATTATCCTGGCCTTGAACTTGCTATAGCTGTCTATAGGGGTCTTTCTATTGGGTGTTCTCTCCCTTATATCCTATATATCCCTTATGTCTCTGTTTGGTCTAATAATGTCATATAGCATCGCTTTTGGCCTGTTAAGGCTTGGGATAGCTAGCTTAGCCCCCTAGTATTAAAGGTAGAAAACGCTAGGAAGATACTTGTGTCCCCCTAGCTTATTGCCTATTGTTTCTATTTATATAACCTAGCGTACAGTTATTCCTATAGCTGTTAAGCCCTTTCCTTCTGTCTTCTATATTTAATGCAGTCTTCTCTCTCCTACGCCTTATATATGCTTCAGTGACAGTTCGCGTATTTTATTTAGTCTTAATTTATATATTATCTTATATCATAGGGGCCTGCATAGTGGCCGCAGCATACCTATGCTGCATATATGGACTAGATATGTCCCTATTATACACAGTAATAATATTATTCTAGGCGTAGTCTGTAGTTATAGAGCCTTGTGTTATATATAAGGCTATTTATAATTATTCCTTTTTGGATAAGAAGTTTTTGCATTCCTAGTGTATATATACTAATAATAAGGGAGCTATATGTTCGTCTGTTGTCTCCCTAGCAAGTCTTTAGCGCCCCTTATATCCTCTTATTATTCTTATTATATGCTTAGTTTATATTTTTCTGTTAAAGCTATTAGATCTGGGTAATTATGAGTCCTAGTATAAGGCGTTCCATTTGTTTTACTATCTCCTATATAGTTGCTGTATTATCTGCTTAGTGTCCCCTTTCTATCCTAAGGCTTATAGGAACTGATAGGACTTTAACTAGGTAATCTTTACAAAGCACTTTTATGCTAATACGCTCTCCTAGCCTGTCCCCTACCCTTATGGCCCGTTCCTTTGCCTATTAGTCCTTTAGGGTAACTCTAATATCTCTACTCCTAAGGTGTTGGACTATAATGGCATTATGGACCTCCTTATAAATCTTTATAAGAACTTCTGTTTCTGATTATCCCCTAAGTTCCTCTACCTTTTCTGTATTTGGTTATATTATGATTATATACCCAGTTATTGTTTTTAGGGGGGTAGGTTCCCTATGCTATAGAAGCATAGCTATAGCGGCCCAGGTGCGGTTTGCCTATAGGGGGGGGTTTTGTTTATCTTTGATTTTGTTTAGCTGTTAGAGAATTTAATTAAGGGTTTACTAGAGGGGCGCCTAAGGTTTGCTAGACTGGAGCCATTCTACTAGCTATATTAGTTTATAATGGCTAATAAATGCTCCCCTATAGTTCCGAATACTAGACGCGTTTAATAGGCTTTATATTTTATCAGATGCCTTTTTAATTAGGGTATTTCTACTTTCTAGTATGGTATTCGCCCGTCCTTGTTGTTGTTGTGGGGGGCCATTGTTGGGTATAGGTCTGGCGGTCGCGCGTGACTGCATACCACCGTCGTTCCACCTGTGCCTTCCCTGTAATGCATGCATCTCAGGGGATTATCAGGGTGTTTTTTAGGGTTCTTTTGGTTGGTTTGGTCTTTTTGGGCCGGGTATAGCAAGAGCTCTAAAAGTCAAACTGTTGAGTCTTTTCTTATAAAAGAATATATTCGTATACTTAATTACTAAAGAACGTTATACTAAGTTTTAAAGCTTTTATTCTACTATAGTTAATGCTTCTAGGTCTCTAAATATCTATATTAGTCTTTCTGTAAACCCATTCTAACTAGTAAACATAAATTATATATCTTAGTTAGTAGTTATTATACCGCTAACTTATATTTCTATAAGGTAAGGTTTAAACTATTTTAGTGCTCTTCCCGTTAAGAACAGTCCTGCGTACGCCACTTAATCTATAGGTATTGCCAACTTTACTCCTTCCTATATAACCTTAAAGTGCATTTATATAAGGAATCCTTTAAGTTTTAACCTTTCTCCTAAGAATTATTTAATTAACGGTAACTTAACCTTTACTGCCCTAATTCTATTAATGCGTTCCTTAAGTATCCTATTATTATCTAATAAGCAATTAAATATTTCCTATAACTAACCTCTTATAACTACTTATAAGTCCATATCTGCCATACTGGTGTCTCCTAATCCTAAGGTAGTTATTGCCGTTAATAGTATCGCAACTAGTGCTTTAGGTGGCATATTATTTAACTTTATTTAATACCGTAACCTTAATAGTGAATATGTAATAAAACCTAGTAGTAAGAACTACAATAGGTCCCGTTATTAGGCTAGGTATATAGATATAAATAAGTTAATAACGTAATAATAACTAGTAGAGTGGTTGCCTAACAGATTAACTCCAATTATATTCTAAGATTTACTATAAGGAGAGAACTATCTATAGTAGGGACTAAGGTCCTTTAAATACACAACCATATGCCTAAGAAATCCTCTCTTGTACGTAAGGTACGTGTTATCTATCTTAAACATAGCGTTCCCTTTATTTAATACAGTTAACGCGTTTAACACCACGTGACCTTAGTTACCATTCCTCGTCATATAGTTCCACCGGTTCCATCCTAGACTATGCCTATATTAACCAACTAGCTTCCGCCAACTTTTTCCCAAGTAGTCGTAACACCGTACTTAAGCTGTTTGTAACATATATACTACCTAAAATCGCGATATTATTTAAGACCTATAAGCTTATAAGGCGCTCGCTAATAATATATGCTAAAAAAACTAAAGACGACCTCTGCGTGTTTAAATACGATATCTATTAGATAGTGCATATAGAGCTATTCATTAATGAAATAGGTTAATTAATAATCTTGACTTAATAATTAATTGACCTTGTCTAGAGCCCCTAGGGCTTTGATCTACGAAGAGACTTTATAATATATATGCCCTATGCACGTAACTCATGCATATAACCTACGCCTTTAGAGAATATAGATTATCTAACACACCCCCTTAGCTTTAAGCTCTTTAAGGTCAAAGCTAACCACCTTCTTGTGTCCGTTAATACGTTAATTAAACCATAATCTTATTTAAATCCTTCCATCTTGCTCTAATATTATCCCTTAGGGAATTTAGTTGCTTCTCCTTAGCTAGCCATTTCTTAATATCCACTATTCTAATTATATTAATAAAGCTTTTAAACCTCTACTTAGGCAGGGCCTTTATAAGTCTATTAGTAATTATCTCCTTTATTACTGTTTATTAAAATAGTACTTATCTTATTACGTATTCCTAATATAGCTAGTATTAATAGATATTAACATATTAGAGCTTTGTAATTAGCTTTACCATATCTTCTATAATTAATTAAAGCGTCTAGATATTATCGCAATTAATAATTAAGGGCTCGTTTAGCCTTAACATTATTACTTTAAATAGCCTACTAATAAAGATAGCTTTCTTTACTATCTATAATAAGGCTAATAACTTAGCTTTTGTGCTTAACATCGTAACTATATCCTGCTTATTTACTCTCTAGGTAGTTAGTCCCCTAAATAGCTTTATAATATATTCTTATAAGCTCTTTCTATTAATAGAGTTGTCTATAAATAATGCATCGCTAATATAGATAAATGATTACGCTTTACTTCTACCATCTCTGTTATCTTATCCTTTATTATATATTCCTTTATGTTCGTACTAACTTAATAGCACGAGTGAGTCGTATCCACGGGCACAAGATACATGTAGTATTGTATACTTGTTTAGATGGTGACTGTCAATTGTATGAAGCAGACTACGTGGTCTATATACTGATACGTCCTCCCCCTAATTAGTTAGTGCTTCATAAGTGCACCAGACGCGTAAGCGAGTGGTTGGTGCACCAAACGTGTAAACGCGTACCTGGCGTACCGAGCGCGTAGGCACGCGGTTAGTACAATAGGTGCTGTAATTATACACTGGCGGTACTTGAAAAATGAAACCACTTGTGTACAGCCTCCGTAATTGCTTTAATAGAACCATAAAACATAAAAGAAAATACATAGGAAATCTCCCCTAAGGTGCCGTCTAGGCTGCCTTCCAAACGGTGCCCTAAGCTGGCTGTAAGTTCTACTTACGGTCCGTAGAATAAACCGTACGGCCTTTTAACGGGCAGTAGACGAGCTATAAGTCGGATTGTGAGGGCCGCCAAGGCGCTAGTGCTAAGCGAGCCAATGGCGATTTTCCATCCCGGGGATGGAAAATTGTAATTGGTCAATTCGACTACCCTGCAAAATTTGGCGGGTTACGTAAGTCCACTAAGTTCCACCGTAGCTTTCCACTGTTTTCCACCTGTACTGTATAACGAGCCGTACGGCCTTCTAACGGGCCGTAGACGTACTATAGGTGCTCCGTTAGTCCCGTTCTACCCATTCTATAACTTCTAGGTTAAGCCTATTTGTGTTAATTAGGGTTTTAAGAGCTTGATACGGCTTTGCCTTAGTTATAGCGTCTGCTGGGTTATCTCCGCTGCTAATCTATTTAACCTCTATAATCTCACGCCGTTCGTAGGCCTAATATAAGCACATAAGGTCGACTATAAGCCTCTTCTCTTGTGTTATACCTAGTTTAACTAGGCAGTTATAGAGGGACTTTAAATTGGTGTATAGAACTAGGGGTAACTGCTCCAGTTATAGAATCTTCTGGACCGTTAATTTAATTGCGGCTGCTATATTAAAGCTATAGGCTAGTGTATATAGCTCAGAAGCTAGTACATTACGGGTTACTTATTTGCACTTAATTAAAGACCAGTGCAGTATATTTGCGTCCTAATTGCGGTCCGTAAGTACAATTACAAAGCCAATTTGTAATGATAGGTTTTTATTATTAGTAAAGGAGGCATCTGTAAATGCCATTATACTAAGGGAATTTAGGTCTAGTGGTATAAAAGTAAGTCCTCTTGTTGCGTTGTTAATTTGCCATTAAATGCGCTTATTAAGCTGCTTGATATTTTCTTCTTGCGGATCTACTGCCTGGGCCGTAAAGGACAAGTTGTAGGCAGATTCGGGTTGGCAGACTATGGCTATATAGGCGCCTCTTGCACGCTATGCAGCGTATTAGTCCTTTATATTTATGGTCTTATGGGTCTCTCCGCGGGAACTAGTAAGGTCCGTAGGCTTTGCTGTAACAGGCTTTAGGTTTTAGGCTTGGCGTTCCTAAGTTAGCTTAATTAGGTTGCCCTTTTATGTAATTAGGCCTCCATTAAACTTGATCGGATTCTGCTTAGTTAACTGCTCTTACGGCTTTGCCAAGAACTTAGCCTTTTATAGTTTAGTTTCTTTAGCGTCCGCAAAGGTCTGGTCTACTAGGAATAGGGTATTATCTATTTGAAGTCCAACAATACTAAGGCCGTTTAATAGGCTGTATAGGAGGCAGGGGTCGTAGGTCGACTGTTTTATTTTGAGTTTACTAACGTGGTGCTAGTGGTATGTCTTAAACCAATGGTTTCCGGCTTCTAGTACTCCGTATAGAGGTTTTACAACCTGTAAAATTATTCCTGGTTACAGATTAAGCTTAAGCGGTGGCCGTATAAAGATGTCCCTACTTAGGTAGGTATTAGACTGCATATAGGCTTATAAGATATCCCGTAGGTAAAGAGCTATAGGTTTACTTTGCTGTAGTCCGGGTATAAGTGCAAGTATAATCCGTTAGCTGACTTGTTAAATTGTAGGCAATTGCGTAAGGACTAAGCCCTTCCCTTGGTCGTTATAGGCTTATATAACAAGCCTTAATTTTTTAAAAGCTTTGTCAGTACCCAGGTGCTTAATTTTGTTAATAAAGCGTGAGTTAAATATATGGACGCCTTGCGGAACGTCTTTCTCCGTTATAACCGCAAAGACGCCCTTTTTAAGTAGTCCGTTAATCTCTTTACGTTATGAGTCTGTAAAGGGGGTTTCCTATACTAGAACTAATATATCCGCAGGCGGAGATTGCCTTGCGGATATTCCTGCGGAGGTTAGGTGAGTCTCTATTATAGTATTCTTAGTTATAGGGTGCTTTTAGGGGCGTCCTTAACCGCGCTTTACAGTAGGTATAGCGGGTTTAGTGGGTTTCCAGAGGACTTCTAGGGTAGGCAAGGGTGCTTCTAGCTTGTTTAATTCGGTGGTCGCTTCTAGTTTGTCTGGTTTGGTGGTTACCTTTAGTTTGTCTAGCTCGACGTCATGGGTGTCTTCGGGCCGAAAGTAGGGTTTTATAGACGTGCTCCTAAAGTTGGTCAGGCCGCTAGGAAGTTATATATAGCACGTCTTGTTTTCTACAGCCAGTAAGCAGTAGGGTCTGGTCCACTTGCCGCTTTTACGCCATATAAGGACTTTAGAGTTAAGCGGGAGGTCGTGTACTAGGGTTATGTTAGGTCTATTGCGGTGGTATAGGGCGTTATTAACAGCTTGTTTAGCCTGTAGCTTAACTATCTCGGCCATTGCCTTTTATATTGCAGCTGCTCGTTCCGTAATAGACGGGGCAGGAGGATTTAGGTTACTTATCCTTAGGTAGGCTCCATAGACCAAGAGGGTAGGTACTAGTCTATCTAGGCCAGCAGTGTTATTAACAGCTTTTACAGCCATCTGTAGAGCCAGTTCCTTTTAGATATCCTTGCACTTGTCTGTAATAATCTGGTAAGCTCTCTATAGGGCTAAGTAAGCTCGCTTAACAAGCCCAACAGACCAATGCGCCTCAACTAGAACGGCTTTTATTGATATAGCCATGGCTGTAGCATACTGCTAGAATTCCTTGCTAATAAAGTTCCTACCGGCGTCGTAGGTGATATACTTAGGAGGTCCAACGTATGTATCAATCCAGCAGGTCCGTAAAATATCCTAAGTATGCTTTACGGATATATTTTGCAACCAATAGGCAGCTTAATAGCGGGTTGCCTCGTCAATTATATATAATACTGGGCTGCTATTAATATACATAATATCTACGTACACTAAATGGTTGAAGTTAAGATCCTTATAAAGGGTGAACTTAAATCGGCCTAGGGAACGTCCGTATTTCTAGCAGTAGGAGCAGTATTTAGTTAGGTAATCAACTGCCTTCCTATTAACGTTGTCATGTCCAGAGTGTTTAAGGACTCTATATAGCTTTTCGGCTAACGGGTGGCTAAAACAACAATATAAACGGTGGATCTCCGTACTGGTAAGGTAGTATGGGTTATAGTCAAAAGATTCCTAAATGTAGGTCCATAAAGTCTCTCCCTATATAAGGAACGGGTGTCCAAATTGTCGTGTAATTAGTAGGGTAACATGCTTGCTTCCTAGGGCAGTTATAGGGCCGATTAAGGTGTCCGTAATATTGTTATAGTAAACCTATAACCTGTCTATATCCGCAAGGCAAAGTAAGAAAGGGGTGTCTGCTTTTACTATATAGAAGTTAACTAGGCTAATTAGGGTCTTAACTACAACTGATTTAATTAATGCAGTTAAGCTAATGCCAAATTGGACGTTTACGGCCCCAGTTTACATAGTGTTAATGTCCGTATTATCATTTGCGGTAGTCCTATATACAAGGTATTGTCCGTAACCTATAGTAGACTTCTTAGAGGCGCCTATGTCGATTATAACACTATAGAATTCCTTAGGGGTATAGCGTTCTATGGTAATATATGCAAATGGGTCCTGCTTATAATCTATAACGTCCGTAATAGGGGTGCTTGCGGAATGGTTTTTAGGCGCAACTAAGTGTATAAAGGAACGGTCGGCTAATACAGTTGTGATATTAAAGGCTTGGCTATCCGTAAAAGGTCCAAAAGTAGTTAGGAATGTCTCTGAGGTCTCTTGTTCCTAAGCATTTAAGTTAAAGTTAATTATAAGGGCTTCTATTGACTTATTAGGGGGCTCTTCTACTTCCTCTTCTTTGTATTCTAAAATGAACTAGCTGATATAGCTATCAAGTCTCTTCCTAGACTTGTTACGTTCTTCCTGGGTATGCCTTATAGACTAACATCCTTCCTTACCGCACACAAAGCACTTCTGGCTGGTTTGTCTGTGGGGGTATGTTTTCGTACAGGGGTTACTATGGGGGTTACGGGTAGGACTTAGTCGGTATGGGTGCTGCTGGCGGTAGCGGCGGTCCGTAAAGTAGACGTCTGAGTCTGTTTGCGGATATTGAATATCCGTAATAAAGGCTTGCGTACTGCCTAGTGGGTTTAAGACTTCATATGTTATAATAGAGGAGCGTAGGTTATTAATGAGGCTAGCTAAGGTATCTGCAGGCTTATAGTAGGCGTACTTGCAGGGCTCTACTTCCTGGCAGGCCGTAATAAGTTTATTGTACAGGAAGTCGTCCATTTAAAGCTTGATATTAAGACCGTGCTGTAGGTGGCGGAGGTCTTTAATAAGGATTTGCAGGCACTCTATAGTTAATTTTTCAGTGTTCTTGTCTATTACGGTCCGTAGCTTAGTTGTATTCCATTAGGTAAGGATATTACGCTTATATTCTGGTCCTTTAAAGTAGTTACGTGTAGCTTTATATAGCTTATTAAAAGGAACACCAAGGGGGTTACTCTTAAGGTTGGTGTAGTAGTGGTTAAGTGCTAGGCCGCGCAGTATGGTAGAGTAGGCTTGGCTAAACTCCTGTTTAGGAATGTTGGCCTTCTGACAGAGGTCCGTAAAGATGGTTAGTTTAAAGTTAAAGTTGTTGTTTTCACCGCTGTACTTGGATTCGTCGGTGTAGAGCTTAGCTAGGTTAGCTAGTTCCTTGCTGTAGGTCTTTGCTTGGATGGTTTGCGGATCTGTGACTTAAATAACGGAAGGGGTTTAGTCCGTGTTTTAGTTTACAGGGGTGTTGTGTTCTATAATTTGGGTTATAGGGGTATTACGGTCCGTAACTTGAGTACTAGGTATGCTTTAGCCCGTAAGATTAATTCCAAAACTGCTTGGGTTTGTAGGACGAATTTGGTTAAGAGGGTTAGGTATAAGGCTAGCGATTATATTAAGTTTGGAAGAAGTAAAGAGTTTCTTAGTTTCTTGGAACTGATCTAGGATTTCCTCTTTAGTCTATTCCGTTTGGTCCTTTTCGTGTATTGTGTTATATAAGGACTGTGTAACAGTAACTCGTTTATTCCTTTTAACCCATACACCTTAGTTATGTAAATGGGTTCATAGTTTACGGATAGTAGTGGGGTTGCAGGCTTTAAAAATAGCTTTTATAAAGTCTATAAAGTCTTCCTAGTATTGCTCCCATAGGTCATCGTTTATAAGCTTAAAGTATCTGTATTTAAGGATTTTGAAACTGATATAGTTGTTAACGTTGTTTATAGACGTAACGTTAACTCCTTATCTCCACTTTTTTTAACCTTTGCTGACTTGCTTGCTGATATCTGCCATACTATATAGTGTAGTGCGTAGCGGGCGGAAGAGTTCTTGTAAGGGTCCATAAAATCGGTTTACGGGCCGTAAGGGTTCGTAGGAGGGTAAGAGGTCTCCGTAAGGGGTCTTAATAGGTCCGTAATGGTTCGCAGAAGGGTAGGGGGTCTCCGTAAGGGGTCTAAAAAGAGGTTGGGGGTATTAAGGGAGGGTGTAGTAGAAATAGGGGTTTGAGGTTCAAAGAGGGTTGAGGATAGGGGGTTCCGTAAAGGTCTGTATTCGCGTCTATAACTTCCGGTAAACTGTACTAAGACTTGAATAAGTATACAGAGTTAGTGATAGTCCGTAATCCCCAACTTCTGACCTTCTAGCAGGTCGTACTAGGAGTCTAAACGGGTGGTCGCTGTCGTATATATCGCTCGGTGGGAGGTGTTAAGTGATTGCTAATCTGTGCGCGCTTACTGATCAGTGTTCGTACTAACTTAATAGCACGAGTGAGTTGTATCCACGGGCATGAGATACATGTAGTATTGTATACTTGTTTGGATGGTGACTGTTGATTGTATAAAGCAGACTATGTGGTCTATATACTGATGCGTCCTCCCCCTGATTAGTCAGTGCTTTATAAGTGCACCAGACGCGTAAGCGAGTGGTTGGTGCACCGAACGCGTAAACGCGTACCTGGCGTACCGAGCGCGTAGGCACGCGGTTGGTACGATAGGTGCTGTAATTATACACTTTATCTCTCCCTCTACTATTTATTCCTTCCTTATCTCCTCTATAGTAGATTACTCCGCTCCTTATACTATATAGGTACTAGATTACTCTATCTACCGCTTAATAGTGCTCTTAGCTTAGGTTCTAATTAAACCTTATTAGCTATAATACTATAAAAGCAATATCTAGACGCGTTATAGTGGCTATATAAAGCACTAAACCCATTTTTCTCTAATATAGTATTATAGAAGCTAGTAGGGATATAGGACGGACTAATAGGTCTATATTAGGGGATGGACGCATTAGACTAATTAATTAGTAATTAGTAGAGAGGAGTTTTAATTCTGCTATAGGAGTATCTAGAAGACGCCCTTTAAGATCTATCTTATACTAGTTAGCTATCTTCTTAATATAGGCTTCCTAGGATAGCTATAGGAGCCTCTAGCTATAATTATATAGTACATAGATTCCTAGGAACTATTGTAGCTTACTAAGGGTACTTATTTAGTATTTCTTACTTAGCTCCTTAATTACTTCTTAAGCTTTCTTCTTATCTATCTTTTGGTAGTAGAAGATAATATTATTAATATAAAAGAAGACGACTGTTCTACCTTTTAGTATAATATATGGCTCCTAGGGTACCTCTTTAAAACCTAATTTATTTAATAAGCTTATAAGATTCTTCTGCTATAATAGTGGTAATCATTATAGTCTATAAAGGACTTTTCTTAAGCGTAGTACTTTGTCTATCTTTCCTTTATTAAGCCCTAGCGGTAGCTTTATATAGACAACCTTATTAAAATTATAATAGACAAACGCGTTAACTGCGTCTATCTATATTGTCTCTAGGTCGAATTTTATGGTAATCGCTATTAGGGTCTGGAAGGTCGTACTTGCTAATATAATAGCTCTTATAGGTAGGTCTCCTAGGGCCTATTAATTTCTATATACTACTAAGCGTACCTTATATTTCTGGAGGAATCTATGCTTATCTATCTTATAAATAAACACCTATATTAAGCTAAGGATCTGCCATTCCTTTACGTGTTTCTTATCTATTTTTTAAAATAACCTTATTTAATAATGGGATTAGAGGTAGGCTTATTAAGCCTCTTAGAACTAATCTTAAAGAGGATATATATTAAGGTCCTTAATTAACTAAAGTAGAGGAGGTAAGTTCTTCCTATATAATCTAACATTACATATTCTGCCTAATTTTAACTTGCTATTATTAAGTTAACTATTAAGGTTAAACTTCCTTCCTACTAAGAAGGCACTATAATAGGCTAAAGTGATCCTTTTAGTAACAAAGTCTTTAAACCTATTATTATAGGCTTCCTTAAATAAGTCCTTAACTAAGTTATTAAACACTCCCTAAGTATAAAACCTATCTCCTATTTATTAAATGATATCTTAATTAGTATCTTGTATATCTAACTTTACAGAATACTTAATATAAAAGGCATATAGAGATTGTTTATCTTCTTCCGTTAGAGGTGGTATATAATATATATCTTTAAGAGCTCTTGCAAGCTTAAGATCTGCTAACTTATTAAAGGTTTAAACTAGCTTATTATTAACATCATTATCTTCCTCTTAAATTAACGGCTTAAATACTTCTTTATTGTCTTCCAAAAGAACCTTATTCTTAATTAGAGTATTAGGGAGTTAAATCTTCTTAATTAACGTGTCTAATTTAGTATATAGATCCTTTAAGATGTCTATTTACTTGCCGTTAAAGAACGTCTTTTTATTAAAGATAACGTCCCTAGTAGAGATAATAATACCCTTATATGGGATCTAGATCCCATAGATATTAGTGAAATTATAACTAATAAGATAGCTAATATGGACTTATAGATCTAGCTTACTTAGCCTTTTCTTCTTTAGCTAGACGTCTAACGTTATTGCATACGCCCTATAGCCGTAGGCTTTTAGGTACGCCAGTTATAGTTTTCTTAATATCCTATTAGCTAGGAAGGTATAGAACCTCTTATATAGCAATTTCCATCTGTTACTTTCCTATAGCGTTTAATCTCTAAAATAAACCATATAGTTAACTATCTTGTTCTATAGATTATATAGTAGATTAGCAGTAATTCTTATTACTTATGCTCTCTTAATAATTATACCCCCTAAGTATTTATTAATATTATTTTAAGCTTAGGTATATAGCGTTAAAGGCTTAAATATAATTACTTAAGTTTATAGCTATTTAAGGGTTCTCCTTTTTCCTAGCTCGTTTGTCACGGAGTAAGTACAAGTGGTAATAATATATAGCGAAGTAGATATTATTAAGCTATGTATATAAACTGTGTAATAAAGTCAAGACGTTGCGTAAGGAAAGAAGGTAGGGAAACGGGAAGAAAAGGGTATATATCGTTAACTTGGTTGCTTAGTTAATACGTGCACGGGGTAGAATAGGCTTCGGGTTATAGTCCTAGCAGAACTTAGCAGAATTTGGCGGAATATGGTGGAGGACGGCAGATTGCCGTAGATTGCCGTCACGTGATAGCAAATTGCCTTAGATTGCCGTTATATGATAGCAAATTGCCTTAAATTGCTATTACGTGCCTTAATTAACTGAGTTATTAATATAGAGGTTAAGATAGTGGAAACAGGTAGACGTATATAAGGTGTTACGGGGTGGTCCCGTAATAGTACCCCCCCTTTAAACTCAAGCTTCTGCAAGATAGAGCTGTGGTAGTTTTAGGTAGAGTTCGTAAAAGTCTTCTGCGGCTTATATAAGTCCTATAGAGTCAATAGGTTCCCATAAGGGCTTAGTAAAGCCTCTCCATTTCGTAAGGTATATATATTTACATTTCTGTTTGTTATACTTAATATCATCAACTCTTTTAACAAGGTACTTATCCTTACCATCCACTTTAACTGGTGGGGGAGGGTCTTAGATCTATCTAGGCATGGCGTCTAATATAGAGGCGGCAGGGCGAAGGACTAACGTATAGAATACAGGGTGGATTTTAACCATATTAGGGAGCTTCAGTCGGTAGGCATAAGGAGAGACAACTTTTTTAACCTTATAAGGGCCGGCGTTCTTCCAATTAAGTTTCTTAATAGATTATTTTGTGTTTAGATTTCTTATATCTAGCTAGAAAAAGTTACCAATTTAGTAAGCTAGTGCTAGGGTTTAGTTCTTATTTACTACGGCTTTATAGATAGATTAGGCCCATATTATTTCATTAGTAAGGAACTCTTATAATTCTTCTATTTTCTTTACAAATTCGTTTGCTTCTGTAACTTATAAGGCCTAATAGGCTAGGCAAGGAATATTACTAAAGGGTTTAAAACCTATTTGCGGGTATTAGCCGTAATTAGCCAGGAACGGGGAGACCTTTATAGTTTCTAAGACGGAGTTATTTGCAGTAAACTTAGCAAATGCAAGGCAGTCCATCTAGTCGTCCTGCAAATACGACGTATATATCCAAATATACTATTCTATTATAGCATTTACACGTTCCGTTTAACCATCCGTTTCTAGGTAATATGCTGTAGATAACAGTGCTTTAATATAAAGTTAGGTAGTTAGTTCTTTCCAAAATACCAAGACAAACTAGCGGCCTCTATTAGAGATAATCATTTTAGGGAGTCTGTAAAGTTTCTATATATAATCCAGGAATAGTTAGGTAACGGCAGGTATTGATATATTAAGGTAGGCGATTAAGTATCTTATCTTAGATAGTTGGTCTATAACTACTATAATATTTATATAGCCTTTACTTACAGGGAGATTAATAATAAAGTTAATTAAGATATCCTTCCATCTTTGGTCCGGAACAGGCAGTAGCTTTAGAAAGCCGTTGTACGTCTTATGCAAAGCTTTAGCTCGTCGGCAGGTGTGGCAGCTAGAGACGTACCTTTATATCATATTATGCATATTCAGCCAGTAGTACTCTTATTAGAGTAGTTCTAAGGTTTTTCCTTGGCCTAGATAACCGGCTACTAGTAAATTATATACGTATTTAAAAAGCTTAAGCTTAAGCTTATCATAATTAGAGATAACTAGGCGGTTTTAGTAGTACAAGCAGTTTCCACAGGCTTTGTATTTACTTAGAGAAATCTTTTTAGAGCGTCTAACGCCATCTTAAATTAGCTTAAGCGTCTCTTAAATAAACTCATTATTTGGATATTTATTAACTATAATCTATTTAATAGTTCAATTGGTTATTTTAAGGACGTATACTATAAGATCTTTAATAGGAAGTTTAAATAGCTTAGGGCGAAGTAGGGTCTAATTACAGTAGGAGCGCGCTTCTTCTTAAGCTAGTATGTCTTATAAACGTCAGGTTAGGGCATTAGGTTTTTAACCTTAAACGCCTAGGCAGTACGTAATTAAGAATTAGAAATAAAACAGATATTCTAACCAGCGGGCTTAATAATAACTTAGCTGTTTTATGGTTATAATGTAACGGAACCTTATAGCAAGAACTACGGTGGGTCCTGTTATTAGGCTGGGTATGTAGATATAAACAAGTAATAACGTAATAACAACTAGTGGGGTGGTTGCCCAATAGATTAACTCCAATTATATTCTAAGATTCACTACAAGGAGAGAACTATCTACGGTAGGGACTGAGGTCCTTTAAATTGTCACGGAGCGAGCACAAGCGGTGATAATATATAGCGAAGTAGATATTATTAAGCTATATACATAAACTGCGTAATAAAGTCAAGACGTTGCGTAAGGAAAAGGAAGTAGGAAACAGGGGAAAAAGGGTATATAACGTTCGCTTGGTTGCTAGGTTAACGGGTACTATACTACACATAGGTAGGGTAGAGCTTAGGTGGCGGTTCTGGTAGAACTTGGCAGAATTCGGCAGTTAGAGGTCCTTAAAGTTGCCAGTTGGCAACTCCAACAGTAGAGACGGCAGATTGCGGCGGAATACGGCAGATTGCTGTCAGATTGCCGTCTCGTGGTCGGTCTCCGGTTGTTCAGTCGGTGGAAACAGGTGGACGTGTGTAAGGTGTCACGGGGGTGTCCCGTGACATAAATACACAACCGTACGCCTAAGAAACCCTCTCTTATACGTAAGGTACGTAAGTTCCTCCTATTTCTTGTGTTTAATACATAGCACACTACGTAACCTTAGTTACTATTCCTTATTATATAGCTCCACCAGTTCTATCCTTGTCACGGAACCCGACCGCAGGGGCCTCCATAGGAGAACCCCGTGCTCTCGCGTACACCTCGCGTACAGCTTATGTCAGCTACGCGAGGGTATATCACCTCCTTACGCCCTCGACCCTTACGATCGATCGCGCAACGTCTTGTAGACTCCCCGAATACATACGCTTTGTAGCCATTGCCCGCGTTCCGTGATATTACGTTGCGCCTTTTTCTTCACCAACGCTCAGCCTATAACTAATTCTACGTCTCCACGATACCGTAGACGCTGCCAGAAGCAGCGTGTCCACAAGTTACCTTACTTTGTACTCCTAAAGAATTAATAATAGTAAGACGAAATTCCTTACTAGCTACTATATTAAACTTAAAGAATAACCCAATACCTATATTAAAACCACGACACTAATCAGTCCTAGGAGGATTTAATTTATTAGCCCTAGCCTTAACCCCTAAAGGGAAGCCTAGTGGCTTAAAAGACTACAATAACCATAAGGGGGATATTAACAATGTTTTATCCTTTATTAACCACACAACCACGGATAAATAAGCTAAAGGGCTACCACCTATTAAGATTAAGATATAAGACGCTAAGATATTTATATAAATGGTAGCATGAGAACCTAATAAATACTACCGCCTTCTATAGAACTACCATCTAAAGCTTATACAAGCTGAGATGCGTGCTGCCTAAGATTATAATATTATCCAAGACCTATAAGCTTATAAGGTGCTCGCTAATAACACATGCTAAGAGATTAAAGATAACCTCTACACGTCTAAACACGACGTCTAACGATTAAAGAAGGCCAAGGTTATACTTATTACTATAATTACCGAAAGAGAGGGTATAATTAAATACCTATAATCTTAGCTTAATAAGCACATTTATAATAATACTAGATACCTCTCTACTATATACAACACCACCTAAGTTTTTATGCCCCTAGCAACCTTACCTACTTAACACTTAATGGAAGGTTAGCGCCAAGTAGCTTTACCTAACAGGAACCCCTACTATAGTAGCGGTAATAATAAAAGCCACAATAATTAAACCTAAACTACTACTATAGGGTCCAATACACGCTACTCTAATCCCCTAATCTTTAAGGGTAACTGCAAGGAATATAGCTACTGGAAGATGCAAACCTATAAGAAACTAACCTAGAGCGCCTACCTTTTCCCTATAGAAGATACTAAGATTGGCTACATTATTAGACGAATAAAGGGCATCCTATTTAATAGGCTTTTCGCTTAATAGGAGACTAGTAATTACTAGAAGTGGCAGTCCTACTAAAAAGTCCTTAATAACCTTAATTAAATATACCGCGACTATAACCTAGTGGCCACTAGTTAAGCTAAACTACGCGCCTTAAAGATAAGTCCTACTAAATCATTCAACAAGTTCTATGTTAAATTCTAGGAATACACCAGAGTCCTCACCTAAGACAATGCTAAAGACTAGGAAGATCTCCTTAAAAAAGTCACTTATTACCTTAGTCACGCAGCCGCTAGCTACAACTATAATAACGTTTATAATATAGTAGCAGCCCTACGGAAGATTGAACAACGGCTAAACTAGATTACTACTGCAAACCCCCGCCCGAAGATCTCCCTATAGAAGCCCTCCAGACCTACCAAACTACTGACGCCTACTACCCTAAGTAATACTACTGGTCCTAATATCAACCTCTTTATACTAGCCTTCCTAAAGAAGCTACTAGACGGAGAGCGCAAGCTACTCTAGAAGCTAAGGCGTTGCTATAAATGCCGTTAAGAAGGCTATTATAGCTATAGCCCAAACTGCCCAATAGCTAGGTTTAGTAGCTACTATTAAACACCTAACCCTATACCCCAGACACCAAATATGTCGCTACGCGCCGCTACCACACAAGACAAAGATGCAGCAATAGTAGTAGAATCAGACGTGGAAGTGGAAAACGTAAAGTCCCAGCCCTAAGTCGCAGGTTGGGACACTCCAACAATAGAGGGATCTACATATTGGCTTGCTTAATAGATAGCTTAGTAAGAATAGAAGAATAAAAGCAAATAGTCTTACCTATAGAGGGAACTACCGCTAAGAAACAATATAAAACCTATTCTATAATTAACTGCGGAGCTATTAATAAATTAATAAATACCTAATTTATACGCACTTATAACCTACCTACCTTACCCCTTGCCAAAGCCCGCGCCCTATAACTCGCTAATAGTAGTTGTACTGTATAAAAGATTACCTATATGGCACAACTCTACCTAAATATAAATGGACACCAGGAGGAGCTTTAGGCCTATATTACACCACTTATAAACTATTCTATTATTCTCAGAATAAACTAGCTTAAATAATACAACCCCACCATTAACTAGCAAAAGAGAGAAGTAACCTTTAACTCTAAATACTATAGAGAGACTTGCTTAGGGCATGGCCTAGCCGCCTCTATCTACTCCCTAGGATATCAACCTAAGGAAACCCTTATCACCCCACCTATAACCAACTGCTACTATATAAGCGCCGCGGCCTTCTACCGCATAGTATATAGGAAAGGCTGGACCGTTGCCATAGCCTCCTAATTACAACTATATAAGCTTAACAAAGATTAGGACCATGTCCTCTATAGTAATAGGATAGATATAGTTAACCTCCTAGAAAATAATGCCCCCGTAAAACTCTATGGACTTTCACCCTTAGACTTTAAGAAGTTTATAAAGTTTAAAAAAGGACTTACTAATAAGGAACTCCGCAAGCTCCTCCCTAAGAGATACTATAACTTTATCAACATATGCTTATAAAAGAGCGTAGATATACTGCCCCCACACCAACCTAACAACTATGCCATTAATATTAAATAAGGAAAAATACTACCCTATAAGAGACCCTACCTAATGTTAAAAGACGAACTCCTAGTTATTAAAAAGTATATTAACAAGCACCTTAACAAAGGGTTTATTCGTCCCAGTATATCCCTAGTAGCCGCTTCTATCCTCCTTACTAAAAAGCTAGGAGGAGGTATTTAATTCTATGTTAACTATAGAGGACTTAACGCTATTACGATTAAGAACTAATACCCTATACCGCTTATATGCGAGACCCTTAAATGGCTTAGCTAAGCCAAAATCTATACTAAACTTGATATTATCGCCGCCTTTAACTGCCTCTGAATACGGGAAGGTGACGAATGGAAAACCGCATTTATATCGCGCTTTGGCCAATTTAAATACACCGTTATGCCTTTTGGCGTATGTAATGGCCTAGGTAGCTTCTAAAGCTATATTAATAATGCCTTATAGGACTACCTTAATGACTTCTGCTCCGCGTACCTAGATGATATACTTATTTACAGCAACGACCCTTTTAAGTATACTGAGCACGTTTAAAAGGTCCTACAGCGCCTTAAAGACGCAGGACTTTATATTAATTTAAAGAAGTGTGAATTCTTAGTTATAGAAGTAAAATACCTTAGACTAATTGTTACTATTAAGGGTGTCCATATGGACCCTAAAAAAGTATGTATAATTACCAGATGGCAAACCCCTACCTATATTAAGGACGTATAAGCCTTCCTTAGTTTTGCCAACTTCTATTGGAAATTTATATACAACTTCTTAGGTGTTGTAGCACCACTTATAGCAATAATGCAAATAAAGGGCTTTTCTGTAAAAGGAAGAAAAATATATTTACGTTTTATCTGGACGCCTAAATGCGAAAAGGCGTTCCAAGACTTAAAAGATGTGTTTACTAAAGCACCTATCCTAGCTTACTTTATACTAGGACGATAACTCTATCTTAAGACTAACTCCTTAGACCACGTTAACGCGGGCGTCCTCTTCTAGATAGGTAATAATAGTCTCCTCTACCTAGTCGTATTCTACTTGTCTAAGCTTACACTATAAGAATATAACTACGAGATCTATAATAAGGAACTCCTTGCAATTGTATAAGCATTTAAGGAATTCTAACTAGAACTCTCCTTAGCAGAACCTAACTAGCTAATTAAGGTCCTTACAGATTATCGTAACCTTAAGTACTTTATAACTATGAAATAACTAAACTAACGCTAAGTACGTTGGAACGAGTTCCTCTCTGGTTTTAACTTTAAAATTGTATATAGGCTAGGAGTATAAGGTACTAAGCCTAATAGCCTAATACGCTGTTTGCAAGACCTTTCTTAGTTAGAAGATAACCCTTATAATCAATTCCAATGATAAATAATCCTAAAAGCATGAAACTTAGCCCTAGGTATACTACTTAAGATAGAACCAACTGCCCCTTAGCTTTATACCACAGAACTAGAGTTACCCCCTAAAATTAACAAACTTATTACCGCAGTATATGACACCCCTATTAACCCATTACTGTATTAACTAATTGCCGCAAAGATCGCCGGCACCTGTATACTGCCTATTAACCTCCGAAGCTTAGGCCAGATTAATATAGCAGCTTTAGAAGTAAAAGAGAATAGGCTCTATTATAGAGGCCGTCTATTTATCCCTAACTTAGAAGACCTATAACGGCAACTAATCCAAATAGCCTATAACTTCCGATTAAGCGGCTACCTAGGCAAAGGAGGAACCTATAAGCTTCTCAGCCAATACTACTTCTAGCCTAAAATAATAGACTTAATTAAACGCTTTATAAGCGCCTGCTATAGCTATAAACGTGCTAAAGCATTTTATACAAAGTACCAAGGACTGCTATACCCTCTACCAGTACCTATACGACGATGGGCAGATATCGCCATAGATTTTGTTGTTAACCTACCACCTTGTAAATGACATAGCCGAACCTATAAGAACATCCTTATAATAATATGCCAACTTATAAAAGAACGCCACTACGTCCTAACTAAAGGCGTAGCCGTAAGCGACGTTGCCGACGCCTTCCTCCGCGAAGTCTACCGACTACATAGGTTACCCGACTCTATTACGTCTGACCAAGGCACGCAATTTAACTCTGACGTATAGAGGCGGATCTGCCAACGCCTTAGTATCTCCGTTAAGATGTCTATATCCTTTTACTACAAAACTGCGGGATAACTGGAAAACGCTAACGCTAGTATAAAGGCGTACTTAAGACAGGTAGTCGCCTATAGTTAGGACAACTAGGTAGACCACCTTCCGCTAGGTAAATTTGCAGCAAATAACCATGTCTTAGCCACTATAGGACTTACCCCATTCTTCGCGAATAAAGGATATCACCTATAATCCGGTATAGAGCCACTAGAGCCTATTGATAAGAAACTGCCATATAGAAAACGCCTTAAGATGCTACTTGCTGATTAACATGCAGACTGTATAAAAGACCTACTCAACTACTATAAAGGAGAGATGGCCTGGGCCCAAGCAAAACAAGCTTACTTTACCAACCGCCACAGAACACCACCACCTGAGATGCGTATTGGTGACTGGGTATGGTTAGATACACGTAATATCTCTATATAGAGACCTATAAAGTTACTCAATTATAAGAACCTTGGCCCCTATTAGATTAAATAAGTTATTAATAGAGGAGCTATATACGAACTAGAGCTCCCGCCTGCCTTAGCCACCTGTGGGATATAGCCTGTGTTTTACCTATAGCTACTATACCTTTATTAGCCTAACCCTCTACCAGGATAAATATAGCCTAAACCCCTACTAGTACTAATCTGAGATAAGAACGAAGACAAGAACCACAAGGAGTGGACCATTAAATAAATTATTGACTCCAAATACTTTAGCAAAGGCAGAGGACGGCAGCTCTACTATAAAGCTACCTACACAGGATTTGACATAGATTAGCCAGAATGGCAACTATAGGAAGATTTTGAAAATGTAAAAGATCTAATTAGTAATTTCCACTATGTAAACCTACAGAAACTAGGCCTAAGCAGAGATTTCGTACCTAATCCCCTATAGGAGCCGTTATAGCTAAATTATTGTACATTACTGTCACGTAACTACTCCGATAAGATATTAAGGAACTTTAACTGCCGGTCAAAGTTATCTAATTGGTCAGATTCTAGACGCTAAGGAGAAGCCAACCAATTAGGATTTTCCATCCCTAGGATGGAAAATCGCTATTGGCTCGCTTACTACTAGCGCCTTGGCAATACCCTTGTACCTTACCAAGTCCCTAACAGCCTCCTTCCCCTCTATAGCCCAGTACCTTTGCATAGTAGCAACCCACAAGCTTTAAGTCAGAAGCACCTATACGAGCCCATTACACCTATAACGATATTCCTTCTTCTAGATACCCCAAGCATTTCCCCCTATATGTACATAGCAACCACAGCGTCGCCGGAGCTCCGCCTCAATAGGAGGGGGGGTAGTGTCACGGAACCCGACCGCAGGGGCCTCCATAGGAGAACCCCGTGCTCTCGCGTACACCTCGCGTACAGCTTATGTTAGCTACGCGAGGGTATATTACCTCCTTACGCCCTTGACCCTTACGATCGATCGCGTAACGTCTTGTAGACTCCCTAAATATATACGCTTTGTAGCCATTGCCCGCGTTTCGTGACAATCCTGGACTATACCTATATTAACCAACTAGCTTCCTTTAACTCTTCCCTAAGTAGTTATAATATTATACTTAAGCTGTCTGTAATACTATCTCCCTCCTCTTTATCTTTGTTCTTAAAGATTCCTAACATCTCTAAGTCGTCCACTAGAGGTATAATGTCCGTTTAATTAATCTGGTTAATATCTTTACTTATTATACCTAAAGCTTCTTCTTCTTTACACGCGTAACGTTATGCTCGCACTATTGCTGCCATACTGTTGCTTAGTAAGATTATACCGTTTCCGTATTCTCGTTGTGCAAAAGAGGGGTTAGTTTATGTCGCGCTAGCGAGTCCTTTGTCTTAACAACCCTCCTCTTACTTAGAGTGCACTAAAGCAAACATTTAATCGTCCTGTAACGTTCGCTCTACCTCTAACGCTAAGTATGCGCGTCCTATAACTCTTAACAGTCTTTAAGTTCCCTAAGTAACTTATTATAGGGTCTTGTGTTTAATCTGCCGCTGCGAAGCTTAATAACGAGTTAGCTGCCTCCCTTATAGAGCTTTAGCGTACTCGTGCGGCTTATAAGGCTTACTTATCTACCTTAGCGCGTTTACTTCGTCTTAAGAAAGTGCGTAAGAAGGTTTGTTCTAAGGAGTAGAAACTAATTTAATAGGGTCTGTCTAAGCTAGGTAACAAATAAGTAGAGTTTCTAAAGAAGGAAATAACTCCGAGTAATGTAGTAGTTGCTCCTCTTAGGTCCCCCTTAGGTAACTCGTCCTTTAGCGATCCTTTTTCTATACTTCCTAACCTGCTTTCTTCTAATACTTCTATACCTTTCCTATAGCATTCTCTAGGTTACTTAGTGGTTCCCAGGTAGTCTTACTATAGCCTATCCACTTTATTTTATACTATATTTCATTATCTACGTCCTCGTAACTAATAATCCTTAAAACTTGCTATTTGTCTTCTTCTTGCCCTCTATATATATCTGCCTTATAAACTAGTGGTTTAGTATTCCTATATACTAGCTCTAGTATTACAACATGCTATATAGAGTAAATTTTCATTTTAGCTAGTAGGTTTAGTTTATATATAACCAATAAAATTCTTTATATAATTTTAAAAGGTCCTAGTCTAATATAGTCTAACTTCTTACTTAGTCGTTAACTCTTAAAATTTTTGTGTAGTAGCTATACTTTATCTTCCTTCTTAAGATCTAGTCCCTTAAATCTCTTAGCATTATAGTACCTTTTCATTTACTCCTATACTAGTTTAGCTGTTTTCTTAAGGTCTATATAAAGATTTATTAAAGTCTCTATTCTTTACTTAGCTGTGCTACTCGTTTTCTTTACTTAATATAGTGATAATAATAATCTTAGCTTATATCCGTAATTCGCCTTAAATAGTAATATTTCTATTCCTTCTTGTGGTGTTATGTTATATGCAAACTGTATAACTGGTAATAACAATATCTAATTATTTTATGTATAATTAATATAGTGCCTTAGATACTATTCTAGTGTCTAGTTTAATCTTTCTATTTATCCATCCGTCTGCGGATAATACGCTATTAAGGTTGCTGCGTAAACTCCCTATTCCGCTAAGAATACCTCCTAGAATACTGCTATAAATCTTAGATCTCTATCTAATATAATCTTGCTTAGTGCTCTATATTTTATAAATACTTCCTTAATATAGATTCTAGCGATATCCTCTACTAATACTTCCTCTGTATATACTATAAAGTACCCCTACTTTATAAGCTTGTCTATTATTACTAATATCGCATTATAATCTTATTCTATAATAGGATCTTTTAACTTTAGTAACTTAATAATAAAGTCCTATAATATAACTTCCTATAGTTTTTCTGGTGTTTTAATAGGTTATAGCCCTCCGTACAGCTTATACCTTATTAGTTTATTTCTTTAGCAATCTAGACATTTTTTTATAACTTATTTCACTAGTTCCTAGATTCCTTAAATAATATACTTCTCTTAAAGTCTTAACACTAAGCCTGTAGCTCTATTATATCCTTAAGTTAGTCCCTTATAGAATAACTTAATAAACTCTTTTGTAATAGACCTTAGAACATAGGTTACTTCTCTATTTTTATACTATTCCGTATCTAGATCCTCTACCTATACTTCTTAGATCTTCTATGTCTAATTACTCTCTAGTAATTTATAGATCTAACCTTCTTTAGTTACTGCGATTTTTGGGTAATTATACCTAATCAATCCGTCTTAATTCTTTCGTAGTAAAGCCCCTAATAGCTTTTTATTATTCTATAGTTTAGCCTTTCTACTTAGAGTATCCGCTTGTGCATTATTTATACCCTTAGTATACTGAATTTTAAAATGGTATTCTGTAAGCATTTCCGCCTATTTAACCTGTCTTTGGTTAAGTTCCTTTATTGTTAGGAATCCTATAAGGTTCTTATAGTCTGTTTTAACTATAAATAGTTTCTCTATGCCTTATAAGAATGCTCTCTATTCCTTTAACGCTATAACTATACCTAATAACTCCTTATTATAGATGTTATAGTTTAGTTCTAGTGGTGTTATCTTTTAACTATAATATGCTACTAGATGCTATATATCCTAATGCTTTTATAGTAAATATGCTCCTAGTGCGAAGTCTAATATATCTATCTTAACAACTGTCTCTAGCTTTAGTTAATAGATCTTAAGAACTGGTTCCTAGGTAAACAACTCCTTAAGTTCCTTAAACAGTTTCTTTTACTTATTTCCCTATACCTACAGTTCCTCCTTCTTTATTAGCCTTATAAATGGCTTAATACTCTTTAACTACTGTGCTATAAACCTCCTATAGTAGTTGCAAAACCCTAGGAATAATCTTAACTGTATAACGTTCTCTAGTTCTTGCTAACTTACTATAGCTTTAACTTTCTTTAGGTCCATGCTGATTCTTTCTAGTTTAATAATAAATTCTATAAAATTGGTCTTTCTTATAAAGAACTTATATTTCTTAATAGCTACTAGCATCTATTCTTTTTATAGTCTCTTTAAGACCCATTTAATATGTTCTTTATATTCTTTCTTACTCTCTAAGTAGATAATAATATTATTAAGATATACTATAACAAACTTATTAAGGTGTTCTCCTAATATACTATTAATTCGCTTTTAGAACATTACTAGTGCGTTTATAAGCCCAAACTATATAACTAACAGCTTATATAGTCCTTTTTTTAACCTAAAGGCTGCCTTCTATTCGTTGCCTTTCTTAATCCTAATTTAATAGTATACCCACCTCAGACCTATCTTTATAAAGATCTTTACGTTGCTTATCCTATCTTAGATTTCGCTAATTAAGGGTAAAGGATACCTATCCTTTTTAGTAATGCTGTTTAACTATCTGTAGTTAATACACATCCTAAGTTTTCTGTTTTTCTTTAGGATAAACAATACTAGATATCCTGCTAATAACTATAATGGTCTAATATATCCCTTTTATAAGTTCTTCTAGATAAACTCCTTAAGTGCTATTAACTCGGTTTTAGTAAGCTTATAAATTAAAAAAAACCTTAGACTGGTTCCTAGTTCTAACTCTATCTTATAGTTCTATACTGTATACTTTAACAGCTTTTCACTTTCTAGTAACCATAACTTTTTACTGTACTTATAGTATCTCTTTAGTATATAACTTAAGCCTTACTTAGTTTCTTTATATATTGTTCTAACTTAGTACTATACCAACTTGGTTTACTATCGCACCTTATATTATTAAGTATCTTTAATATTAACCTAACCTGTAACCCAATTAATCTTTAGATTATATTCCTGTAACTAAGGCATTCCTAGTATCGCCTTATCTTTTCCTAATAGTAAGATATTAAAAGACATTCTAACTGGTCTCCCTTTAATAGTTAACTAAATAGGTCCTATTTTAAGATTAATAATACCTCCTCTATAGGCTATCTTATCTCCTAAAATTATTATAAGTGGATATAGGTATTCCTTTTATCTATATAGTAACCCTATTCTTTCTACTACTGCTAGTAATATATGGTTCCTTATTACTCTACTATCTATTAACACTTTAAACTGCTGATTTTACTACTTAACTTATAAGTTTAGGTGTCATCTTTAGACTTCTTTAAGGGTTTAAGGCTCTATCACTAGTTCCCTCTAGTCCTATAGGCCTCCCCTTTTCCCAACTATTAGCTACTAGATCCTGCTTATACTTAGTCTACTTTTAGCCAATACTTAGTTTATTTCTTTTCCTCTACGTGCTATAGATAAGTGTTCTTTAGGCAGTCCTACCACTATTATCTATCTAGGTATTCTTCCGTAAGGAATCTTCTAGGTTAAAGTATTAGGTCCCCTTAACTCTATACTTCTACTAGATGCTATTTATATATATACTTAGCATCTCTAAACCGTTTTTCCTTTAGTGCCTAATATATCCTTACTAAGTATTTCTGGTTTTTGTCTTTTAGTGCCCTATATATATTACACATATTATCTATATAAGCTATCCACGATAACATATAATGCGCTAGGTGACTTAGGTTAACTCTTAACTTGTCTTTATTCTTAAGTTTAAACCTATACCTAGTTAACCTAACTACTAGTATTTCCGCTATAGGTACTAAGATTTGTTATTCTCCTCTCCAGTCCCTAGATCCTTCTTCTAGGTCCCTTAATATTATAATTAACGCTCCTTTAATATAACTTATACATTTTTCCGTAATAGGTTAGTCTTAGATAACCTTTTTGTCTAGCTATATATAAAAGTCTTTCTATTTATTATTATGTTATTGCCTATACCACTTTCCGTATAACTAGTTTAGTATATATAGTTTGTCTATAAGAAAGTACCTTGTTATTACTATGTTGTGACATTTTTTAGTATGTCTTTCTTTAAACCTAACTAGAATATCTAAATCCTTTTCTTATTCTAGTTTGTCCAACCACTTTACTCTAGGTGTCCCTACACTAGGCCTATTAGTAACTCTTTATATAGGTACTCTATCTTTTATACAACCTAGCATAGCTAACCTCTTATCTAGCTTTTGCTCTTACTATATAATAATTCTTAAAGGAACACCAAAAGCGAGATCCGACCCATACTGTCCTATAGGGGTTCCTTTCCGTCTTATCTTATCCGTACGGTCAAGCTGAGAATAAGGATCTCGTCTGTTACTAATGCAGCGGCGTTACATCGTGGCTAAAGGGCGCTTTCAAATACGTCGTCCTTGACGCCGTTAGAACAGCAGAGTTTTCGCAGGTCTTGGCGCTCGTTAACAACATAAGGCAACTTATCAAGAACAGAGGAATAGTCTTAAAAACTACCCAACGTCTTTCTACCTAGGCGCCGACCTAGGGCTACAAGCCAGCGCTTACATTTGCTGGTGGAAGCGATAGGAATCTAAGGAGACAATAGGGCACCTCTATACTTGTTCCACTCTGAGACTGTACCTATAGCGAGGGCATAGGAAAAATCTCAACACCGTTAACCACATTTAGTGACGTTAATCCTCCCTTTTTATGTAGCGGCGTTAACCTTTCTCTAGGCGGCGACGTTAATCTAAAACAAACTAAAAAAGAGCTAGGGGCACCCTTCTCTAGGCGGCGACGTTAATCCAAAACGGACTAAGAAAGAGCTAGGACGAACCTATATAGGCAGGCTGGAACGGACTTAGATATAGGTGTTGGTTAAGATAGAAGGACAACAAGTTTAGTTAGTAGGCGGCTGAGGGACGGTAGCTGCGCGGCGTTGAGTTATCATAGGCCTACGCCTACAAGACATGGTTGGCCTGTCGTTATGAGAGTGTTATAGGTAACGCGAAGCAGCCAACGGCTATAGGGCGTGGTATATAATGGTAGTAATAGATAACTCTAGGAACCTTACCCCTTTACTAGGCTCTAACTCCTGGTAGACCTGTCTTAGAGGAAGGATTAATACCTTATCAACAACACTGTCTGTATAGCCCGAAAGGACGGATGCGCGTGTCGGTCTATTTAGGCAGGGGCAGGCTGTAAGGATAGGCTTATAGAGCAAATTAGGTGCATATGGGTAGGAGCTAGCTTTGTCCACTAGCTGCTGCGTTAACCATGGCAAGGAACTGGGCAAGCAGTTCAGGCAAACTTGCTGTGTATAGTAGTTTTATAATGCATATATATTCTGGCTTAGCCTAAACATTAGTGGCGCCTACAATAATGTACCCCATAAGCGCCTCCTATATATCCTTAGGGCAAAGGGCTTCCTAGAATGGATTATATAATTTGTTTAAGGGTTTATAGGCCAGAAAGAGACATTACTAGTCTTTAGCGGATACCAGAGCCCCCCTATTATAGTTGTAATAGGTATACTATAAGGATCACCTCTTTCGCCTATACTCTTCCTTTTCTTTATAAGCAACTTACTTAATACCTTTAAGGAAGGGGCGACCCAGGGGATAGGCTTCGTTAATAATATAAACCTAATTATATACGGGCCAACAGCCACAGAGAACTGTAGAATACTAGAGAAAGCCTATAATACCTATATAGAATGGGCAAGACGATATAGAGTCCAATTCTTACCAGAGAAATACCAGCTAATCTATTTTATAAGAAAACGCAACCAATTTGCAGATCTCTAGTATATAATCCATATCTAAGGCTTTAGGGGTTAACCAGTTTAGGGCCTAAGGGTATTAGGAGTATAGGTAGACAGTAAGCTCCAGTGGAGCGCACATGCGGTATAAGCGGCCCGTAAGGGCTAAGTATAGTACATTACATTATCTAGAATCGTTAATTCCACATAGGGTCCATACTTCTAGAGGTTACGCCTACTATACACAGTAGTTATCCGGCTAACTATAACATATAGATCCAGTATTTGGGCTATTAGAGAAACCAAAAAGGGCCCCCCTAAATCACTCCTTAAACCACTTTAAAAGGTCCAAATAGCCTACCTCTAGAGTATAACAGGCGGGTATAAGCGAACGGCCACAGCACTACTTAAGAAGGAAGCCAATATTCCCCCCTATAACTATATATTAAAGCCGCTGTAATGTAAAGGGCGCAAAGTAAACGCAATTTTAATGTTATAAAGTATATTAAGACACGCCTAAATAAACTATAGAGGGACCCTAGGGCGCCTTATAGGAGAATAAACTAATAACCCTAAAGTAGGGAAGAGATATTAGAGAAACAGGTAAAGAAAGCAGAAGAAGAATAGTGCTATATTAGGGCCTAGGCCTATATAGAGGAGGAAGGGAGACGTATAAGAGGCTAGTAAAGATAATAGTAAAAAAGAGAAAGGAGCTAAAGTAGAGTATAAAAGAACGCTAGGAAACCATCTTTTATAATATAATACTGGTTGGACTAACGCTAGAGAGGCGTATAGAAGTTAAAGGTATAGAGGCTAACTTAGGCAAAAGAAACCCAAGCCGTGGTATAGTTAATGCCATAGGGGGTAAACACTTAAAAGCTCCAAGAAGGCCTAATAAAGGCAGAAAATATAATAGTAACACTTTTAAGAATAGGGATAATAGGACTAAAAGATTAGCTCTACTAGGTAGGTATTTTAGTAGGTAGCCTAAGATGCGAATATGGCTAGCTAAGACAGACACTAAAATATATAATACTGTTATGCCCCCTACGCACCAACCAAGAAGCTATACTTTTAGTAGCTGGCATAGAGAACTATAACACACTACTCTTAATATAAAAAGGTCTTAAGGCGGTTACTTAGTGGCTTATTAGCCAAAATATACTAGACTAGTTTTGGGTTGCAAAGGAAATAGTAATAGAAGGCAAAGGGGCGAGTAATAGGCGCCCCCTAATAACTCTACAGTAGTAGAGCAAAGTTTGCGATACTAGCGCGTCTGTAGGCTTATTACGGCAGCAGTGGTTCCTAAAGAGGTCAAAAAGTAAGGTAGTAAAGCACTATAGGTGACTTATAGGCGCCTTATAGGCGAGTCCTAAAAGGCGGGGAGATGGATCACGGGGCTTTCTCAAAAGAGTTTTCTCCCTATATGTATATAAGGAGTAGTCCGCGTGGGCCCAATAGGGATCCAAATCAGACGTTAAGCAATAAATAATAATATATAATAATTCTTTATCTAAACTTATCTATAGTTTCCTATTTTCTGCGTCTTATAGCTAGATTTTTAAAGTCATCTTGCTTCCTAATCTTAGTATTAACTTTTTAATCTTTAGGCTGAACACTATATTTACCTAAAACTGCTATAGTCCTTATTTATTTCTCGAAATCTTGGCTTCCTATTAACGTTCTTATTCGTTCCCCAAACTTGTGGTTCTTAAACTTGTGTTCTATACTTATTTGTTTATTACTAAACTAAGTTACTACTCTTTCCCATTAGTTTTCGTTTATTGTGGGTTCTTAAGCTGTTTTTATTACGTCCTATAAGTCTAGAGCTTTTCTTATCTCCTTTTAAGAATCTTAAACCTATAGCCTTTTACCTTTTATAAGTAGTAAGCTAGCACTAGCAGTCGTTTACTTGCTTAATCATCTCTAGATATTACTCCTTCTATCTTATAAAGCAATGGATGCCGTATCTAATGGTGTTATAATACCCGTTACTAATCCGCGTTCTATAGTAGTTTTAGTCTCTACTTCTATTACGTTACTAAGGTGTAAGTACTCCTAGTTAGCCTTGTTTTCTTCCTTGTTGCTACTAATTAATAAGTACTCTAACTCCATTGTTATTATTGCTAATCTTTGTCTATATATTACTTTAACATCTTAATCTAGCTTATAGAGTTAATTTTATTCTTTATCTAACTCTCTAGTTCCTTTAAGCCTTCTTAACTCTAGCTCTTACGGCCAATAGCTTATGCTATACTTAGCGTCCTTATAAATTCGGTATACGTTGTTATAATAAAACGCGAAGTGTTTAATCAAATACTCCTTAGTCTCGCGCAATATCCCTATATCTATATTATTATACTCTAACAACCTAGTGCCCTTTACTATGTGGTTACTTTAACTACCTCTATAGTCTCTAGCGAAACAACCTTATTTTCCGCAATTTATATAAGCTCTATCTTTAAACTATTTTTCTTATTATAGAGTCCGCCTAAACGTCTTCTGCTACTAAAATCCCTAGTTTAGCCTCTACTCCCTAGTCCTATAATTACTTAATCCTTAACCTCTAGGTTTTTATAGTTTCTTTATCCATCTCTTAGATTCTTTAGTACCGCTTAGGTCCATTAGCTCTACGCTATTCTATAGTTTTTAGCTCTATGTCTGCCAATACATACTCTGCGCCTTATATAACTGTAGAACTATATCTTGCCCTTTCTTAGCTTGTTCCCTTTAATAGATCCTATTATTAATCTTTATTAACTAATCTATTAAGTCTTGTAGACTTTCCGCATCTTCTATTAAGATAATTATATTCTAGACTTTAGCCTTAAGTCCCTATTTATACTATACTATAAGCGCCTTATTATTCCACTTAACCTGCGTTATAAGTGTCTAAAACTATATTGTATACTTAATTGCTAAAGAACGTTATACCAAGTTTTAAAGCTTCCGTTCCGCTGTAGTTAATGCTTCCAGGTCTCTAAATATCTATATTAGTCTTTTCGCAAACCCATTTTAACTAGTAAACATAAATCGTACGTCTTAGTTAGTAGTTGTTATACCGCTAACTTATATTTCTGTAAGGTAAGATTTAAACCATTCTAGTGCTTTTCCTGTTAAGAACAATCCTGTATACGCTACTTAATCTATAAGTGTTGCCAACTTTGCTCCTTCCTATATAACCTTAAAGTGTATTTACGTAAAGAATCCTTTAAGTTTTAACCTTTCTCCTAAAAATTATTTAATTAACGGTAACTTAACCTTTACTACTCTAATTCCATTAATATGTTCCTTAAGTATCCTATTATTATCTAATAAGCGATTAACTATTTCCTGTAACTAACCTCTTGTAACTACTTATAAGTCTATATCTGCTATACTGGTGTCTCCTAATCCTAAGGTAGTTATTGCCGTTAATGGCATTACGACTAGTGCTTTATGTGGCATATTATTTAACTTTATTTAATACTATAACCTTAGTAGTAAATGTGTAACGGAACCTTATAGTAAGAACTACGGTAGGTCCTATTATTAGGCTGGGTATATAGATATAAATAAGTAATAACGTAATAACAACTAGTGGAGTAGTTGCCTAACAGATTAACTCTAATTGTATTTTAAGATTTACTACAAGGAGAGAACTATCTACAGTAGGGACTAAGGTCCTTTAAATACATAACCATATGCCTAAGAAACCCTCTCTTATACGTGAGGTACGTATTATATATAAGGTATATAAGTTCCTCCCGTTCCTTGCGTTTAATACGTAGCACACTACATGACCTTGGTTACCATTTCTTGTTATATAGCTCCACCGGTTCCATCCTAGACCGTGCCTATATTAACCAACTAGCTTCCTCTAACTCTTCCCCAAGTAGTCGTAACATTGTACTTAAGCTGTCCGTAACATATAAAGTACTATAGATTCTTATAGTCACTAAGGACCTTAATTAGAAATCCGGCGCCTTTTAGTTTAGGTCGCCATTATTCAAAATATCTAATAATGGCCAACAATTCCTTATTATAGATCTCGTAGTTACATTTAACTAGACTTAGTTATTTTAAGAAATATGCTATAGGGTACAGTACTCCTTCTTTATTATACTAAAATAGAATGCCTCTAGTAATATAGTTGGATAAGTCAGCTTCTATAATACTCTTTTAGTTTAGGTTAAAGTATTAGAGTATAGGTGCGGTAGTAAATATAACTTTTAGATAGGTAAAGGCCTTCTTATATTCCTTATTAAAGATAAAGGCTTTGTCCTTTTAGGTTAGAGCCATAAAGGGCGAGACTAGGGCGGAGAAGTTATTAATAAACCATTAGTAGAAATTAGCAAATTCTATAAAGGCTCTTACATCCTTAACATTCTTAGGTTCTTGCCAGTTTACAATTACTTTAATCTTCTTTGGGTCCATTTATATACTGTCTATAGAAATAATAAGTCCAAGGTATAGAACTTCCGTTTTGTAAAACTCGCATTTATCTACATCTAATTGTAGGCTAGCTCCACATAAGGCTTCCAGGACAAGGTCAACATATTTCTTATATTTAGCCAGGTTATTACTATATACTAGGATATTGTTAATATAAGCAGTACAGAAAACGTCTAGGTAAGGTTGTAGGGTATTATTTACAAAGTATTAAAATAAACTTGGGGCATTTACGAGGCTGAATAGCGTCACTAAGTATTTAAATAGTCCATATCTAGTATAGAATGTGGTAAGCTATTTATCTCCTTTTATAATATAGAGGCGGTTAAATACATAGATAAGGTCGAGTTTTATATAGTAGCGAGCTTTACTTAATTGGTTTAATGTCTCTTAGATTAACAAGAGCGGGTACCAATTCTTAATAGTAATAGCGTTAAGAGCTCGGTAGTCTATATAAAAGTATAGACCACCGCCAGGTTTCTTAACGAAGATTATAGGTGCAGCTATAGGCGAAGAGCTTACTCTAATAAATCCTTTACTAAGGTGTTCGTCTAAGTACTTCCGCAGCACTTAGAGTTCATTTTAAAACATTCTATATAGTGGTCCAAATCCTAGCTGTTTTCCTTCTTTAAGTATAATCTTGTGGTTATATAGTTGGTGCTCTGCTAACTTATTAGCTTCCTTTTATAAAAATACCTCTAGGTACTAGTAGTAGTATATTAGTACTTTTATAGCAGGGTTAGTGTTCTTCTTTAATGCTAGGGCCTTTTTAATATCGGCTATTGTAACGGCGAAGATTATATATTTAGGTTTCCTAGTAAGTTATGCCAGTAGGGTAGCTCCAATTATATAGATATCTAAGGTATTAAGCGAGCTTGGATTGTCCTTAGTTTCTTATTTAACTTCAGGTTTAGGTTTAGTATTAGGTACAGAGTTAGTATTAGATTTAGGTTTAGGTTCTTTAAGTATCCTTTTTATAGTAAAATACCAGTTCTTCTAATACTTTTATATATTAAGCTTAAGCTTTTGCTTAGTTTGGGGTGCAGCAGTCGGAGTTAGTTTATATAGTTTGGTATAATTTCCAGGTTCTTAGTGGACGTTGGTGGAATTCTTATATTGGTAGAATTTGGTAGAATTCTTAGGTTAGTAGAATTAGGTGGACTTTTTAGGTATAGGGTAGATGTTGGTAGAAATTTTAGACTAGTGGATTCTGGTGGATTTTTCAGATTTTAGTTTAGGGTCTAAGTAGTAAGTTATAAGGCACTTCTACTTATAATAGGAGGCGGTAAATAGAAGCTTAAGGTTGTCCTAATTAATGGTTACCTTATATAGCTTTATCTAGGGTTGTCTAAGGATTACTAAGTAACCTAGGGTAGTCACAAAGAGCTTAATTAATTTTTTATAGTTTAGGTATTAGAGTCTTAGGACCGCTATATAAGTAATACGGCCCAAGATAGTACGTTTGCCATTAAATCTAAATATATTAATATGCCGGTTAAGGGGTGTTAGGGTAAACCTATTATCTTATATAAAGATCTTATTAATAAATCCTATACCGCTAGCTCCTGTGTTAATTAGGACTTAAGCGTTAACCTATTAACCTTTCTGCTAAAGACGGCAGTTAACGGTTATACTACAATCCTAAGAGTTAGGTTTTACAACATCTAATACATTTAACAAGATTCTGTGACATAGCTATCCCAGAGAGCAACTTAACTCTAGGATATACCTTTTGGTGGCAAGCGGGAAGGGGTTCCTATAGAACGTTAGTTATAACTTTGTCCTTATAAGTAGTGCTTACTAGATACAAAGTTGGAGCCAGATAAAGATTAGGGTCAGTAGCTAGAAGATTAGTACGGTAAACGGCTGCTAGCGTTAACTATTTATAGATCTTTTTAAAAGGGGGCGGAGCAGTTATTAAAGAGGTAGGAGCTACTTCTACATTTAAAGCAGAGGCCTAGCTTGGTGCGTCGTTCTCATTTAAAGGACCCTAGTGGGGCGTATCCTAGGGTCCCAGTGTTGATATCTATGGCGTTAAGGTGCTTAGGCTAGGACAATAACTTAGTAGACGTTTATAGGGTTGTTATATTGTATTAAGGAGCGGGCTTCAGTATCAGGCGTAGTATATTATTATACCGTTTATTAATAACGTTTGCACAGGCGTTAAGGGCTCCTGGTAGGTCTATACCAATTAGGGAGGTTTTTAGTTTAGGGCTTAGAGATTTAATAAGGCTGTTAATTAGTGCGGAGTCATTCCAGCCTATTTCCTTTACATAACAATTAAATTTAGAGAAGTATACTAGGAAACTTTTCTTTTCTTAAGTTATATAGTTTATCTTCCTTTAAGCGGTAGCTTGGCAGTTTAGGTTACTATATATAGCTTTAAGAAGTATAACTAGGCTTTATACTAAGTTCGGCTAAAGAGGTTTAATAACGTCAGCTGCGTCTCCTCCTAGTTAACTTAGGGCGTAGTAGAGTCAGTTGGCTTTAGTTAGGTAACGGTTAGCATTACCAGTTAGCTTATTTTTAAGTCGGCTTAAGAATAACCAAAGCTCTTATTATTTGCTAGTAAATACTAGAGGGTCTAGTAGTTTTTTAGATTATTATAACACAGTAGTTAGTTCTACCGGTGGGATAACTATTACCAGTTTAGGGCTTATATTCCGCGTATTGGCTTCTAGTAATAGCAATTAGTCTTAAGGGCTTAGCGTGGGCGTCTTAAGGGTGCGGATTTCTTCTTAAAGGGCCTTAATTATTTTCTAGTGCCATGCTTCTTATTCGGCTTGCTATTAAGCTATAGCAGCTTAGTTTTATACAAGGGCGTCTATAAAGGACTTTTACATATCTGCTAATTGTTCCTAAAGTGCGGATATAATATTAGCGGCCGTTATAGGGGCTTTAAGGTCGTTCTATATTTTAAATAGGGCGGGGCGGAGTACAGGTTTTAACGCAATATAGTGTTACGGAGTAAGTACAAGTGGTAATAATATATAGCGAAGTAGATATTATTAAGCTATATATATAAACTGTGTAATAAAGTTAAGACATTGCGTAAGGAAAGAAGATAAGGAAATAGGAAGAAAAGGGTATATATCATTAACTTGGTTACTTAGTTAACACATATATAGGGCAGAATAGGCTTCGGGTCGTAGTCCTAGCAGAACTTAGCAGAATTCGGCGGAATATAGTGGAGGACGGCAGATTGCCGTAGATTACCGTCACGTGATGGCAAATTGCCTTAGATTGCCATCACGTGCCTTAATTAACTAAGTCGTTAACATAGAGGTCGAGACGGTGGAAACAGGTGGACGTGTATAAGGTATCACAGGGTAGTCCTGTGACATCGTTGTTTAATCTAATAGTGTTAACTTTAAGGTTATACCGTAAATAAATCTATAGGATAAAATCTTTAAGCACTTATAGTATCTCCTTCTTCTTACTGTGTATTATTATAAAGTATAGGAAGGATTTTCCTAAGAAGGTGTTATAGATAAGTATAACTTATATAAATCTAGCATACGCTTCCTTAAGGTTAGTCTAGTTAATATAGAGGTTAAGATAAGATTTATTAATTTTCTATTTTAAGAACCTTTATAA
>Ga0307507_10001015_pt1 | contig 62485 bp, 9 predicted proteins | sample 7_EM_MG_FD_207223 | JGI IMG/M metagenome (GOLD analysis project Ga0307507, IMG submission 207223) | Populus trichocarpa ectomycorrhiza microbial communities from riparian zone in the Pacific Northwest, United States - 7_EM | ecosystem: Host-associated > Plants > Roots > Unclassified | place...
AAGGTTTAGGACCAGTTCTAACCTTAAAAGACAGCTTCCTCTAGCACGAGTAGCACTGGTACAGTGGCTTATCTCTTCTTAGTGATACCTAGCTGTTCTATAGTATAACAGTGAAGTTAACCACTAATCAGTGTTAGTTACACAAGGGGATATCACGTAGCTACAATTCGTAGATAGTATAATAGTTGTTCTTCTTTTTTTAATAGGAATAAGGAAAGGGGTGAGGAACTTAAGGTTCCTCACCACGCTAGGGCCACGTCAGTACGTGACGGCAACATGCCTAGCGTGACGGCAGCTTGCCTCATTCCCGACAAATATTGCTATAGTTTATAGGACTCCCACTTTTAAAAGCGCAGTAAGGAAGGCGGTACGCTTATGCTAGTAAGACATATATATTTTTAATATTGGATTCTAGCTAGAAGAGACAACTGTAAGTAAATTAGTAATAATAAGATATATTCCTAAGAAATAGTAGGCTAGATAAAACTGAAACGTATTATATATAGGAAGTAATTAAATTGCCTAATAGTAACTAAAAATACTTAGCAGTTGTTTAGAAACTGTTAAAGTACTATAGAAGAAAGTTCTGTTCCTAAACTATTTAGGCCTAAGCCTATTACACACTATATATTTAAGGGTGATCTCTACTTCTCTTTCATTTTTAAAGATTTGCCGTTAATCTCCTTTTTGCTACTTTTATTAATGGCGTTTCATAAGGTTAGTTTAAGTCTCTTCTATATTCCACTCTTATTTAATAAAGCCGTAAGTATTTTTCTGTCTTTCTTTTTAAGCGCCTTTCTAAGCTCTTGGAATCTTATAATATACCTTATAAACTTACTAAGGTTCCTTTTATAATAAGATCGAAGTTTATAGGACATTAGGTTTATTATAGGCTCCTGTCACGGAGTAGGCACGAGCTGGGATACAATGCACTAAACGAGGTAGTAATTGAGAAGGCTACGTACACGTAACTATGCGTGGTTGATACAAAGACATTGGATGAAGAAGAAGAGTCTTCGTGTGCTAGGTACAAGGTATAAATAGGGGTTGTAGGGGAACGTGCGTAGGTGTCTCGGGACGAACGTGAGCACGGGTCAAGAACGTCAAAGACGCGCAGAGACGTGAGAACGAGTGAGTCCCGTGACAGCTCCTTAGTAGGCTTCTAGTACAAAACTACCACTCTATTTATAACGTAAACCAAGCAATATCTTAAATTCTTATTACTCTTTACGGCTCTAATACTTATTAACCTAGGCTTCCACTCTATCCAGTATCTAAGTATACCGTTTTTGTTTACGCCTTCTAAAATTTAGTTTGGTCTTCTAAGGAACCTAATAGGCTATTTGTCTTCGCTTTTATAATCTAAGCTATTATTAGAAATATTTATAAAGCGAGCTTTATCATTACCTGCTTAGCCGTTAGTATAATTAAAAGATCTATAATTATCTGGCTATCTTACTAGGAGGCATTAGAAAAACATAGTTAATACTAGTAACTATATTCGCGGGGTTAGATAAGACTATTATTAGATAAGAAGATTAATAAGCCAAACTTAAACTATAGGGCTGGTCTTACTATGGCTTTCCATATAGTCTATTGCCAAAATATACACGTCCTTATACTCTTGGGTATTATAGGGATGCGAAATTTCCATTCTAGATATTTAGGTAGGTAAAGATAGTGTTCCTACCTATCTAGAATTAGACGGCTGCAAGTAGTCCTTAACTAGAAAAAGTATAGCTGGTAAGAGCTTAGGGCCAGTATAAAAGAATTAAGAATTGTAAGTACTATAGAGCAAAAAAAACTGCGCGATAGCACCCTTTATATCTTTATAGGACTAACGCTAGAAGCATAGCTCTAATTTAAAAATATTAAACCATATAAGCTGCTTCGCCGTAACACTAAGTCATATTAACAGTTATAGGATAATCTCTTTACCGCCTATAGCTTCTGGGTATTTAGGGGGCTAATACCTCTATAGGCATCTAGTATCTAAGCCCCTTCTTATAATATTAAATAAATCCCCTATTTAATTCTAAGCTTAAAACTTAGCTTAGCCGAATTATTAACTTTAAATAATAATTAACTATTAGGGCTACCCCTAAATACTAGTATATAGAGCGCCTTATCTAGTTCCAAATGGTGTAGGAACTATATTCCTGAACTTCCTCTTAGTTACCTTAGAGGTAGCTAAATACGCCGCATCTTTATCTCCTAACTCCTTACTTACACTACATACCTAAGAAACCATAGTACAGCGCTTAGAAGGCGGTATTGCTTTTACCTACATTATATAGATTTAGGCAGAAACATTAATCTTAAAGTAACTTACGCGACCCTAGTTAACAAATTTATGCAAACTTCTCTAGCTGTTAAAGTATGCGGCGTTTATGTGAGCTTCTTTATATAAATACTAACAATAGCTAAAGTATTAAGACTACTTATAATCCAATAAGTAATAACAGCTAAGCACTGCTTATAAAGCCAAAGACTGGTATATTAGTTCTTCCGCACTAATATAATATATTTCAGTTAGGTATTTATATTTAGTAACAGCTTAGCTAATAATTACCCCTAACAATGCCTCTTTTAATTTAAACAGCTACTATTAGATTTAGTCTAGCAGCCTATGCCTTTAGGCGTAAATAGCATGCTAAATAAGGAGTAATTATAGCTAATAGATATTACACGCTAGCTTTAGAGTAAAGGGGCCGCTAATATACTTCGCCTTATTTAGGCAATATTAATCTTCCTTTCTAGACTTAGTCTTAGCCCTACTAAACAGTAGAAGAAATATTATAAAGATAGCACTCTCCTTGCCTCTAAATATGCTCAGATTAAGCTACCTTTTCTTTAGATACTAAGCCTCCCTAAAATATAGTTCTTTCTATACTCGTTAAATAAGTCCTATTATATATAATGCCTTAGATAAATCTAAATCAGATTGCTAATAATTCTTATAGACCTGTAGGAAAAGCTTATGAGACGATCTATATATACTATAGATACCCTAGCTATTCTGGCTTTATATATTTCCCACCTTATAATTAACCTGCTACTAATTTCTCTGGTAATAATAATTAAGGATAGGAAGAGGATAGGAATAAAGATAGTGATAAAGAGAGGGTGGTTTTAGATGATAGTAATAAACTATAGACTTCTGGCTATACTATTAATAGATTGCGCTGGAGTGACCCAGTAGAAGGGCGAATCAATACTACTAATATCGATGAACTGAGCCGGAGTAATAATGACGGATTATTAAGTGACGGTGGAGAACTTGGGATTTGGCGTAATTTAGTAGGCAAGACTCTGTAAGTATAATGCTATATAAAAGAATAAAGTAGAAATTTAATAAGAGACTATAGAACGCCTATAGAATGCCTATTAGTCTATCTACGTTCTAAAACCCACGCTTTTATCTTTTTTAACTTAACCTCTTCCAAGCTCTATACAATTTATAATAATCTCTTAAGTTTCTCAACACGGGCAGAAGATTTTATTCACCGTATTACTAATAAAGGACAACTAATATATAATAATAGCCCTAAACTCTATAAGTTTCTTTCTAAGCTTAATTACTTATATCCTAAGTAAGTACTAGTAGTGTTTAAGGTTAGTGGGCTTATAGATTTATATATTAAAGAGTTAAAGAATAATGCCCAGAGCATACTCTTTAGCGCTTACTCTATCTATTACAATCTGCTAAGTGGGATTGTGTACCTCTATTAGTGTAGTAGAAAAGGGTTAGAAGGATGTATAATAGGACTTCTACTTATCGCCAAATTTATAGGGCTTCTCTTATAGGAATTTCTCCAGTTCTTTAAGGTTGAAGTCATTTTCATTTTTATATATCTACTGTTAGCACTTTCTTAGCACCTACTTTATACCTATACTTACTAGAATAGTTTTCTAATTACTACTCTTTTCTTTTAAAGAAGCTTCTTAAATTAGGGCTTAAAAAACATGTCTACTAATCCCTTTTGTAAGTGACTTAAAAATTATCTTACCCCCTGTTAAGGGTTCCAATACTATATAACTAGTTAAACATAAAAGACTATTAGGAGGTATAACTATTACTATTAATAGAAGTACCTTTTTCATTGCCTCTATCTCCCAATTCTCAGCCAAAATATAGTTGTCTTTTAATCGTATCTAAGCTTTTTATGATATAATCGTAATGCTATTACTCTATATCACGAAGTTTCCAAATTTCTATGCACAAAGAGCGTATAACTACGGTTTATTTAGTAAGTATATTAATCTTAATTTCCTATAGTACTTGCCTTTACTATTAAGACTATCTTTATGCTGTAATAAGTTAGTTATATCCATTTCAAACCATGTATAGTAGACCCTTAGCTATAGTGCTGTTTATATAAACGTAGAAAGCGATAAGTTTTATACATCGTTTTTTTTAAAAAAAAAAACCAAAAAGTAACAGCGTTTCATTTGCCTAAAATATAATCTTAGGTTTCCAATTTCCGCTTTACTAATCTTTACCCAGTTTTAGACTTTAGCTAAAGTTGGTTTTCCGTTTTAACGTTTCCATAAATTGAGTTTTCGGTTATTAGTTAAGTAAATTAATAGGCGGTTTCCCGCAGGGGCTCTTATTGTATATGGCTTTTTTTAGCATATAGGCTTGTTCCCTTACGGGCTTATTTTCTATATTAGCAGTTACGCTAATATATTCGCGCCCCTTATAGGCTTAGAGCCCACATAGTCCACTCACCTATATGGGAATTCGTGGCGCACGGCTTGTTTTAGCGTATAGACTTTTTTCCCCTGCTAGCGTATATCCCGCATAGACTTCTTTCCCCTACTGGCGTATATCCCGCATAGACTTCTTTACCCTACTAGCGTATATCCCGCATTAACTAATAACCACCTAATTGTATAACCTATGCGGGCTATAAGCCCATAGACGCCATTTTCCTAGGTAGGATAGTTAGGCTTAGGGGCTAGGCTTAGTGTTTATAACCTACTACAAAGCTACTATAAGAGCTTTTTGCCCCTATAGGAGCGGAATTAATTATTTAGGAGCTACTCCTCTATTTCTACAATACTAAAGAAATTAATAAGTTCCTTACCTTACCTTAACCCCTTTGTATAAAAAACAAAGTCCGTTAAGATAACTTATATTATAATATTTAAATAAGTCCTCTAGCAGTTTAAAGCCCTAACTAATATATAGTTAAGGGTAAAACTCCTAGCACTTCTCTATAGTAATACCGCTATATCCTACTAACGGAGGGTATAAGGTTTAGACACCTAGGCTATGGCTCGAGCAACAAAACTAGAAGGTTAGTAAGGGATAGGTAGGGGCTGCCAGCGCTTCGAGTAAAGACTTAATAATATTATTTTTTACAACTGGTTATACAGTCCGGTTAAAATATATCCTATTAGCGACTTTAAAGGTCGCTTTAGCTGGTAAGTAGGATTAGAAGGGAACGCTATTTAATATAATATTAGCGGCTATCTTAGTAGTCTACACTGCGGCTAAATAAGGTTATATACCACTTATATATTATTATATGTTTTAAGTGCCTAAGACTATAAGGTAGGGAAGGGGTATACTAACCCTAGATTCTAGCGGCAAATAGGCATAGTTTATAGCATTTAAAACGCTAGGGGTAATTAAGCTGTATTGCTATAAGGGTTCTAGCTAAATAGAAGCTATAGTCAGACACGTTAATCAAGTAATCTATTTTTCGATTTGATTCTATAAATACTGTGGTTTGCAAAAGTATTGCGAAAATCAAATTAAGCGATGTTGGAATTACAAGGTCATAAAGTCACAGCGGAGCAGTCTTGAGGGTCTAATTGATAATAGAGATGACGCAGACGATAAATATTGATTGATTCGTAATGTAGTAGATGCGGTTGATATCTATCTAGATTGATATGCAGAGCTCGCTCTCGCGACGTGTCTAGAGCTTAGTTAGCATCTCTCGCTTAATTCTGACACTCCCCTATGCTGACGACGCTCTCCTCATCTGTCCTAAATAGGTAATTATAAAGCTATTCCCAAATACCTTGCAAGTGCCATTTGGCCTACGTATAGAGGGAAAACCTATAGTAGGCAAAAAACCTCTGTAACTTGCTCCGTCTCCGTCCGTTACCGTCTTTGTTAGTTACCGATTCCTAGCGTTACACAGTGCTTCGTAAATTGGTTAATTGGTAGCTATTTTATAAGTATATCTCTAGGTTAATCTTTACCTGGTATATATACTACCTTAAGTTAATCTTTCTAAACCATGTTGTTCTGTATAAAGAGGTATTAAATCTTAATACGCTTGGTATTCTAGTGGTATTTCGTGTTATATAAAAGGTTAACTATACCCTTATTGTCATAGTAGAGCGTAGGGATAAAAGGGTTGTTGTTATCTCTTTCTTCTAGATCTTTTATTAGCTTCTTAAGCCATACTACTAACCTTACTCCTTTTAATGCCGCTATAATCTCTGCTTCTATTAAGTTTAATACTGTTAACTTTTGTCTTTAAGCTATCTAGATTACTGCTCCCCTATAGCGTATAACTGCTATGCCTTGGAATGATATCCGATTGTGTTCTGTTCCCTACATAGCGTTAGTAAAGATACTATAGCCAGTAGGTAATATAAGCTTGTATAAGGGTAGGTAAATCTCTTAATTTAAGTAGGTAATTCCTGTTTTGAGAGTGCCGTTTAGATATTGTAGTAGCTGCTTGCTTAAGTGGTAGTGCAATTCTCCTAGTGCTGCTATAAACCTAGCTAGCTAACTGACAGCATAGCTAGTATTAGGACGTGTGTAGTTTACGTCAGGAAAAAATTTACCAGCATTTTTGCAGCATTTGGCAGCATTTGGCGGCCAAATGCACATTTCGCGCATTGTAACGTATAGCGTATGGTATCGACTAAGGAGCGGTATACTGCCGTATTTAACAGAAACCAACAACGCGGTGCAGCTAATTGCGCATTTGTAGCTACCCAGTTAAGTAGTGCCTTTATTCTATTAAGCTTTTTTTACACTTAATATGTAATTAACGTATAATGCCCTCCTCGCGCATTCTGTATATCTTGCTTACTTTAAGCAATAGATAAGCGTTGCTCTTCCCACGCACTTAATAGTATTTGCTTAGTCTGCGCGGTTAGTAGTATTTACCTATTCTATGCAATTAGTATACTTTGCTTACTTTAAGCAATAGATAAGTGTTGCTCTTTCTACGCGGTTATTATTAAGTGTTTATCCCGCGCACTTAATAGTATTTGTTCAGTCTGCGCGGTTGGTAGTATTTACCTATTCCGCGTAATTGGTATACTTTGCTTAGTCTACGCAGTTAGTACCCTTTGCTTATTCTACGCAGTTAGTATTCTCTGCTTATTCTACGCGCCTAGCATATACTGTATAAAAAACACATTTTGACCTAATAGTAGTATAGTATAACCTTAATACGCCTAATAACGCCCTTTAGTTAACCTGCTATTTTAAGTTTAATATTTATATTAGTTCTGCCGTGATAGTAGCACTATATTACTAAACCCCTAATTGTCTTCATTCTCGCCGTCGTTTTCCCTGTTAATTCTACTGCCTTCTCTATTCTTATCCTCTTCGTCGCTGTCGTTTTCCCCGTCTATTCCACTGCCTTCTTTACTCTTATCCTCTTTATTAGCAAGTTTTAGTATTACCCATCTATCTCCACTCTATAGGTGGGCCTTTATATCCTCTAGTATAGCACTATCCGTAATATCTATAACCTTGGACTCGCTGGCGAATGTATACTATAAGATATAGTAATCAATTCCTGTTTCCTATTTATTATCACCTTAAATTTATTTAAGGAGCGCTTTAATGGCGTTAATATCATAGTTATATAGCATTAAAATCGTCTTATTAGTATACTGCGAGAAGGAGACCTTATATATAGTTTTAGGGCTTATTCTTGGCGACAAATGCGCTAGGCTACCATTGTCCTATTATATTATCTTTATTAGCCCGCGTACAACAATTAAAATGGTGGGATATTGTAAAATAGGAAACAGCGGTAAAGTGCTACAGCATATAGCGAGTATCGTGATATGACGTTGCGACGCGATTAATATAATATTGTATGTTTATACTTACAGTATATAGTCGTTAAGTAAACCTGTTATTATACTTAGGATTTAGTTCCTCTAGATCTTTTATAGTATCCTTAAAAGGATTACTAATTGCCTACTAAGTCTATGGCATCTTGTCTCTGGTTATGTTCCGCATCTTATTAACTTATTATAGAAGTAGCCTGTATAGCCTTTCGTCACGCTTGGGTTGGTAGCTCTTTTAGGTATTCTATAGCTACTCCCAACTATCTATAATACGCTTTAGTAAGTATAGTAAGAGGCTTCCTATAGTTTTACCTATAACTATAGCGTTGGCTTTAAACTTATAAATGATTTATATTCTGCTTCTATAGTCCTTAAGCGTATATCAAATTGCTACGCATATAAGCCATATCGTATTGGCTGTAATAGGCGAGAATAGGTCAGCACTATTCTTATTAAGGGCAAGTGACCTTAGCCCAGTATTAAAAAACACGCGCTTAATATAGTATGTAATAATCAGCGCCCTAAATCTTATCTCTCTATCCTAGCCTTGGTTAGTTAGGTATAGTAAAAGGCAGAGTACTAACTAGGCCACTAAGCGTAAAGCAGTTATTCTTAAGTAGTTCCTCTACTTCCTTTGCCATGACCTTAGTATCTAGTTTAAGGCAGTTATAGCTCCTAGTAACGGTATCGCGCACTATATTTATTATAGCACACCGAAACACGCTAAGTTGGTTATATAGCTAGAAAACTGGTTAGTATAGTGCTACTAAATCTAAGGACTGTAAACCTTACGTATTACCGGCCCTGGTGGTATACTCAATGCTCTATTTATCAGGCCTTTGTGATGGTCTATAATAGCAATCGCCTCTTTCTATATCTGCTTTATTAGTGTGTTTAGACCGCTTGTGTTTATTTCCGGCTAGGGAGAGAGATAGAGCTCTTTAGGCATAGAGCCTGTTATTATATGTGCGATAAGACGTGTCTAAGTAATACTATATATCTTTATATTAACTAGGCTAAGTGGCTGCTTTATATATCGTCTAAAGTCATCCTATAGCGGTTGTTCGTCTAAGTAACGCATGCGTTTCTTTTAAGTATAGGTTTTAGATGTCCTGGGGTCGCTTAGGGTTTATAGGCTTTCGTCTAACAAGAATAGGACTATCTATTAGAATAACGTTATCAAAATTAACAATAATAGGTCATACTATGGCATATAATAGTATTAATAACAGCCTTGCCTTTTAACGGAGACAATTATAGTATAGAGCTTAATATTATCCCCTTTAAGATCTAGATCATCTTGGGAGCTACTACTTAACTTATGGCGTCTTCGTTTACTTTTCTATGGGATAGGTAGAGGATAAGTATATTAGTCTAGTAGAACTATTTGGCTTTTGTACGCACCTTACTTCCCTAGGAGACGCTAGATGGTCTAGAGTCTTATACCTAATATGCTTTAAATAACAACCCGTTTAACTTTTATAGTATAAATTAGGGTTTTCTTGCCAAGTGTAGATAGAAAAGAGCCTTAACTAACTTGTGATAATAAGTTGGGAGGGCGGCCTGACTGTTTATTAGGCTTTATAATGGGGCGATTAGATTGCCTTGCTATGGCATAGGGTCCTACTTTATATAATATTTTTTCTATACTATATAGAAGCCTAGTTCCTCACAATATTTACCTACTTTTAAGGTAGAGGGTATAGTATATAGGATATAAAGGGTAGCTAGCGCGTAGAGGGTAATATATGGTAGTATTATGTTTTAGTTTATTATAGTCGCGGTAATCTACCCCTTTATTGCAATCTAGCGCCGCTAGTTGTAACTTGCCGCTATTTTGGCTAAGTCGTATTTATTTACCGCCTAGTGCGAGCCTGTTTCTTTATATATACATTAACCTATACCCTATTTATTTGCTCGAAGTCTTTATTATATATAGTATTATATATATCCCAATCGCTGTAGTTGTTCACAAAGAAACAGTCTATAACGTTAATGTCTGTTAGCACAAGTAAGATGGGCCTTGTAATATAGTTAATATTATATATCTAGAGGGTATCTAGTGTGCGTCTTGTCCTGCTACTAGATGGCTTTATACTCTGTACTCTAAGCATTCTGGTTCTTGCATTAATCTTGCTACTATTGTAAACTTGGAGGGTCTCTACTAACGCACCAGCGTATTTTAGGTATTTGCCCTCTTTATCTAATCGCCTAGTATCCTGGATTGTGAGTAGCAGATAAAGCCTCCCAACTTTGTTACTATAGAGGCTGTTATTTACCTGCTTATATTCTCGCACTATTACAGCATTATAGTGGGGGGCTCCAGTATTAGCCTATAATAGGGTACATCAAGCAAACATCTTGTTAAGCTTATTAGTATCAGTGGCGTCCTTCCCAAAGCAAATATAGTATATAACGCTGTAATGGATGCTTAGGGGCATCTTTAATACCTAATTATTATCGGCCTCTAGTCGGTCAACGTCCTAGTCTATTCGCCGGATTCCGTTAATTTGCTTACGGCATTCCCTTATAAAGGGGGCCAGTTTAGATATAAGGTTAGTAATCTCTATCTAGCACTATACCTCCTTAACCATACGCTAGATAGATATATTAATTCTTTAGTCTTAAAGTGTCTAAGCTGTATAGTTATCAAAGTTCCACATATACAAGCGATGTGCGTATATATTAACTGCAGGACTTAGTCATATTGTCTATATTACGCTTATTAGGTCTGCCGTGTTAATTATATTAGTTGACGCCTATAGCTCGAGTTCGTTCCGAAGCATTATATTAAGATGTATAGTGTTATATTATAGTATCTGCTCTTCGTAGTTATTCCATTTATTAGTCCTGCGGTAGAATACCTTCTATAGCTTATATGCTTACTCTAAGTACTCTATATCTATGCCTCCAATTGCCCCTAGTCGCTGGATGCTCTCCGGATAGTAGGTAATAGTATATAGCTTAGGAATATTAAAGTGTAGTAGTCCTACCTTACTTAGTTAAAACGGAAGGAATATATCCTTTATCTTGTCCATTCTATAAATAGCTGCTGCTAGGTACCGGATGGTTAATTCGTTGTGTGATATATATTAAAATAGTATAATAAAGTCCATAAACGCCTAGATAAATAGCATGGCGCCTTTGTTCTATTTTAGCAAGGGTGCTATAGCAGGGACTAATTATTGTAATAGAGATTTATACATCTTTCCTGTTTATTGGCTAACATTTGCCCAGCTATCCCACACCATTATATTAGTAAATCGCTCTACCTATGCGAAGCGGGTGGTAATAAGTGCATTAATATTTAACATCTCCTGGCCGCAACTATTTGTGCGCGGGATGTCGAGGCCCCAATATTTTCCAGCCTATATTTTACTTTGTATAAGCCCCTTAATCTAGTACATAAGGTGTTTACTAGTAAGGCCTTTAAGCACCTAGTGTAGGAAATTAGGCGCCATTATCTTATAGATATTAGATAGATTATAGCCCTATATAAAGTTGCGGAACGGCCGAATATAATCCAAGTTATTCTTTTTATCAGTATCGCAACCTTCCTGCTGCATTCGTATTTGGTCTTTTGTCGATTGGTATATATAAAACGGCCATGGCCGCTAGATGGCAGTCATTAGATTATACTGTTTATTCATATATATGTGATAAATCAAACATTTGCGGCCACTTTTAATACCTGTAAGCGTAACCTGTTCTTCGTAATTAGCTATAAATACAGCTAGAAGTGGAAAGCAGTGTCGATCCTAGCCATCTATATATAGGAGACGTGCTCCTTCTTTGCTAGCTTTCTCTAACGCTGTAGGCATCATTAGCTTGACTATACAAGCAGTAGGGTTGTCGCTAAAGCATACGTTTAAGGATAGCCGTAAGGGTCTTGTGTTGCACCGCTAGTTATATTGTTCGGTTGCTAGGTATATAGACTAGGAGGTATACAAATAGCAATAGGGCTAGTTAATTTACGGATTATTAAACGCGCAGTTTAATGTTTCTAATTAAAATATAAAGCGGCTATGCTTTCTTACCGCCAGCATGTTGTGTTAGTTAGGTCTTATTACTAGCTAATATAATCGGCACTATAGTTGCGCTAAGCAGTAGCTGCTCTTGCGTCTCCTACTACCAGTCTGCTGTGTTAAGCTTATTGTATATTCTTGTTCCTGCTGATAAGTACTGCCTTACTAGCAAGAAAGTTATGTCTCCTTAGAAAGGGCCGTAACTAATAAGGAGGGACACAATCTCTAGAGTATTTTAGTAATATACTAGCAGCTACTAGTCCCCTATAGTTATAATTATTTCAATCTACTGCGGTTACTTGCTCTCGGATTACATCCATTTTAAAAGTAGTTTTGCTTTAACATCTTTAGCACTCTAGCAAGAAAAATAGTTAGCAAATATTCCCTAAAGCCTGATATTATTAAACCACTTATTAATAGCGCGGTTAGAAGTCCTATGGCTTACCCACTATAAGACCTATATATATTCTACCTTACTACTAAAAGGATAAAATGGGGGAGGTGTCTTATCTAGTGCACTGCCAGTACGTTTAATATACGGCATAATGTCGCATACTGCCGCAGTATCGTCCGCAGTTTGTGGATTTCCTTAGTTCCGTTCTAGAGGCTTTCCTATAGCGCGGCCAGTAGCCTCTTTAAATGTTTCGGTCTAAAAGACATCCATAGATATTCTAGTTAAAGTTTGCTAATTGGTCTTAACTATTACTAGGTTATGTACCCTATTAAATATTACGGAATTATTGTTATAGTGCATATCCGCAGCCCTATTGTTTAGCTTATTAATAATATTATCGCCTAGAGCTTATGCGGGTGGCCACTTATTATCTTGCTCCGATTTAGCCTTATAATTGGTTATTTAATACCCTTCTAAGGTTTAATGGTATAGTGTATTATCGTCTATATATTATATAAGTGACCACTTATTATCTTGCTCTAGCTTGGCCCTATAATAGGCTGTCTAATGCTCCCCTAAGCTTTAATGGTGTAAGGGTATATTGTTATCTATCTCTCTAATATTAACGGCCTTATGTCTATCCTTCTTCCGTTTCTGTTTTCTTAGACAATATTGTTTGTAACGGGTTAGACCGCCCATGCTTTTTACTTTAGTCCCACACTTTTTACATTGCTGGATAGAGCTTATTTATAAATTACCGCATTAAGCTGCAACTTACTACAGTTTAGTTAGAAGGGGGCCGAAAACAATATCCGTGTAAAACTGTATATTTAAAGTAGTGTTTGTGGCTCGTGCTACGTTATAAGCAAGAGCATAGCGATGTCCGTAGATACTAACGCGCTAGATAGCGCAATCCGCTACATTTTACGCTAATTTACACTAGATCGCGTTACGTCGGGCTAGGAGGCTCTACTTATTACCAACGTTATGCCGCCTCTCTGTTATACTAAGCATAGGATTTTAAACACTACTATTCCCTACTTAAGATACTAGACTATCTTTTACAATAGGACGCGATATACGACAGCGGTATACTATAAATGCGGCATAGTACAACTTTATAAGCGCTATAGACCCGCAAAAAGACATGCAGCTTATTACCGGCTTAGGTATTACTGCGAAGAGACTTAATACTATTAAGCGGACTTTTAAGCAGGTTATTATTAAGGATAGTATCCTATACGTTTTATTTCGTGGACAACTAAACAATTCGCTGCGTAAGTAGGTAATCTAGAAAGTTATCCATTAAGTAGTAGAATGCGAGAAGGTACTAGCGCCATAGGTATATAAGGCTATGCAGAATATACTAGCCCGCGTACAGTTAAATATGCGCAAAAAGATAAAGGTGCTAGGGCGGCCTGGCATTAACTATATGGTAGATGCGGAAAAGGGGTATGCAGCTACTATAAACTCACAGAACTTGTCCCCGCTTAGCTATACGCAGAACTGCAACTGCAATCTTAAACGACTTATTATACTACTTCGCAGGCGGTAACTAGATGGTACAAACTCAGTTCTAAGTATAGACATAGCCTTAAGTCTGGTGTCGCTGCCTAATACGCCTTAAGGCCTACGCACAGTCGAATATTAGCTGCTAGTTAAGATATTTTCAGAGGCTGGGGTGGATTATAACAAGGAGTAGATATAGGCCGCCTATATAGAGACTATGCCTATCCAAAACAATGGGGCCTTAAGGGCTGCTCTATTAAGGGCAGTTTATTATAGGGTGGGCCAGGCTGTATTTACGGCTATCTATAGAGATAGTATGCAGGTGTCCGTTTTAATTGTGATATATTACTAACGTTTATCTAGCCCTATTACTAGCGCGACACGTTTTGCTAGGCGGGCTAGAAGGTATTAATTAATTACGGTTAATCTAATCTACGTGGAGATAGTGACTTTAGTTAAGTTTGCCTTATAGCAAGACCTCCTATTGTACTAGGAAGCCCTAAAATTATTATCTATATGCACAATCTTAGGTTATCTAGGCGTGGTATAATAAATCGCCTTTACTATAGGCTCTTCTATTAGGGGCAATTATATAGATATTATATTTGTCCTGTGTTTTACTAGCTAGTAGCTAGTAGGGTGGGATAAGTATTATTCTAAGGACCTATAGCCTTAGTGACAAGTTTCTTAAGATATGGTAAGGGCGTGCTGATGCCGGCAATAGTATAGCCTAGGTTGGGGAACTGCCTAATATAAGTAGGAGAGGGCGTTAAGTCGCGTTACCTTAACGGCAGCTATGGCGAGAAAAGAATTAGATACTATTTAGGGTTGTTATAGTTTAGCGAAAATAGAGGCGGCCCGTACTATACGGAGAGTAATTAATAATAGTTGTGGTTAGTATATCCAAAAGTCAGTGTCGCTATTAGCGTTGCTGATAATGTAAGTAGTTAGCGAGCTTAGCTATAAGACTATAGCTAGCTAGCAGCTCACTGCCTTAGTAGTAAGATTTGGTGGTAGTTAAAGCTTTTAGTAGAGCTCTATATAGAGCTTTAGTACAGAGCTTTGGTAGAGCTCCGTGCAGAACTTTAATAGAGCTCTATATGGAGTTTCTATAGAGCTCTATACGGAGTTTCCGTAGAGCTCTATATAGAGTCTTAGTAGAGCTCTATATAGAGCTTTAAGGGAGCTTCGTAGAGCTTTTTTGGCAGAGCTCCTGGCAAAACCTTTAGCAGAGCTCCGTACTAAGCCCCTAGTAAAGCTTTAGTAGCTAAGGAAATTAATTATAGAGTCTGGCTTTAAGCTAGAATTATTATAGATTAGTAAACCCTTAGTTAAATATAGCACGCGCCAAAACTAGGTTAGAGGCTCTACTAAAGGCTCTACTAGCTATACTACTTACCTAATTAGGACAGCTAGCTAACAGCTTAACAGTTAGCGGATAGTAAGCGATCTACTTAACGCAGTTAGTTAGCTATAAAGGCTAAAGCTCGTAGCTAGCTAACTAGTTGCGGTTATTAGCGAGATATCTAGACTATAATCTAACTAGTTAAGTACTTAAAATCTAGATTATAGATCAGCATTAATTAACCATTAGCCTATAAGGAATAGAAATTAGGGTTACTAGACTTTATAAATTAGGCTATTTTTACCATAATGCGCTTATCTGTTTTGGAGATTATAATTATTAAGAGTCTATCCTATTTGGCTGTAACATATAGTATTATAATATACCGTATTTTATCTAGTGCTATAGCAAAATTGTAAATGCTAAAGGCCTGTAGCTACTACCGCTTTTAACTTCTATTTAGTGTCCCTATTTAAGGGTCTTGCTGCTAGTAGTGTCTATAATATCCATTTTTACCACTCTCCTTGTGTTTTGACGCTACTAATATCCTCTCCATTATTATTATCCTTGCTGTTGTCACCGGCACTATCCTAGCCGTTGTTATTGGCGCCCTCTCTATCGGCCTTGTTCTACGCTTTAGTATAATTACCAGTACTACTAATATTTATTACACCCGCGAAGTTAGGAATAGCAATATCGAAGTTAACATCCATGCTATACGAAATGGGTATATAATCGGCTGTACGCTAGCAGTAGACACGCTATATAGTTTCGTCAACGTTAAATAGGGCGATAAGTTGCTGGAAGTTCTCTTTCCGCTTAGGATTCTCAAGGTTAATAAATACCTTATTGTCCTTACACCACTTCTTAATTTTGTAGTACGCGGTATTTATAAAGGTCTTGTTGCTAGTATAATAATTATAGACCACCTAGGGACTACTAATAATAATAAGGCCTGTTTGTGGTCTAGTAATTACAAGAAGGTTCTTTGCTATATCCTAGACAAATTTTAGCGGACTAGCAACTGTTATATTATATACTAATAACTCCACCTAGCCGCCTTGGATGCTATTAATGGTGAAGACCTTAATCTCGCTAACTACTAGCGCAAATTCCCGCTACTTACTGCCATCTTGCTGGGCGTAGCACTATTCTTTAAGCGTATATAGCGCTACGGAGTAGATGGCAAGTTGGGCTGTATATAAAATGGTAAAGCTAACCTCTAATAGCTTAAATCTAAAGTCTATTAGCGCCATGGCCACCTAGAATACGCGTTAAGCGTGGACTAGGTTATACGTTAATTAGCTAAACTCGTTTACCTATATAGTACCATTGACGGCAAGGAACGCGATAGGGTAGTTACAGCGCAGCATATCCTTAAAAAAGCTCGCCGCCAGCTTTAACTGCTCTTGGTTTTTAACTATTAGGCTTATCTAAAGCTAGCCATACAGTAGGACGGCATTTATAAAATATACAATATCTTTAATAAATTAATATTATAGTAAGAACCACACTATATCCGTACTAGCCGCAAGAAGACGCGTATAGAGGGAGATAGATTTCTAATAGTGGAATAGATTATTAAAATTAGGACTAAGAATTGGTTTTAGTTGGTATATATTACTAAGGAGAACCTAAGGTATAGGGTTACTAGCCTAGATTTATAGACCTCTCTAGATTAAATATAGTCTACTCTAGATAAATCTAGTAAAACTACCTAGCTTAGACGCCTTCCTAGCCTTATTATAGAAAACTGCGTGTATAGCGCTAATAGAATATACATAGGTCTGCAAGACCATATTAGGTGTTATAAGAATAACATTAGCCTTCTTAGCCAGGTATATAATAACTACATTAGCTACAAGTATTAATCCCATCTTATTATCTTGCGTCATGTTGTCACTAAGCGCAAATTAGTGCAAGTATTGGCGGAATTTGGCGTATTTAGTCATATTAGGGTCTGCAATAGGATATAGGTTTCCGTCACTATTTAGGACACCTGTGAGGCGTAATAGCCACTAACCTTTAGATAAATTTATAACCTATAACCACTTATTAAAGCCGGTGGCATTGCTAGCCTTAAACGTACAGTAGAGTAGGAATGCTATATTTAGCATAGATGCGTTCTTATTAATTATAGCATAGTTATCCTGTTTCTTAAAATACTTAGGATAAGTATTAATACCTACCGCTATTTGCTGTATAATAGCATCCTATATATAGACCTTAGTTTCCGTTAAGCGTATATAGCGGTGAAGGATAATAGGAAATTTAGTAAAATAGCCTTATATAATTAGTACCTTATAGTCCTCTATAAGTGTATTATTAATTGTCTTGGCTAGTATATTTAGTTGGCAATTAAGCGGCAACAAGACCTAGATTCTAGTAGGATCCTACTAGGGCAACCTAAGTCGATACTAGTATTGTACTAAGATAGTTAGGAAAGTTAATTTCCTAACACCACCAGGGCCTTAGATTAGCAAAATACCGCCTATTATATATTTAAGCGTAGTATAGGCACCCATTTGCTCTTTATTAAGTAGCGGTAAGACGGCCTTAAGGGCATTATTAACCAAGTTCTTCCCATACTTAGCAATATTACAGTCGAAGTAATTAATACATAGAAGATCTGTAAAGTTATTAGACAGCGCAATTTAGCGCTTAATTTGGAAACTGTTGCCTTCTTACCATAGGTAGCGTAGAGTGTTAATCTCTTAGGAGATTCCAACCTTAGGGACACGCTTAGTTACAAGATATTTAATGCCCTGTGCCGTAATTAGGGCCTTGCTTAGGTTATTAACTATTATAAAGTTATCACTGCTTAGGACATACTCCAGAGTAAATACAGGGTTTAGTATAAACTTATAACCTACCCATAGTTAAAAGACAAAAGTATAGTAGTTATAGCCGGAGCTAAAGGGAGTAGTATTAATAATAACTCCTTTCCAGCTAGCCTGGCTATCTGCGTCTTTACCTAGGAATAAGATATCAATAATAGAGTTAGTGTAAAGGGTAAGACTATTAACTATCTAGATAGTAGCATAGTAGACTTAGTCCGCGCCACCTAGAAAGGTAATAAAACAAATAATAGTAGGTACCTAGGGGTTCTAGTTAACGACCTTAAAGCTTACAACTACGGCATAAAACTAGACCGTAAAATACTTAAAAACGCTATTAAACTAATACCTTACGGGGATTTTATACGATAGTCGGTCCTCTACTAAGAGCTATATACTAAGCTGGATATTTATATTATAGTTCTTCCACTAGCAACCTAAAGAATTATCAACGCTCTGCTATTATAGGCTCGCGTTTAGGCTCGCGATATAACCATTAAGCCATTTAGTACCTAGCGTAAAGAAGTGGACAACGACTATAGGATTATTTAACAGCATATCCTAAGCTTTATAGATTTGCGGTGTAAATAGGCTAAAGTCCCCATTAATAAAGAAGTACTTGCTAAGCAATATACACGTACCTAGTGCGAGTTTATTAAAGGCGGCAACGAACCTAATATAGTAAAGTCGTAGGGTTATGGTATCTTGCGGGAGAATACAAGTAAGATACTTAAGTATAGTTAGATATAACAGTTATTAAGTAACCAGAGAAGTAGCATTAGTAGTACTAACCTTAATATTGCTAGTGATGTTAGCATCCGTAAATTAGACAGACGCTATCTTATATAAATAGTAAGTAGGCATTCTACCGGCCTTATAAGACACCTGGAACGTAATGCTATATACTATAATATACTCTTTGATAATTTGCGTAATAAACTAAACTATAAGGTGGTTATTACTTAGAAGCTAGAGTGTATCTAAAGATTTGGCTATTACGGAATCGCTATCCTCTATATAGGTGTCTAGATTATCTACTAGGCTATCCGCTACTAGATAGAAGCCGGCTGCATTAAGGGGTTTAGGTAAGGGAGAGGTAGTAGCTATACTTAAAGTAGCAGCACCTAGTGCATCTACTTTGCCTAAAGCGGTTGCGGCGTCTATTGCCTAAATTAAAGTAGGTCTACTTATGCAATTATTAATATTATGCCCTATAACTTTGCAGTTCTTATATACCTAACTATAGAAAACAGTTTGATAGTCTAGGGAGTTATAGTTTAGGTAAGTCTACTTCTTCTTATCTAATAGCTAGGGATAGTCTCGCTTTCTATAGCCTATAGCACTATATTAGTTATATATTACACGAGGATAGTTGCTCTTAAGATAACTAGCTTCCCCACAATTATTGCATATAGGGTTAGGGTAGTTGGCTTTAAAATAACTAGCCTTACCATAGCTGTAATAAAGTTAAGAAGCTTTCTTAAGAGGACAATTGGCGCGTATATAGCTGGTAAATAGACAGAGATAGCATTTTAAAGCGTTATTAGCCGAGAGGTATAGACTGCCAAGCTCTAAAAGAAGAGGCTTATTAAGTATAGGGCCCTTACCGTTACCTTACAAAATACTAGAGCCCGCGGCTGCTATAGTTAAGGCAATCTTAAAAACCATAACGCCCTTAGCAAACTTTTTATGGTTACAGACGTAGTTAACGTCGCGAGTTATAAAATAATTAGTAGGTAAGTCCATTTTAGTAGTAGGCTATGTTAAGTGGTGGTCTATATAAATGTATTAGTAAATATAGATTCTCCATTATATAGCTAAGGTTAAAGATAAGGCAGCTAACTTACTATATTATAAGGCTCTACAGCCTAGATAGATCTACGGAGGCACTAGTTATAGAGGTAGATACTAATAGGATAGAAGTAAGGGAGGGTAGTTAGTAGAGTTAGGTTAACTAGTAAAGATAAGAAGATAAGGCGCGCCCTAACAAAATTGTATATATAAGGCCTTGGCGGCAATACATATAGTTATACACTCTATAGGTTAAACACGTGTAAAGGTAAATCTATAGTAATAAGACCAACCTATAGAGGAAGACGTGGTATAGTATAAGTTAAGGGAACTACCCTACCTAGCCTATCTCTTAATATAGGCCAGGCGATAGTCTAGCACCATTAAGCTTTTACAGTTTATAATATAAGCATATAGACATATAGAAGGGTAAGGGAAAAGAGAAGTAAGTAGTAAAGTAAAAGCACTTTACTATAGGCAGGCTAATTACATTATAGGTAAACAGAAACTTAAACACTATAATTTATTAAAAATATCACTAATAAGCACAGCCTACTACTACTAGAAAGTACAAGTCTTTTCCTCCCTTAATTAGTAAGAGAAAAGGTATTATTAGCTAAACAATCTCTTACTAGAGTACTAGGTGGGGAGCGGGATATTATAAGACTATATATAGTTCTAGACAGATCTAAAATAAAGATATTAAATATAAGAGACTCTAATACAGAAAATACTATAGTAGAACACTAACCTCTTATATAACACTAAATAGATAAATAGTAAGATAAGTTAACATTGCTAAGCGGCTGGATGCTAGGTATATATAACATGTCTACTATTCTAAAATGCCCTAATATACCCCAATATGCCCCAACATGTCCCAATATGCCGCAAAATGCCGCAAAATGCTATTAATTGCATAAACTTATAATATAAGATACAAAACCTCCTATAACCTTTTACGGTAGATATGCGTTTAAACAAGTACTAGATATTTAGGTACGAATATAGAAGCATCCTATATACTAAATAATTATTATTCTGGATAGACTTACCCAGTAGGCCCTTAAGTATATAATAATAATACTAGTAATTATAAAGTAAGTATAATACATCACCATCTACTAGACGTACTACCTATTATATACTAAGCACTTCGCAGCGATGGAGTCTGTATATATAGATATAGGCCAGCCCTCTAATTTTAGTAGCGCGTATATCCACCAACTTTATATAATAATAAGAAATATAGTAACGCCTATAATAAGTATAATACGTCGCCGTCTACTAGAAATACTACCTGTTATATAGCAAATACTTCGCAGCGATAGAGCCCGCATATATAGACATAGGCTAGCCCTTTAACTCTAGCGGCGCGTATATATACCAACTTTATTAATAATAAGAAATATAGTAACGCCCACAACCTTCTATATTCTACTATACTATAATAACTAGTTACCCCTCTGTAGGCACTTAACAAATCACTTATATTAAAAACTATAAGAGTTTAGTAGTACTGGACCGCCACCTAGCCCTAAATAGGCTGGGTAGGGTAGTCCCCATATATTATATAATTATGCCCTTATACAATTATGCCCTTATTTAACTGCACAGCACTAAGTCTAGCCATATTTACCCCAACTAGTAGTAGCAAACAACAGCTAATTTCACCTCTATACGGGTATATACGGGTAATTGCAAGATCTACTACTTTACCTTTCTTTTATTTACCTTATTTATCCCACCTTCTATCTCTCTAATAACTAACCTCTGACTATGTCTAACACTAGAGTTATGCTGGTATAGTACTAGCTAGCTACCGCATAAAGCTATCCTACTTTAATAGTTACCTTCTACTTAATATATGCCGTAATATTGCATATACCTAACCAAACAAGCAACTCAATAATGACGCAACTATGGGTAAAGCTAGATATGTAGTATAAGGCGAACCCAAAGCCAACTAAAAATACGGACATTACCCAAAGCTTCAGAATAACCATCGAAAACTATAATAGACTAAAAGAGAGGGTTAAAGATATTATAATTAAAGTTAAGCCTAAGCACGTAATATATCGCGGCAACTCTATAATAATAAAAGAAGGATACATTAAGGAGTTTTATAAGCAACTCCCACAATTTGCTAATACTCCACTAAATTAGAAACTACGGGTAATTCTAAAAATTATAGAAAGTGCTTATTCTAATTATATAAGGAAGGTACTAAGTACCTCTAATAAATTAAAAAACCTACCTCTACGTAAATATACGTCACCCTAAAAGACCAAAGTATAAGACGAGACGACGCCACCTTAACTACTACATGCAATATAGCCTATAGACATTACTGTAAACCTACTACCTAGTATCCCTTCGCCTTAGCTAGTAACCCTAGCGGCGAGCAACATAATTAATATAGGAGATATTAAGATTAAAATCCAATCTATAGGCTTAATAGGTAAGTTAATAGTTAAGGTGGTCCAAGTCTTATATCTAATAAGCGGAAACCTATATACAGCTCTAGGCAAGCTATAGGAGGAACTATAAGCTTATACAGAGCTTAACATCAACGGTCCGCCCAAAAAGAACATCTATATATCGCCATAGAGACATAAAAACCTCGCAATATAGTTAGAGGGCATACTTATTATAGCTCTTAGCAAAATAGCAAAAAATGGCATAAAGGAGGCCATACTTATAGCATTATTCTTACCTCCTAGCTTAAACTCCCAAGTCGCTACCACTAATAATATACCGCTAGCCATCGAATCCAAGGCGCCTAAACGCGATAGACGCAGCGTAAAAGATAGCCAGTAAGTCCTAATATCGCATAAGGCTAGCGGTAAGAGCAAACTGGGAGAAGGTAAGAAGCGGAGTTATTTAGGATTAGTAGTATATGGCTCTAAAAAAGATAGCAAGAGCGAGCCTATTAAATATAAGAAATTGGACAATAGTAAGACCAAATTAGGCAGATATAATAAGTGGCCTTAACTAAGATTGGCAATAAGTGCCCTAATAAAGGACAATAAAAGCGAGCTAGCCGCGCCCAGGAAGTTAAATAGTTATAAGGCTAACCTAAATAGACATAGAAAGCGCCCTTAACTAGAATTAGTGGTAGGCACCCTTATAAAAAGCAGCAATAACAAGCCGGTTATGCGCAGAAGGTAATTAGCAAAGGGAAGACATAACCTATCTGCCTATAAGCCCATATTAACAAATAACAGCGGTACTAGAGAAATTACCATAAATAATAGCAAATCGCTACAACCTATTACCAAACCTGCAGGTACACACCAGCCTAATAATATAATAGACGACCCTACTACTATATTACCAACCATTAATACCCCTTAAGATGTTACCACAGAGGATAGCAAATTGCCGTAACATGCCGGTGGACATAATAATTAGTTCCTATATCACACTAACTCTAAGAACACGGAGAGTAGAGACAAAGATAAGGATTTAGTTAATAACAGCAACCAAAATAAGGATTTAGTTAATAATAACAACCAAGATAAGGATTTAGTTAATAATAACAACTAAGATATAGACGTAGAGAAAGAACTTAACTAGTAAAATTTCCTAGCCCAGCTCTATAAGGCCAGGAAGGACAACCTAGACAGCACATTAGCATATATAATAGAGGCGGATCTTCTACTTACTCTAAAGTATTTCCTACTTATCTTATTAAAAGTACTCTCTAAGACCGCCCTAATTAAACTCCCTAATTAGGGCCTCGTATTAGGCTTCAAATTCAGCCCATACTAAGTAGTATATATAGCTTAGGCATTCAAGCAAGAGAGGATAATTAAAGGAGGCGGTATCTATGCAGACAAACCTAGCGCGGGCAAGACTGTATAAATAATTACTTAATAGCTAATAAACTACTTTTATTATCAAAATATAATGGACGTTTAAGAGGCCTAAGCCGTTGGGGATATAACCCGCTACCTACCTAAGATATATCCGCCGGATATAAAATGCCTATAGGTAGCAAAGCAGCTAATTATATACTACTATAAAGATAACTCCAAGAAGCTATACCCTATAGACCTATAGTGAGGCTACTTAGTCGTCCTTACGCCAAATCCGGGCCTGCTAGAATTCCTAAAGGACACAAATACAATATTATAAGATGGCGCGATTATAAAGCGCCCTAACCTACCCTAGATTATAATTCTCGCCCCTAGCTACAATAAAGTTAAGATATTTGGTAAACTAAAAAAGGACAAATAGCCGCAAATCCGCAAGGCTCTTAAGTGGACTAATAAGGAACAATAGGAGAATAACAATAATATATATATAGTTAGCAAGACTTTGCTACCACACCTATAGGGTAAAGCTAGGTTTAAGAATAATTATCGCCCTACCCCTAATATAATGGAACTATTAGCGCTAAAACACTTAACCTAATTCTTTCTAATTACTACGCGAAATTGTATTACTATATAACTAATACGCGAGTTTATTACTATATAAATTAATATATAGAAATACCTAACTAGCTAATTCCCTAGAACGCATTAGGTATTAAAGAGTATAATATAGGTTAGGCATATCCTCTAGGACAAATGCCACCTGGATATAACCAGTAGAGTCTTAATATTGTTTATTTAGGATATAGTTAAGGAGTACTGCATCGCGTATAATTATAGCCCTACTATATAGGGTGTGTCTAGCACGCCTAATAACGGGAACCCAATACAACCAATGCAGTTTATTATGGCAGGATTAAAGAGGCCTAAGTAGGAAGAAGTAGATAAGCTAAAGGGAACAGAGTTTAAAGTACTACTTAAACTTAAAGAAGAAAATATCTAACTAAAGAAGAAGGAATTTAACCATTTTTATAAGGATACAAAGACTAACCCAGCTAGAGTAGTAGTAGATAGGAAATTCGGTAAACTAGCTACATTTTTCCATACAGTTATTCCAATGTTTTAGATATATAGAGGGGAGTTAACACTCTAGTTTAACCAGCAAAAGCTTATCCCAAAGAATAGCTATCTTAAATTAGTTATATTATAGGCCGACCCTAATAATACTAAGGCGGCTATAATTACAGCTATAGAGGACTAAGTAAGAATAGAGTAGAGGTGCTAATACAAGGAACTTCTAGCTATATAGGAGGAAGATAGCAGCAATCTAAATATTAAACCCAAGATACTACAACTTACCTAAGCCGAGTCATATACCAACGCGAAAACGGCAGCAAGCGTAGCCTAAGTTATCCAATACTAGGACCAGCAAGCCCCTATTATAATTAAGTCCGACGATAAACACCTAAAAACTTAGAGTTATACACTTAAGGACCCAATTATCGCTAAATAGACTACTAACCCGCTTAATAAGGAGTTCACTAATATACTTAACCACCATTTTTAACAGAATGCAAAGTTCTTTAAAGCTAAAAAAATCTATAATTGCGTTTATATTGAAAAACGGACGGACGGTTTAGCGTGTAAGATTATTATTACTACTCACTCACCTCTTATACTAGCTTATTAGTTTAATAGGCTATATAAAAAATACAGCAAAGATAAGGTGCTCCGCTATGCAGCCAGTATATCTAATATTAAGAAGGCCGAGGCTAGGCAAACCTTTAACACTAATAATTTTAAGTAGATCCTACTTTGCACCTTTACATTAATTAGGCTGTCCATTAACCTATAGCGCGTAAATTACACTATCATAGTTAAGCCAAGCCATAAGCTCTTAGAGGTAAAGCAACTGTTCGCTTAGATAGATTAACGAGGACAGATTAAGCCCATTTACTATAGTACTATTATAGCCAATTAGAAGTCAAGTATTAAGCAAAGAATATTAAAATTAACTAAATTTACATCGTTACTGCAGAAGTCGGTGTATAAGGAGAAGGCCGGTTTAAGCTTAAAAGTAGGCTAAAGTAAAAAAGATACCAAAACTATCTAATACTGGTAACGATTGTAAGAGTATAATATAACTATAGATAGTTCTAAACACTATATATAGCTATTACATGGCGAAACCTGTTACGATTATATAGTGGCGTATATATGGGCTAAGGGACGTGTCTTCTAGTAACTTATAGGTAGTAGCGTAGCGTATATAGTAGCATTAGGAAAAAATTTACCAGCATTTTTACAGCATTTAGCAGTATATTGCGGCTAAATACGCATTTTATAACGTGTAGCTTATAGTATCAACTAAAGTGCGGCTAAATGAAAAATTATTAAAATTATACTTTTATGCATGCTTACTAATATTAAGAAAGTATATATAAAATATAAAATATATTAATTTTATTATTAATATTAAATTTATAAAAATTATACTTTTATATATGCTTACTAATATTAAGAAAGTATATATAAAATATAAAATATATTAATTTATTTATTAATATTAAATTTATAAAAATTATACTTTTATATATGCTTACTAATACTAATAAAATATATATAAAATATTAAAATTATAAAAATTATACTTTTATATATGCTTAGTAATCTTATAGTTAGCACTTAGCAGCTAAATGCTAAGACTTAATTATAAATGCCGCATTTAGCAGCTAAATGCTAGTACTTAATTATAAATGCCGCATTTGGCGGCTAAATGCTGATACTTAATTATAAATGCCGCTAAATGCTGGGAAATGCTGGGAAATGCTAGAAAATGCTAGAAAATGCTAAAATGGCAGAAACGAAAAATTAAATGCTAGTAAATTTTTTCCTAATATAAGAGGTAGATTGTAGAGCTAATATAAGAGGTAGATTATAGAGCTAATATAAGAGGTAGATTGTAGAGCTAATAATCTATTAGTAGACTGTCGCATCGTCATACTTAAGGAGGCTTTTGGTATTGGGCTTTAGGACAGTACCTACTAGTATTAGTAGCTTAGCTAGATTACAGTTGTCTATTTTTAGCCGTTTAAGTAGCTTCTTAGTATATATCGTCTAATGTAGCTTAAGGGTTCGGTTCGTATAATCTTGCTTAATTTAGAAGCCTATAAATACTTCTATAGAACCTAGGTCTTTGCATCTCCATTCTCTTAAGATTCTTGTCTTCGTAATATTAAGGTATTAGCGCTTTCCTGCGATTAGTATATCGTTAATAAATAGTAAGATATATACTTTATTTCCTATAAAGAGATTAGGGTTAGCATTAGCTGCTTTTAAACCTATGCTCTTAAAGAACTTCTTAACTATCTAAAACCATTCTCTTGGTGCCTGCTTTAGGCTATAAAGTGACTTATTCAGCTTTAAGTAGACGTCTTTTACGCCCTTAAGCTTAGGTTCGAAGTCTCTTAATAGGTTAGAAATCTATATATAAATCTATTCTTATAACGGCGGGTTTAAGAATGCAGTTTTAACGTCAATGTGGTTAAGCTTAAGGTCCTTAGCTGCCACCTTTGCTATTAGGAATCTAAAGGTGTCGTATTATACAACAGACGCAAATATCTTAAAATAATTAATGTTAGGGGTCTACTTGTCTCCCTAAATATATAGTCTTGCCTTTTTGCGAATTACTTCTCCCTTGGCATTATACTTGTGCTTTAGAACTAGCTTGCTTAGGAGTAATAACCTTCCTTCTAGTACTCTCCCCCTTATAATGGTATAGGTGTGTATTCTCTTAAGAGAGAGAAATTCTTTAAAGATAGCTTTTATCTAGCTAGGAGCATCCTCCCTTAAGGCCTAATCTAACTTAATAGCATTAAAAGGTGCTATAGGTGCTCCTATAGAGGTAGTGTTTTTAGCTTTTAGGTAAATAGCTTTTATAGCTATTACTAACTAAACTACCGTATTGTTAAAAACCCTTATATTTAGTAACCTTCCAGACCTTATTCTCTGCGCATAAGGAATGCGTATTAATGTGCTTTATACGGGTGTCCCACCCTTAGCATTACCTTAATTTAAGCGTCCCACTTAATCTTAACCTAGGCTTCCTACTTAATTAAAGTGGCCCACTTAGTCTTAATCTGGGCTTCCTACTTATTTAGAGCGGCCTATTTAGTTACTATCTGGCCTACTTATAGTTCTTGTAACTAGAGTCTCTATTAGCGCGTTTAAGGTAGTAGGGGGAGGTATAGGTTGGTTCGCGGCTTGGCTTGTAGCGTAATTTAAGCATCCCGCTTAATCTTAACCTGGGCTTCCCACTTAATCTAAGCGGCCCACTTAGTTATTATGTCTTGTAGCTTGCACCTAAGGTGCTCTATAAGGGAACCTATACTTGTTTACTTTAGCATCTCTAAATAGCTTAATTGCTTGGGTATATAGGTTTATTATCTTAAATTAACTACTCCTGTCAGAATGTTAATTACGTGACGTGGTTATAAGACCACGAAGCGAGACTAGCTAATCTAACCTTGGAGCAACCCCTTACTTCTAGACAACAACAATCGAACAACTACCAACTTCAACACCGCATACGTATCATACAGTGATATTCGTGCCCGTTAATAAAGCGAGTATACCAACAACTCCCTTTTAATCTAATAAAAACGTAGTTAGGTTTTATTCTCAAATTATACTTCCTGGGGTATTTCTTAAGCGTATTAATTGGATTAGCGTGACACCTAAAGATAACTAGATTCTTTAAGTTAGGAACTTATCGGGTATATGCCTTATAGGGTATAATAGCACCACTATGCTTATTGTTAAATGGAAGTGCTAAGGTGGGTACTTAATTCTTGATCTAGACAGTATACTTAACTATATAGCACTAGAGTTTAACTAGTATATTTCCTTAAAATAGAAGTAACCTTGTCTTATAGTCAACTGTATAGATCGCGCGCTTGATTGCGCTATTGTATAAGTGCTTATATAGCGGATAAGGTTTAAAATTAATACCCTAGGGTATTAGTTCGTCTTAAAATCTATAGCCAAACTCCCCCTTTCTATTATCCGCTTAAATCCATGTAGCTTTATTACTAGTGAACCTCTCTACCCTTACGATAATCTCTTTGATATACGGTAGTACCTCTTTAGTTTAGAGGGTTTTAAGAGAAATAACCTAAGTATAGCGTATGGCGTTGTCTAGGGCTAGGAGGTAGTAGTTATAACCTCTAATTAATATACTAATTTGTCCCGTAGTATCTAGGTATAGCCCTTAACCAGGTATCTTCTCGCGCTTAGTTATCTTCTTGCTTAGTATTTCTTATATCTTCCCAGCTAGATAAGCTTCGCATATACTCTTACCAACTAGTACTGCTCTCTTCTTAAGCTTTATGCCTAGTAAGGAGTGCTGTAGCTTAAACAGGTTACTATAATTTATATATCTAGTTTGGCGGTGCTATAGCTTAGCATCTGTTTTACTAATATTTAGTTGTAAATTATGTGCTTTTACTATTATATTAAATGCTTCCTGATGCTCTTATAGCACATAGAGGTTGTTCCTTATAGTGGCCTTAAATATCGCACCTAATTTATGCTTGCTAGTAGCTTAATTATCTTAATTAAATATAATTAAGTAGCCTTTCTAAGTAAGAGTCCTTACTAAGATTAGCTTAATTAACTTAAACAAAGGTATAAGCCAGACGTCTTTTAGCTTTAGGGTACTAATTTAAGCTTGGCTATATCCTATAGTAGGGATAACAATCCCATTCGCAGTGTGGACTTGTTGTGGCGTATTCCATCTCTTTAAGTGTATTAGGTCTGATTGGTTACCAGTAAAGTACTTAGATTGTAAGCATAGCACGTTTAGGGTTAGGGTTAAGGTAGATTAAATTGCTATTAAATTCTTCCTTAGCTATTACTACATTCCCTACTTTCTCTACCTTAGGAGTACCTTAATCTGTCTTCCTGGCGTTATTAAATTAGAATTGCTTAAGTAGGAGACAGTCTTTCTAGTAGTAACCTTTCTAATAGTATACTCTGCACTTATCTCTTTCTAGTTATCTTGGCTCTTTAGTCACTTAAGATAACAAGCTATAGCAATAACGCGATAAAGAATAATTAAATCTACTAGTATAACCTCTGCCCCTTGTTTAACCTTAACCTTGGTTTCCCCTTCTCCCCCTAGGTTCGTCTTTCCTCTTATATACAAGTGCTGCATTTTGTACTTGTATAGGGAGAGCAGTCTCTTGCTCCTAAAGAAGGGTAATACAGCTCTTAAGGTCTTATTTGTCTTATAGATACCAGGTCTTCACATTCTGCCATATAACATCACTTAGGAAGGCCAAGAGAATCTGCCCTTTAATATTATTATTAGTAAGTGCTTAAGGCGTTAAGGCTAGATTAATTTTAAATCAATTAAGTATTTAGAGAAACTCAACAATTCGCATCTTTATAGGGTTAAATATAGTGCTGTAAAACTCTCTATAGAGTCTAGAGATATAGACCTTATTATTAGCCTTATTAAACTTCTTTATTCCTTCCCATATTCCTTAAATATTATACGCCTTTATTATCACACGTATCTCTTCCTAATGGTCGTCTTCTATTAAATTATAGATAATCTTGTTTGCTTCCCCTTATCTTCTTTTTCCATTAGCTAAATTAACTTAATTTAGGTCCTTTGCACTAGTAACAAAATCCCAGCCCTTTAACATAATTAGGGCTGCCTTATAGGTGCGCTCCTAGTCTGCAAAGTTGTCTCTATTAAAAATAACGATTTTACCAGCCTTATGATTATATGTAGGTGTCGTTAAGGTTAAGGTAGAGGAGGTCATTTTTGGGGTTGATTTTCAAGTCAGGAGAGGTATTGCTACCCAGGCTTATAACCTGTTGGAATTACAAGGTCATAAAGTCACAGCGAAGCAGTCTTAAGGGTCTAATTGATGATAGAGATAACGCAGACAATAAATATTGATTGATTCGTAATGCAGTAGATGCGGTTGATGTCTGTCTAGATTGACATGCAGAGCTCGCTCTCGCGACGTGTCCAGAGCTTAGTCAGCATCTCTCGCTTAATTCTGACAAGCGAGCCACGCACACACAACATCGACTTTTGGTCAGTTCACTATACAAATCGTATACCTACCACGCCTACACGTATTATTTTTACTTCTAAAATAGTGAGGTTTTATATTTATATTATATCATCCATCTAGGTCAATTTTTGAATGTTGTAGGCGCCATGGTAGCCTACAGGAGCCTCCGAAAATGAGCCGCCAGTTAATCGACACAAGGTTCTTAACCAATTAAGCGGAATACTATTACTTAACCTAAGACGCCTGTTTATGTAGGCCTGCGTACAGTTCTAGCGCGCTGCCTGCCTCCGCAGCCTGGTTGCAATAAGGACGTTGAGGAGGAGGAGGAGGAGGAGGAGGTAGGGGAGGAAGAGGTAGAGTTAGAGTCGCAGGAGTTGGATGAGGACTTAGATAAAGAAGACAATAAAAATAAGGATGCAGAGCTAGTTAATCCAACTATTAAGTGGGAGCCTTGTGAGCCTCCAGAGGAAGGGGAAGGCTTTTAAATAGCTAGTGGGCGTATAGTTTATCCAACTAGAGGTGCTGCAGAAGCTCCTATAGCTGCTAGAGTTGCCCAGCGTACTTAGAAGCCTACTAGGCGTTTAAGCCAGAATAGTTTAAATCTAAAGTTAATATCTAGGAAGAAGTCTACCAAAGCTACCAATCCTTTAAGGCCTCTGCCGAGACGTAAAAATACACCTAATTAAGTTATTAGCGTAGATTTAAGCTTGCCAACTCCCTTAGAGCCCAATATAGTATAGATATACTATATGGCAATTTGGAAAGCCCGCGTAGCAGAGGCAGACCTTACTTTAACTTCCGCGCAGTATATTATTGGTGGAGAGCTTCTTACTAAAATTGACTACTAGATTAATAAAGTTAAAGCCAATCATCTAAATAGATCCTTTGAGGATAAGTACTCTATTAGGGCAGCTGCTTCCTATAATTGTATAATAGCTCGCGATATTGTCCCGCAAGATATCTACACTAAAGTACACGTCTATAAGCTTAATGAAATTATAAGGACCTGGTATATAAATAAGAAGAAAGGACTACGCATAGAAGTAGTAGTTACATTAACTAAGACGCCTCCACCTACTCCGGAATACGCCTCTCCTTATACTTCTGGTATTGCCTTACTAGGTAGTACGCAGATAAGCGCGCATCTATTAAATATTCTTAACCTAGGTGTATCTAATACACCTAAGAAGAAGGGCAATATAAGTGTAACTGTTGCCTAGCATCTTGCCCTACCTAAAAGCATCTTAGTAGAAGTTCTTTTAGGTAATCTAGCTCCTTTAGTGGCCTTCCGGTAGCCTTACAGCGTAAAAATATATATTAATAGTGGGGGGACCTGCTGGGTAAATGGGAACCCAGAGCTTCCTTATTTTTACCACTCAGTTAATTACCTTGCGATAAGGGCTTAGGGCAATTAAATTAAAAATAGTAAAGCTACCAAGGAGGAACCTTCTGCTGCTATTACCGTCCGTTTTTTAGTTAAGAATAGAGCTGCGGGGGGTGTGGGGAGAGGGGGTAGGTGGCGGGCGCATGGGCTAGGAGGATATTTTCAATCAGGAGTTAATGATTATGGCTATTATCCTACCCAAGGCCAATATGCCCTCCCCCCTAACTACTATACCAACACCAGAGGATAATAGAACTTATTTTAACCACCTTAGCAACCACCTTAGCCACCTCCAGTAGCTCCGGCTTTAGTAGCTACCCCCCCTATACCGCCGCTAGCGCTGCCAACTAGTCCCATTACTAGCAACTCCAATTCTAAGGAAAGGCTTCGCGAATTCTTTAACTGGGTAAGAAAACGGCCTAACTGGATGATACTAAAGCTTTAAACTAAGCTTAAATTTATTCTTAATATACTTATTAAGAACTTCTATAACTTAGAGGCCTTGCGTATAGGGATAAGTAGGCAGGTATAGGAGGAGAAGTTAGGCCTCGCAGCAGGCCTCCTACTATAACTAAGGTGTAAGCTTAAGATATTTTAAGCAATATAAAAGGGATAGTAAGTTATTGATTTCTATGTACCCAGCACTAGATTATAAAAGATTGTGTCCCTAACTAGTTCTCTACTAGGTAGCTAGCCTGCCAAAAGTGTCCTTCTGCTAAGCGACGTAATCCTATACACTGTATACTAAACTGCAGGAATGCACTAAAGCTTTAATAGTCCTTAATTATATTAAAGTTTAATCAAATCCACGCCTTTAGATTGTAAAAAGAAAGTTTAATTAGGTTAAACTCTGGGTAATAAGGAGGAAGATACTTAATATAGATTTGGGCGGCTGTACAGAGGTTTATAAATTCCTATATCTACTAGTTAGAATATATAGCTCTACTATATACGCAATTATTTCCTTACCTGGCTTTTATGTATTAAAGCGTTATCTAATACTAAGATTATATGGCCAGGAATACAATGTGGTAGAACTGTAGAGTTAATCTAGGCGTTAAATATTTCAGTAGTAATTAAGCCCTGCCAGATAAGAGTCCTAGGGAGGTAGCTGTTAATTATATAGGCAGGAAGAATACTCCAGCGTTCTAATTGCTTAATTAATGCAGTATTAATTACAGGAACGTTTACGGGGCTCTAGCCAAACTTTCTATACCTAGTCCTTTTATTGGCGCCTGATTTGTTAATAAATATAAGGCGATCAACGTCCCATGTACATTGGCGTCCTTTCCATGCAGTATGTAGGTCCTTAGAGCGCTCCTGTGCTCTCCTTTGTACGGCCTTTCTACTCCACCTATTATATTAGAGAGTTCGCTAAATCGATAAGAAGGATACTATAATATTATAATCGTCCTATAGGAACCAGGCCATTTCGTTAAGGAAGGCAGTTAGGCGGTCCTCTAGGTAAGCAATAAGGGCCTATATAAATATTAGTACACTCAACACCATAATATCATATATTACAAACTTTCTCATGTGCCTTATCTATAGCTCTTGGCCGCCCAATCTTAAGATTAGGGGGGGGGTATGCCTCCCCATAGAGGTCAAGATTAAGCTGAAATCGGTATATAGTTGAAAGGTGTAACTTGGTAGCTGCTGCAATACACTTAATAGACCAATCAAATAGAAAAGCTACTAGAATTTGATAAAGCTGCCATTAAGGGATTCGTTTCGGCATAAAAGGCAAATATAAGCGTATCAGGCGTGGTAGGCATACGATTTGTATGGTGAACTGACCAAAAGTCGATGTTGTGTATACGTGGCTCGCTTAATTTGATTTTCGCAATACTTTTGCAAACCACAGTAAATGTAATATTATTAGAAATTGGTCACTATTAGCTGCTATGTATGGCAAAGTTCTATTAAAAACTAGAATTTCTTTGCCTTAGAATCCCCCTATACTTAAGAGCAACTTATAGATTAGCTACATTCGTCTTAAATAAGTAAGGATTTTATAAATTTTCCCTTTATTAATACTGTTTGCCTTACTTAAGTCGCAGCTAATATAGAATATACCTAGAGCCTTCTTAAACCTATTATCGAACCTAATATATATCGCTATTAGATATGTCTCTACACTCATACGCTTAAAGAAGAGCTTATTAAAGATCGTATCGCTATTGCATCTCTATAAGATAAGTAGTTAAGAACTAAGTTATAGTTTTAGGACTTTTAGCTACAAACTTAGCGTAAACTTAAGATGATTAAGAGGAAGCTTAACAAAAACAATAAGGTTGTTAAACGTACGAAACTTGCTATAGAGAAACTAGGACAAGTGATAGAGGGAATCACTATAGTATAGGAGTGGAAGAAAGAGGACAATGCTTTAAGAGCCCTTATAAGCCTCAGATTAGCTCTACTAGAGTATCCTTTAGTACTAGAGTTAATAGGAGTAGACAGTTAGACTCTTTTGTGTCTTTACCAGTTATAAACTAATCTTATATTAGAGTACGATTTTATAGTAAAAGAAAGAGATGCTAGAATATACCCTTTTAATAGTATAGACGATCTAGTTCTAAGGAGCCCTATTACCTATTAGTTTATAAAGCTTGGTAGTAGATTAGGAGACAACGTGTTTATAGATGGAAAAGATAATATTTAGGAAATAGATTTAGAGACCTTAGTTAATTTGGACATTTTTAATAATAGTAAAAATTAGAGTCCTTTATAGGGAAATTTACTTACATTACTATTAAACTAGAAGAGTAAAAGTATAGTAGAAGTTCTCTTTTCTACGCCCGTCCAATAGATAAGAGTTCCGTATATATTAAAGGATAGTAGTATCTATGGAGGTAAATAGTTTGGCAGATTTATCCAGTACAATTATATATCGTTTATTACTTTTATAATATAATAATAATTAGTATTTCTATTTAGTTTTTCTAAGCGCAATCTAATAGGTTATATCTTTTAGCCTAGACTTCTAAAGTGCCTAATCTATACAGATATCCTATAGTGTAGGTTAATATTTAGGCGCATTCGCCTAGGATATATATAAACTTTATAGATATAAAGGCTAAGAGTTACACAAACCCTTAAATCCTTACCTGCCATCTTGCATAGCCCTATTACACTTTACATATCTTTACTATAGAGCTTACCATTCTGCCTCCGGCACCTTTTCTATCTTATTACTTAATATATTTACTTACACTAATTAGTTTAATGGCCTTAATTATTTTAAATATTGGCTTAGCTATTACGTTTAATGGACATTAATTGACAATAAAGTGTGTGTCCTAAAGGTAATTTAGAAAGACCCAACCCCTAAAGTACTGCTTATATTTTAAATAAAATTTGCGAGTAAATAATTAATCTATAGCTTAGAAGGATACAGATTTAAACCAATTTTAAAACAACTGGATCCTAAAGCCAATATAGTAAATATATAATAAGCGCTTAAACAAGACAGTGGCAATCTGTTAGCGTATTTAATCTTAATTCCTCCTTATACTTTTAGCAGCCACTATAAATAAACCAGTATTTAAGACGCATTATATTATCTAAATATCTACACAAGTTATATAAATCTCCTGCTTTCCGTTTGGTAAAACTGGCGGATTTAGCAACGTAGGCCAATTCTAAACCCAGTATAGTATATATATACTACTATAAGCAAGGTTCTAAGGCAGCTTAACTTAAGTACTACACCACAGATTATCACCCTTAAAGTCCTTATATTATTACTACGGCAGGTTCTAATAGCGGAGAAACTTAGGGCTGCTATTTATCTAATAGCAGCTACTATTATTAAAAGGTACTTGTGTAAGAAGGCGCCTATAACTATCCCCCCTAGTTCCGTCACTATTCTATACCTAATAAATTGCTAGTAGTAAGTTAGATAGAGAAGGAACTGCTATTTTATAAATAGAAACTACCCTAGAGGAGGCCTTACCTAGGGTTTAATTTAGTAGGGTAATGTGGCTATTTTCTTAATACATTAGTAGTATAGTATCTCCTATTAGTGCAGATAACATAGAACTCCCCAAAGTTTAGTTATAATTTATCTAAGTTTATTTGTATATAGGGTTTATAGGCAGGAGAGCATTACCATTACAGCCATTAGGAGGTAAAAGATAGGTTATATAGGCGTCTCTATTACTAATAAAGAAGGGCAAGGTGCGGAGAACTTAAAATTAGTATTAGTAAGGCTAATGCTTCTAGCGTACAGTATAGTTTACTATTTCCTTAAGGGAAACCAGGAGATCCTTCTAAGACGCTATAATTATCTAAAATTAATGTCCGCTCTACCTAAGTATAAGTAAAACACTAGCGTAAGAGATAGAGAAGGTAGATTAAAGGAGAAACTTAAAGGAGGTAAAACATTTTTACGTTTTATTTCTGGTGTAAAAGTGGGAGAATATAGTTTTATATTCTTAAATGCTATAAAATAATATTTTTAGTAGCGATTTGTTCTATATCTGGTATTACTAATTTTAGAAACCTAAAACGGGAAACAGGAAACTAGAAATAGAAAACGAGAAGTAAAAAATAGGAAGTAAGAAACGGGAAGCGAGAAATAGGAAGAAATAAAAAATAAAAAATAAAAAACTTAAATCATAAAACAGGAAATTAAAAATACTAAATAGAAATATTAAAATAATTTTCTAATTTTAAGTTTTAGCCTTAAAGGTCTATTAGGGACAGCATATAGTTAAAAGGTATAATTACCACTACCGGGGATCGCCATATATATTATACTAGTTATAACCTTAACCTTTTCTTACAAAATATTGCAAAAGCTAATACTGTGCCTTAAAAAAATCTCTATAAGACTCTAAAAGCTTTTATCTTAGTAAATAACCCTATAATAAAGCTAGCGCACTAATATAAGCTAATAGAGTAGATATGGATAAGAGGAGTCCTAGCATTTCCAATTTCCCCTACCTAAGTAGTATAAGCAGTGCAGTCACCGCGGGGATTGTTATAATTATCGCTATTATTTTAATATTACTAGTCTTGTTTCTAATTATGCGCCATTAACAAAAGCATTAGCTTTAGGATGCGGTTTAGGATATAGTTAGGGATATAGGGTCTAGGGAAAAATGGAGGAAGGTAGATAGGGTGACTAGATTACCTTAATATATATTATTTTCTAAAGAAGAGCGCTTCTAAATATTTTAGTCCTAAACCTATAACTATAAAATTAAATAAATATTTTTTAATGTTGTAACCTAAGATATCTTAGATATAACTAATGGCAAATATTATACAAAACCATTTGTATAGCCACTATAGTATACCTAACTTACAAGTCTGTATATATACTTATATATATAACAGGTGCCGTTTCTTAGGAGAGTAAGTATAAAGCACCCCTTATTTCTTACTATTACTAAAAAAGAAAGAAATAGAAAAGAATGCGATTAATAAACTAGGCGGTTCCTATATATAAACTTAATTATTTCCTATACAGAAGTGTTGCAGCTAAAACGGCTATTGGTATAGCTATACGCGTAAATCTAGCCGTAAAGGAAGGCGTAGTATCCCAGTTAGCTTTATTAAGCTCCTATATCTCTTTCTCTAATTATTTTAAAGCTTCCTTTCTACCTTCTATAAACTCTATATCACCGGAAAAGCCACTACACCTCCTTAATTTCCCTTTATACTCAAATTCCGCTATAATTACTCTACTACTATAGTAGTTAGGTCCGCTTAGAGTTAGTTATATAATTATATTGCGCATAGGAACTCTAAGCTGGCTAATACCGGGCGCAATATATATAATACTAAAGATTCTATAAATCTTTAAGATATTAGGGACCTAGTTACCTATTATACAGGCAATTACTTACCTTTACTTTTCTTAAACGTTCTTCTTTCTATCCCTTAAAGGAGATAACCCTATTTATATTATCCTTAAAATTTTCTTCCCTCTCCTTTAAAACCCAATACACTTAACCTTAATCTATATTGGACTTATCTATTACAAAAACTAATACCTAAGAGTAGTATTTAGATCGTTAAAGATATAAAGGGGGCGGATTACGTACTGCCTGCCTCTAGTAGGTATATTATAGTTACTAGCCTTTAGAGATATTTACAGATATTTAAAGGTATTTAGAGGTCTTTAGAGGTCTTTAATAGTCTATTTATATATTAATTGGTAAAAAGCCAAGTAGAGGCTATATATATATATTAATAAGGCCGAACTATATAATAATTCTTATTAGAGTAATAAGGGTGTATATAGGTCTAAGTTGGGCTGTAAACAGTATAAAATGCAAAGTGCTGCGCGTGAAGGCAGCCTAAATCCGAATTACTAGACCGTATAAACATAAGAAGGTGCCACTTGCTTTACATGCTTATGTGTAAAGAAGCTCCCGCCTTATACTATAGGTAGTAAAGATTAGTAAAGGATTTACTCTAACTTAGGGTCGCTAAATAATATAGAAGGGTTGCTATAAGTATGCTTATAGAATATAGCCTATTAGAAGTATAGAGAGGTGCGGCTTGCGCTATAAATTTACGTGTAGATATAAAAACGTCATATAACAATGCAATTCTTTACTATACTATTTACGGAAGGAAGAGTTCTTACTAGATAGAGAGACGCCCTCCTTATAAAAATAGCTTCTGCATTAGCTAGGTAATACTTAAAGATAAAAACTACCCGGCTAAATCTTCGTCCTTATAACGCTACAGCTTATAATTTCCTCCCTATTTTCTATCCTTTTAACTATATCTAATAGCACTTTACCTTACTTCTATAGCCTATTTAAAAGAAAACTCCCTAGTAGGGTAAATCGTATCCTATATAGGGGGGAAACACTTAAGGTAAGGCGGAAACTAATTATGTCTAAGGCCTATAAAACCATTAACTTATAAAAAGCTATATTATTTATAATATTTACCTTAGTTTACTTAAGTTCGTCATTAAAGAAAACCCATTTAAAGAATTTTTAAGAAGGAGCGTCTCTTATCTAAAACCAATTATTTCTATCCTCTACCTTACGTTCTACCTATTCTATTATTTCCGGCCCGCCTTTTATAAACATAATATTATTTAAGAATGCTGTACGTTTAACTAACGAACCATTAGAATTAAATATCCCTAAGAAGATATATTTGCCATAAAGTGGTTCCTAGATAAGGCGCCTTATATAGCAAAGGGCAAAAATATCTTTAACCTATAGAATTATTAGATTAATATAAAGGGTATATAATATCTTTTACCTAAACATTCTTAAAACTAGTACTAGATTTATAAAAGCCCTATAGGAAATCTTAAGGAGAGATAGGACTATATCTTAGTCTAAAAACCAAATTATTAATCTTAATTTCTAGCAGCCTTATCACAGTATAATTCTTAAGATAAAAGCGCTAGGTAAGGTTAAAATAATAATAACAAAAGTAGAGGTCTTTAGTGGCCTCTTTATGCAAAACTAGAGGAGATATATTTATTTACGGTCTATAGCATGTTCTCTTTACTAATAAATATTAAGGCGATTTCTATAAGTTACCTATATCTCTTCTATAGGTGCATTAATGTTTAGGCGCGCATTAGTACTATAACGTTTCTTAGAAACGGGCTGTGTTATATAAACCCTGCCCAACCGAAAATTAGCCCTATTAAGAAAATCAACCCTACCAAATGGGTTTTTATTTACTAAATATATCCGCTACTTATACCTTTAACTTAATAATATCTAGGCCATATATAGCCCCTAGCATTAATAGCAAAGATATAGATAATTTAAAAGCCTATATAGCAATATAGAACTAAGAATATTCCTCTTTACGGACATTTAATACACCCCTCTACACTTTACCTACTATAACTACAATAGATAAATATATTATTCTATACTTAGAGGTTAGTATAAACACTAGGAGATGAAATAATATGCTAATAAATATAAATTAGAAAGCTAGAGCTATTGCTACTATAATCCTAAATACAACCTCCAGCACTGTTTTACTTAAAAGGTTAGATCTAGTACTATATAACAACCTATAGTGTCCCTATCCGTATATACCCGCATAAAGTACAAATAAGGCTATTATAATATTAGCTATTAGGCCGTTAGGCTTAGGTAACGGATTACTGAAATTTAAAGTTTTAATAGGCTATAAACCCTTTAAACTTAAGAGCGGTAAGATACTAGGTACTCTATATAACACGCCTCAAATATTTAAAGGGGGTGGGGGTGGAATTGCTTATCTATTAATATAGGTCCGTTTAGTTACTACCTTATAGTAGCTATAGTAGATTAAGAGTTAGACTAATATGCCAAAAGTTTAGGGGATGCTATATTAAGAATACTAAAATATGGTAGGCCCTATAAGCTAGAGTAACGGTTATACTATATATTAGAAACTATAGCGTAGCAATTAACTCCGTTATTTATTACCGTCGCACTAGTTATAGTATTATACAATTTAAGACTTATTATGTATCTTAGGATAGTCTATAAAGAATATAGGGGGGATTAGTTAAAAGTCTCAGTATATATTAAAAGGGGTCTTAAAGAATTTGGAAGGGATTAGCTAAAGGTCCTAGTATATATTAAAAGGGGCCTTAAAGAACTCGGAAGGGATTATTTAAAGGTTCTAATATAGATTAAAGAATTTAGAGGGGACTGTTTAAAGGTCCTAGTACATATTAGGATAGTTCCAAAAGTGTTTAATAGGTATACTCTCCTCCCCTATACTAGGTAGCGGCCCTTGCTATATTATAACCAAGCTTTCTTAATTAGAGTTCTGATAAGATATAGTTTACAAACTATTTATTCCAGAAAAACTCTCTAATCTAGTGCGCTTTTATTTGGAGTGCTTAATATTTACTAACCTTTTTATTCTATTAAAGTTTTAAAAGGCGTTACTAGTTTTAGATTAAATTATAAAGCTAATATTAGTATGCTTAGTATATGCCTCCTTTAGCGCCTCTGCTAAAGGAGATAATTTCTTACATTTTTTACATCGCGGTTATATCTCTATTTAAGTAATAAATACATTAAACTCTTCTAGTGCCATATACCTTTTAATACTATTAGGAGTTAGTTACTAATTTAATAAAAAATAAGAGAAAACTAACTTTATATTATACTCTATATTGCCAAGACCAATAAGTACTTTAGGTTTAAAACGATTCCATTTCTAGCTAGTAATATTATTTACCTTTAAAACATCTCCTCCAAGAGGATAGATTGTCTTCTATACTATACTTTTAAGGTTCTCGCCATTCCCAAGCTTTTTATTTATTTGGTCCAATTACTTTACCTTAATATCTATCCTCTTAGACAGAATGGATTTTATTAACCTACCGCTAACTGCATTTTTATTTACCTTAAGATTATTAGCTAGGTTATAGATAATAGCCTTATTGTTATCTCCTGCTAGTAGAGTATATAGTCTCTAAAGGGCTTTAAGTAATCCGCCCTAGTCTAGATTATAAAGTAATAGGAACTCTATTAAGTCATTAGCCTTTTAGATTAGAATTTTTGTACTAACAGTACTAAGTTACTCCATAGCTGTTAGTAATAAGGTCTTAGTTTTTACTTCTCTACCTTAGTAAAGCGGGGTTTTAGCTCCCTTATAAACTGGGCTTCCTCTATAAAGTAGGGTTAGGCTTCCATTAGGAAATAGGATTTTAATAACTTAAAATAATAAGTAAAAGTTATATAGAGTCTCTAGAGTCTTTAGAGCTATTAAAGTCGCTAGAGCTGCTAGAGCTTTTAGGGTTATTAAGATTACTAGGGTCTTTTAAACTCCTAGGATTGCTAAAGTATTATTTAAGCTAAGCGCCTCTTTTTAATTAGTATGTCTAATAGAGAAAGCTTCTAGGAAGTTTACTGCCACCCTATTAAGAATTTTAATTCCTTTAGCTTCGCTAATAGAGCGCAGGCATTACGAAATACGCTTAAGCTTATTTAATAATAACTATTATATATAAGCAATACCTTAAGAAAGGAGTGTTAGAGGTAAACCTATAGAAGAATAAGAATTAACGGCGTAAGCTAGCTGCAAGAATGCATTAGGAAGGACTACTTTATCTTCCTATAGTAAATTAGTCTTAGGTAAAAAAGGACTATAGAATAGAATTACCTTAGCCCTAATAAGCGTCTTATTACTTTATTACTAAGATATAAATATTATAAGGCCCACTAGGTCGTTTAACTAATAAAAGAAAGTAGTGGGGTATAAGAATAAAAGAAGCAGAAAACGTTATAGGGGGGTTTTATTACGATCGCAACAAAACCCCCCTATAATATTCGCTTAGCGTAAAGTTATAGGGGGGGTTTCGTTACAATCGCAACGAAACCCCCTACAACTTTAGCTTGGCGTATATTAGCCCCCTTACCTTATTATCCCTAAGACAACTTATACTCCTCTAAAGATCCATAATAGAAAATTAAGTAGCTAATTAAAGTGAGGATATATAGCCATCTCCTAAGTTAATTAGATATATCTTACCTACTATAAAGTCTAGAAGCCCTATTAATTTTCTTTTAATAATATAATATACGTCCGTAGGAATTAAAGGCTAAAACGCCTTAATAAACCTAAAATGCTTTAAATCTTAAGGGGTGTAGGATAGAGATAAATAATATATGAAGCTAATTCTGCCCCATTATACTAGGATATATAATTGCCTTTATCTGGTTACCTTAACACTCCTTCTACAGCTTTTATTTATTACTGCCCTAGCTTTACTATTTTTACTACTCCTCTTAAGCTATTTCCTAGCCTACCCTATTTCTACTAGCTATTTACGGCCGCGTCACTCCTTTAACAACTAGCCTAGTCTTTAAAGCCATAATTCGCTAGACCCTATTAGCCGTCGATGTCTTAAAGCGGTATACTTAGCTGCCTTTTATAACCATTACTAGCGATTTAGCAGCAACTCTCTATTAGGATTAAGATTCCAGATACAGCATATTAATTACTAAGCTTCGCCAAAGAGCGAGTGCCTTGCTATCTATTAACATAGATCTAGAAATAGCGTCTTTAATTATATTAAAAATTCATTCTAGATTAACTACAAAACTTAAAACCTCCTTATATTTTAGTACTTACCAACTTAAAGGCCTATAAGGCTAGTAAAAGGCACCTTTAAAGCTAGACGATGTGCATCTAGGTACTGGTCTACTATATAGTCAACTTAATAAAGGCCTAAAAAACTAGTAAAAGCTACCTAAGTAGTAAGACCGGCACCGTATACTAATAGAAGAAGCTATAATATATAAGATTCTCTTTATTTACGTAAATAGGGAGACTGTATATATACTTACCTATAACTTAATTAGTCTCTTCCCTAAGTCTAAACGGGAATTTCTTTATCTTCTTTAAAGGAGAACTAAAGTAACTATAGTACCTAAAATATAAGATATTATCTATTTACCTTTATTCTTAGAAATAATGCATAAACGCCCTAACGCAATTATATTCTAGGTACGTTTAATATCTCTCATACTATATCTGTTCTAATTAAATTATAGAAACTAATCTAAGAGAGTCTTAAAAGCTTAAAGATGTATATTAAAAAGGAAGATGTATAGAGAGCTATCTTTTAAAGGCCATATCTACCCAATATAGAACCTTAATAGTAGTTATTTATATCTAGCTTAGAGAGTATTAAGATTTTGGTATATAATTAAATTTAAATTCTCTACCGTCTTTAAATAAGTCCCCTTACACTATAATATAAATTTACATCCTCTTACACCAAAATTCTTAAAATTATAGTGCTTGTGCAGTAAGGGGAAGCCGTACTAGTAGCGTTATTGCGTTCGTCAGCCGCTTAGTGCTTTATTAAATGGGTATATTCCCGCCAAATGTCCCTATACCTCTCCCTACTACTACTAAAAAAGAAAGAAATAGGTGAAAGGTAAGTATATATCTTTAATAAGTCTTCTAGCTTTCTTCTACTATTTTATTAGTTTTCCTTCCAATTCCTCTCGCCTTTAGCTTAAATCTATTTAGATCTACTAAAATATATATGCTATATCTAGCGTCTGTAATTAAATTTCCACAAAATATCTTAACCGGATTGGCGAAATTAGTTAGGATTTTTCTACTTAAATTTATTCTGCAGCTATACTAGTAGATAAAACCTATTAACTATAAAACTAGGTTGTTTTTAAGGTAAAATTAGCTAACAATTTATTTAGGTTCCTAGGAGGCAATACCTAGCTTATTCTAAAAGGGGCGTTATAGTTTAGGTAATACCAGAAAAGGACTATCCTTAATACGGTACTCCAGTAAACTAATTAGAGTATTTAGTAAGAAACTTTTTCTAGTAATTTCTATATATGGCTAATATATAAAGTACCCTAAAAATAGCAGAGGGTCAGGTTTATAGGTAATAGAGAAGATAGGGGTTACTATAAGCACCAAATTCCCTAATTTCTGAAGATGCTTATAGTAGTAAGAGTGACATTATATATGTTTCCAATATATATATTTTACTTCTTTCCGGCTTTATTAGCTATATATATATTAACTTATAAGGGGAGCCATCCTATAGTCAGCATTTATAGCTATTTAACTCACTATATATTGCCAGATATGTAATTACACCCAGGTTTACTATAAGTATACTTATCTTTAGTATACCGTAAAGGCTTAATATATAAAATACTAGGAGATAGGAGTAAAATGCCCAGTAAATATAGTCGCGATATAAGAATGAATACTTTAATACATTAATATATAGCTAATGCTCTCTATAAATAGTACAGGATTAACGGAAATAGTAGTTTATTTTAACTATTTAGACAGTAGCCTAAGTAAGCTAAAACAACTATTTCTTCTAGGTGACTGCTATAGCAAAATTAAGGGTACTAGTAAGTATAACGGCATTAGCAAGTAAGGCCAAGTTTTAACCTAAATAATTATGTCTAGAAAACCAGTTTAAGCTATACACCGCTATCTATAAGGGCCCTTCTAACCGTAGTAACCTTAGAGGTTAATTAGGTGGGTGGAGTTTATATAAATAGCTAAAGGAGACGTGTCACGAAGTTCGTGTAGAGCAGTTCATTGATGAAATGGGTTGATTGATTGATGATCTTGACTTGATCGTTAATTGATGTCCTTGATGGTTGACCCTGGGCCCCTGGGGCTCTATAAAGAGATTTACAATGCACGTGCCCCGTGCACGTGACTCGTGCACGTGTCCCACGCCTTAGAGAATACAGATTATCTGACAAGACGAGCTCGGATTAAATTAGATACTAGTTACTTATAATAGGTAAAGTAGTTACTACTCTATTAGCTGGCCAAATCTTACTATATAGTCCAATATTTAGAGCTATAGCTATTACCTTCCAAGAAGGTAAGAATAGTACTAAGATATAAATCCAGGATGTTATATCGCTAATTAAATTAAATATTTGGCTTATAAACTAAAGCAGTTATAAAACGGGATACATACCTTATAAGTCGCTAGTGCCTAGTTTAGTACGTGCTGCCGCGGCAAATTCTATTTACCATTATTAACTATAACGCGTTTAATCTTTACATCTTTACTATTACCGGACTGCTTTTTATCACTTATTAAAAAAACCATTTTGCTTACTCAATAAACTCCTAAAAAAACTCCCATGTTTTACATACGTCCTCCTTATAATTAGTAACACTTAAAATCTTCTGCTATAATAGTCCTGTAAGATAGCCACGCCTACTAAATTTAGCGTACCGCCTATTAAGGCTATAGACCTGGCTAAACTCCTAGAAAAAAAGGCCTGGCGGACTCCTAAGATTAAATTCCTAACTAGTAATATTTAGCAATTATACTAATAGTTATATAAAATATAATATAACAGATTCCCACTAAGCCAAGCCAATAAGCTTTAACGGAATATCACTTAGCCTAAATACTAGGAATGCAAAGCCCAATATCTAAAGGACGCACTTAGTGAGTATATCTGGCAAAATACTCTTTATAAATACAATATAAACGGAATACCTTCTACGGATAGCTAGCGGGGCGTTATAACGTTCTATATATATCTCTTAAAGCAATACAGGCTCTCTTAAAGCAAGTAAGGGAATGCTAACTATTAATTAAGACCTAGACCTACTGGCAGCCCAAAGTAAAGCTTCTTTAGAAAGTTTCAGCCCTTTAAGAGATATAGATAGTAAAAAAGCACTTAGTAAAGAAAATATAATAAGCACAGCAGTTAAAACTAACCACTAGATTAGTTTTAGCTAGTAAGGTGTTAGCTAAAATAATAAGGCCTAAAGCTAGCAACTTTATAAGGGCGAGGGTGGCAAAATATAGGGGCAGGATTAGTATATGAGGTAAGGATATAGATAGGGAGTCCAATGATAGAACAATAGAGTATATTATATAAACAGAGACAAATCCTTAAGGGAGAGGGGGGAGTCTAAGGTGCGAGGTAAGGAAAGGGGTTTCCCTAGGCACGTGTAGCGCACGTGCCTTATAGGCAAGTCGCATGCGAGTCGCCTATGCCTTACAGCTATATAACTATCTGCTTAGGTTTTACCTAACAATGCCCCCCCCTTTAAAAGGATCGTCCCCGATCCTTTATATACTTAAGCCTTAATAAAACCCCATAAAAACCTTAATAAGGAAAAAATTAGAAGGGAAAGAGCGTCCTGATTTTGCGTACAGAAAGATAGGTATATAGAGATTCCGCCAAATTCTACTAAATTCTGCCAAATTCTGCCAAATTCCAAAGCTTACTTATATAAGCAGGTTGCTGGTACCTTGCGGGTAGGTTATAGGTTATTTGCATATAGCCAGACGTATAGTGGTAGGGCAGTATACCTGTTAAATCCACCGCCGACCTTATACTTTAGCCTTAATATACTTTATAGGTAGGTTATAGGTTATTTATATACAGCTAGACGTATACTGGTAAAGGCAGTATTCCCGTTAAATCTACCGCCGACCTTATACTTTAGCCTTATATTATTTGCGTAGCACATGCATGGAATAGTATAAGTCGTTAGTGTAGGTCACTACTAGCAGGTTACTAGCGGGTTAAAGGACCCTAGTTATAGACGGACGTAGGACAATATATACAAGTTGTTGGTATAGGCATAGATATTAGGTCGCGATGCGCCTATATAAGGTGTGTATTTAGGGGTATACAGTATCCAAGTCTTTTTTTCTAATGTAGGGTCGTAATATGCCTGCGTACAATATACGTTTAGGGTATTCGTTATCCTAGTCTTATTCTTTAATATTAGGTTATAATATCCTGCGTAAGGTGTGCGGAGGGTATATAGTATCCTAGTCTTATATCTAACATTAGGTCACAATATCCTGCGCATAATATGCGTTTAGGGTATACGTTATCTAAGTCTAATATATAAATTATCGGTATAGGTTACTACTAGCAGGTTACTAGTGGGTTAAAGGACCCTAGTTAAAGGACCCTGGTTACGGATAGACCTATTGTTACGGCGCTAGTGGAAAACGGTACTGGCAAATTGCCGTCAGATTGCCGCAACTTGCCGTTACGTAATGGCAAGTTGCCATTATGTGACCAGAGGATTGTATATAGCTTCGAGCGGTACTTCCGTTCTTCCCCTTTCCTTTCTCTAGCTTTGGATCCTCGTTTATAGATAATCCAATCATACAGGCTTGCGCGACCCTCTTGCTGTGCTCATGCCTTAATTAACTAAGTCGCTAACATTATCTAAAGCTCGTTACTACTCTTCTTTCCTAAAAAGGAACTTAAAAATATCTATAAGGCTACAAACAGGACAAGGACACAGAATAGGACTATAAGGACAGGACAGACCCCTAAGAACCAAAAGAACACGAATAGAACGCGAAACCTAAGAATAGGACACGCATAGACCAGAACCCCTAGGAAACAAATAAACACCGGAAATTACCTAATACCCCTACCACTATGCCAAGAAATATAGTAGCTGGTAAAGCCGCTGTAGGACCCGCAAATACCTCCAATAGTAAAACAGTTGCTGTTTTAACCCCCTAGGAAGAGCTCGCAGCAGCTAATGCCAAAATTAAACGGCTTTAAGAGCTGCTTAAAACCAGAAACACCCCTACACCTAATAAGGAGTTATTAGACACCTAGAGACTTGCTATAGTCCTTAAGGCCCTAGCCTAATATATAGCTTTAGTATTATCGCGGTCCGCAAAGATCGCGGACCCCCTATTGCTTACAGACGGAACTAACCCTATATTTAACAATTGGAAGCTTTAACTGTAAAACAAGCTTAAAGTTAATGCGGACTACTTCCCTACTACCCAAGCTAAAATAGCCTACGTCTTTGGCCGTACTGGCGGGGACGTATAGACGCATCTATGTCCGCGATATGCCTAGGACTCGGCAGACCCCTTCCTCTCTAGAGAAGAGATGATTAACTACCTATCTTCCATTTATAAGGACCCCTATAAGATACAGAACACCCGCCTTAACTATAAAGCCCTTAATATGAAAACAATAGAGACCTTCTTAGTTTTCCAGACCCGCTTTCTATACCTAGCTAGACAGGCTTGAATCCCATAGGAAGATTTAATGCCAGACCTCTTTAATAAGCTTACCCTAGACCTATAGCGCGCCATGCTGCTGGTTTATACTATTGTATAGACGCTAAAGGAATTTATAGACTAGTACCTAGCTATTAACTAGGGCCTCCGCTAAATTAAGGCACGTGCTAAGCGGTATAAGACTAGAAGCTCTGCCAACCAAAATATAAGTACTATAAGAACGGGCCATAGCGCCCTAGTAAGATTTGCAATCCCTATGGCACTAACTATACCGCCTACCATTAACCCAGTAGCTAGCCGTGCAGCTAGCCCTATAGTGGGTCCAGCGAATACTTAACCTATATATAATAACCCCTATAGACAGGCCCTTAGCAATTAAGGAGCCTACTTCTTATACAGCTAGAAAGACCACTTTATAAAGGACTGTCTAATAGCAGCAAAGACAAACAAGGTCCTATTAATTTAGAAGAATAGTATAGAGTTAGAAAAAGAGGAACCCTAGAGCAAGACTCCTCTCTAGGGTTAAAAGGAATTAATATGTTATATATTAATCTAGGTCGGCTAGTTAGTAAAATAAGCTATACTATTCCTTATACTTTATTCTGTAATAGATATTAAGTTTTAACCTCTGCTTTAGCTAACTCTAGAGCAAATACCTTTACCTTAATAAACACACAGTGTGCTATAAAGCTGGCTGACTTTTTAAATGCACTCCTTAAAGAACTGCCCAAACCAATTCCTATTTACGGGTATAACAGACAGATAGGACTACCCATTACAACTATCTTATGGATTTACCTCCGTGTAGATAGACGAAGGCAGTATAATATCCCCTTTCTTATTACAGACCTAGGAAGCCATAATATAATCTTAGAAAGAAAATGGCTAGCCTATCTAGGCTTACAGCTTAACATACGGAGTAGACGGCTTGTCTGGCCTAAAACCCTACCCCTAACACCTTCTTTTATAAAGGAAATCAGCATTATAATAGAAAATCTTATATAGCTATAGATAGACACCGTTTACTAGGCCAATGCCATACATAGGGACCAGGCCTTTAAGAAAGATATACAGCTTAATTCGCAACGGGTCCGTATATTATACCGCCCCTAGACTACCAATATCGCACCACCAGCACTAGAAACCTAGGAAGTCAGTAATAAGCCAGCTATCTTAGGCCCTATACAGCTATAAAGAACAGCAAGAAATATCGGACGCTATACTAAACGTATGGACTAAAAGGATGACTTATAGAAAATAGAATAGGAGCTAAGGAGGGCTATAAACCCTTTACCGTAAAATACAGTCTATAGAACGTCCGTACAAAAACCTATAAACCTCCCACCAGTTAATATCTGCTGTATTAGTGCTATAGGGTTCTACCAGAACTTAAAATGGCCCAATACCGTTACCTTTATAACTAGCTTATACAAAATTAACCGGATAATTAAAGACAAGAAAGCCCTAGCCCATAACTAGCTTAGTGGGGAAAGTAAGCTTATAGATAAGGAGCTAGTAGAACAGAAACTACTCCATTAATACCGGGAATTCAAGGACGTGTTCTCTAAGGCAGGATCTAATATACTCCCGCCTTACCAACCGTATAACTACAAGATTAAGATTAAGCCCAACAAAGAAAACACCCTTAGTTATAGCCCCCTCCGCTAGCAATCTACTAATAAGCTATAGGCCACTAAGTAGTACCTTATTAATAACCTTAATAAGAGCTTTATTAAGCCTAGCCAAGTTCCCTTTACCTCACCCATTCTCTTCACAAAAAAGCTAAACGGCGGACTCTGTTTCTGCATTAACTACTATAAACTAAACCATATAACCCACAAAGACCGATATCCGCTACCCTTACTTAAAGAAACACTGGCCCATATAAGTAAGGCTAAGATTTTTATAAAGCTTAATATCCACCAGGCCTTTTACTAAATTAGGATAGACCCTAGATCTAAGGATCTTACTATATTTCAAACCCGCTACGGATTATATAAATATAAAGTACTACCTTTTGGACTGACCAACGGACCGGCTACATACCAATAGTATATAAATGACATACTCTTTAACTACCTTAATGACTTCTGTACAGCCTACCTAGATAATATTATAATTTACTCTAAGAATAAACTGGAATATAAGGAGCATATCTATAAAGTCCTATAACGGCTCCGCGAAGCTGGTCTCCAGGCTAATATTAGGAAGTTAGAATTTAGTATTAAGCGCACTAAGTACCTAGGGTTTATTATTAGTATAGACGGAATTAAGGCGGACCCAGAAAAAACGGCTGTAATTAACTAGTAGACACCTCCATAGACTATAAAGGGGGTATAATTATTTTTAGGTTTCTATAACTTCTACTAATGCTTTATTAAAAACTATAGCAGGATCGCCTAGCCCCTTAACCGTCTTACTAGAAAAGACCAGCCCTTCCAATTTAACGCCATATATAGGCAGGCCTTTAATAAGCTTAAAAAACGGCTAGTATTGGCTCCCCCACTTGCCTACTTTAACCTAGAACAGCCTTTAATGCTAGAAACTAATGCCTTAAACAGCATAATAGCTGGTGTCTTTTCCCAAAAGCAACTGGACAGAGAATAGTACCCTATTGCATACTATTTAAAGACCATAATAGATGCCGAGCTAAACTACCATATCCATAATAAAAAAATACTAGCTATTATCTCTAGCTTTTAGCACTAGCGTGTATAGCTAAAAGGGACCCCTAAGCCTATTAAAGTAGTTTCAGATTATAAGGCCTTAGAATACTTTATAATAATAAAGGCCCTTGTAGCCCGGTAGGCACACTAGGCAGATATATAACAGTATAGTGTGGGAATTGAATAAGCAACTTTATTGTAAATCTATGGAAATCAAGTGAACTAAATACATGAAAGTAGACCCGGAACTCCGTAGTCTATGACTCAATATTTGACCGTATCCAAGACATACAAGGGTAGGGTCGATCCTGTCTCGGAGCCTCTCAGGCGACAATCTTGTGTCTCAGCGTAGTGCTGGTGAACTGTTACACACACCCCTAGATTTGACGGTGTAGTCAAAGCTGTAGAAAATGAATGAAGGTAAAAAAACTGTACCAAAAGAGGAAATTTAGATACAATAGAAGTGGCATAGGGTAGGGTAATAGTGAGGCCGTTGGCTTGTTGCTCATAGGGCTTCTAGTGACGTTATAGACGTCATATTTGGTGACATTGCGGTCGTCGCAACTAGTGCCGATGTAGGCTTAACTGGTGCCAATGTAGGCTGGATAGGGACTGCTTCAATTATATCCGAGATATCGTCTTAAAGTCCGTGTGGTGTAGTAATTTGATCTTAGTAGATCTAGAGATACCATTCTACTAGGAGTCGGTAACTGTTTGATATCCTTTGTAGGAAGTTCTACTAAATCGTTTAACTTAGGTATAGTGTTTTAATCTACATTTGAGGCAGTCGTTTGATCTATAGTCAAGGTAGATCCTTTTAATCTGTGGTTGGGGTAGACGCTTGGGGTAGTCATTTAATCTATAGTCAAGGTGGAACTTAAGGTAGTCATTTAATCTATAACCGAGGAGACGCTCGGGGTAGCATTTGAGCTGTAACCAAGGAGGACACTCAGGGTGGAACCCAAGGTAGATGTTTTGTGCTTTACTAATAAGCAAACTTTACATTTGACTTTAAGTAGTGCTTGGCAGCACTATAGGTTGGTATTATTAAGAGCTAGGGTTTTAGAATTAAAATTAATTGTTCCTATGTTCTTTGCTTCCAGTTCTTTTTTTTTTTAAATCTATTTAATCATGGGGTTGACCTAAGGTATAGATAAGATCATTTCATCTATTTTCTTTTAAATGTTTGGGTTTGGTTCCCATCCTTAGGGTAGATCTTTTTTAATCTGTAGTTAAAGAGACGCTTAGGGTAGCATTTGAGCTATAACCAAGGAGGACGCTCAGGGTAGAACCTAAGGTAGACGTTTAATGTGCTTTGCTTATAAGCAAACTTTACATTTAATTTTTAAACGGTGTTCGTTTGCTAATGGTGACGTGGTTTCTTAATTAAGTGTTATTTAGTAACTGTCTATCTAGTATCCAGCTAAGTTGTAGTAGTGCTAGATCCTTCCATACTGTTTTAGTAATTGTCCATCTAGCATAAGCCTCGTGTCTGGCCCTAGGCCCTGCCTCATGTCTAGCTTTGTTGCCTTGTATCTGGTTCTTTCAGGTCCCTGCCTCGTGTCTAGTTTGCCCTACAAGCTTGTGGTACTGTGGGAGTCGTCTGTTATAACTGGTCGTCGGAGGTCGTTCGCTTTCGATTTGAAAGGGTTAAGAAGGGTCCAGTTAGCGTCTTGGCGAAACCTTATTTTAACGTTCCGATTTGATTCATCAGTCAGGTTATACGGTCAGGTTCGTACGCTTAGTTTAATCGTTGGTGCCTCCCTAGAAGGCCTTAATTTGATTTAATTCAATTTAGCGACAGGCCGATCTTAAGGCTCTGGTTTGGTCTGATTTAATTAATCGAATTATTCTAGTGTTTGCTAGCTGGTCGTTCAAACGGTTGTCTAGTTGCGACGGTCTTTTGGCTGCTATTAGTCTAGTGCCTTCCTTGTGTCTACCCAATATCCTTATCTCTCACCATTAGGATATCCAAGCTAGCCTATGCATCTGGCTTTTACTGGCTTCGTGCTCTGGCGTCTTGCTCAGGTTATTGCGCTGGCTGGGCTCTCACTTAGATGCCATATAAGGTCGTTACGCTGTGGTGGGGTAGGTCGAATTTATCAAGTGGTTATGTATCTGGGTTAAAGGAGGTCGTTTGGTATTAAAGAAGCTCAAGACACTTGCAAAGGTAGAAGAAGTAGTGACTTCTTAAATAAGGTAGTAGATTAACTGCTTAACAGATGGTGCAACAGGTAATGCGATCCAATTAATTAGTCAGCAGGTAGTGCAATCCGGGAGTGCGAGCCGGGCTCATAACTGTAACAGTGCAGTGTAGGAATTGAATAAGCAACTTTATTGTAAATCTATGGAAATCAAGTAAACTAAATACATGAAAGTAGACCCGGAACTCCGTAGTCTATAACTTAATATTTGACCGTATCCGAGACATACTAGGGTAGGGTCGATCCTGTCTCGGAGCCTCTCAGGCGACGATCTTGTGTCTTAGCGTAGTGCTGGTAAACTGTTACAAGATATCCTATCTTAGTTCCACTTCCTAATTATATATAAGCCAGGCGCAACCAACTGTATAGATGCCCTTATAAGGCGCAAACAAGACCTAGATAACTAGATTACTATAAAGATTATATTACAGACCCAGATGCTACTATAACTAGAGCACCTTAACCCCTAAATATAGGCAGAACTAAATACAGACCCTATAAAGGCCGAGATGTGCCCTATTAACACTACGGAACTTAACCTTGTTAATAAACTGCTGCAGGCAAACCATACGGCCCCTTTTCTACAGGAGTACCGCGAAAAGGTAAAGAATGCTACTAGCCCATAGTCCCTTAAAAACGGACTGCTTAAGTACTGGAAACGGCTAGTAGTGGCGAAGAAATAAAATTTACGGACTTAGCTTATTACCGAAGCATATACTTAGGTCTCTACAGCCCACCCTAGAAAAAATAAGACCCATAGAATTATTAGCAACCACTACTACTAGCCCGGAATGGTTATAGATATTAACCGCTATATACAAAACTGCAATAACTGCTGTAGGTCTATAATTCCACAAGATAAAACCCTAGGGCTATTAAAGCCACTCCTAATACCAGAACGCCCCTGGTAGCATATCTCTATAGACTTCCACAAGTTACCTATAGACCGCGACGGATATAATATAGTTATAATCCTAGTTAACTACTTTGGCAAGCACCCATTCTTAATCCCCTATTATAAGAATATTAATGCTAAAGAGGCGGCCTAACTATATATCTACTATGTCTACCGAATTTACGGACTACTAGATACTATTATATCCAACTACAGGCCGCAGTTTATATTAGCCTTCTGGAACAAGTTCACCTAAATTCTAGGTATTAGGCTAAAGCTCTCTATAGCATACCACCCCTAGACAGACAGTTAGACGGAGATTATAAATTAATACTTAAACTAGAGACTCCGGCCCTTTATTAATTACTTTTAGAATAACTAGAGCGAATTACTACCTATAATAGACTACACCTAGGCAACCCTACCCTATAACTCTATAGGGTTTGCACCTATTTAGCTAGAAATGGGATACTTACCCTATATAAGCTTTAACTGGGAGAGACCGGAAGGACCACAGACCGTGCGCGAAAAACTATCTTATAAGGATGCACAGCAGTATGCTAGATGCTTAGAAGAAGTATAAACGGTAGCCCGTAAGAACCTAGAGAAGGCCTAAAAATTAATGGAATAGTAGGCAAATAAGTATAGGCGCGAGCCCGACTTTACCATAGGCAATAAGGTCTAGGTTATAACAAAGAACTAAAAGACAGAACAGCCTAGCTGTAAACTAGACTATAAGATGGCAGGACCGTATAAAATCCTTAATAAAGAAGGCAACTTATATAAGGTTAAACTCCTAGACTTAATTAAAGTCCACCCTGTTTTCTTACCAGATAAGCTATAGAAAGCTGCAAATAACCTACTACCTAGACAAAAGAATAAGCCTCCACTACTAATTTAAGTTAATAGCAACAACGAATGGGAAGTTAATAAAATACTAGCCTATAAATTAGTACGAGGAACGCTAAAATACCGTATCTAATAGAAAGGTTACGATCTAGACCCAACCTGGTACCCTGCCTAGAACTTTATAGGTTGCACCCAGAAGCTTAAAGAATTCTATAACTAATACCCTAATGAGCTAGGACCCCCAAAGTATCTAGACAAGTGGATGGAGTGCTAGTATAGCAAAGATAATAAGCTACCTGTTAAGCATATAGATAAGAACACCCCACGGACATAATACGGATATATAAAGCCTAAGGGCAGGCTTTTTTGGAGGGGGGGTAATATTACGGCGCTGGTAGAAAACGGTACTGGCAAATTGCCGTCAGATTGCCGCAACTTGCTATTACGTGATGGCAAGTTGCCATTATATGACTAGAGGATTGTATATAGCTTCAAGCGGTGCTTCTGTTCTTCCCCTTTCCTTTCTCTAGCTTTGGATCCTCGTTTATAGACAATCCAATCGTACAGGCTTGCGCGACCCTCTTGCCGTGCTCATGCCTCGATTGACCGAGTCGCTAACACCTATCGCCTAATATATAAACAGTCTGCTAAGATAGTATAGAGTGACGGACTAGGTCTAAGGAGAGTACTTTTAAAGGGTTGTAGCATATACAGTATATTAACGAATTAAGCTTCGTCACCGTTATACGCTGTAGCCCCGCCTATAAGTTACTAGGGAGTTGTTAGGGAGTTGCCAGGTTGCGTTGGAGTGTGGCTTATATAGGATATTAATAAATTAAGCTTCACCCCATATATATACCGTAACTTTTACTGCAAACATTAGCTTATTCCTTAATCCCTACATTCTCTGCCTTTCTTTAGTACAGGCTATATCTTAGCAGCAGCGCTTACCTTTTACTTACGCTTTGGCTGCGAGGCTAGGTAGTAGCATACTAGCTTATACAACAGTTTATAAGGACAAGGAGGTGTCTTAGACTTAGGGAGATCCGTAATAAAGTTAAGTAGATAATGCTGCTAGGCTTAGGTAGGGGGCCGTAAGAGGCTGCAGCTTATTATAAGGTGTATAGCAGCGCAATAGAGTGTTAGCAGGCATCGCAGTTACCTAGGTGTTCGTAGAAGTCCTTAGTAAGGCTAGACCTTGTTATTTTGCCTTAGGAGTCCTTAATTATGTTACCGGCAAGAACTTGCCCTTAGGTAGTCACGTGTAAAGCGTGTAAAGGCGTCCCTTATACTCTATGGATGGACCAGTAACTTAGGGGTATATTCCATAAAAGCCGTTTCAGCTAAGGTAGCTACTACTACCACTTGCCGTGGCACGAGGCTCTGCGTAAAGCTAGTGCTAGCAAGGTAATATGCGTAGGTTACTTATAGGGTTGTTATAGGGGACCGTCGCCTAGGCCAAGGGTCTAGCGCTATTAGGTTAGTTAAAGTCTTAGTAAGAATAGCAGGACGCTCTAGTCTGCTGGCGCTAGGTTGTTAGTATAGTAGCACTAGGGCCGCCCACAAGGCCTATAACCCACAACTTTTGGTATAGTATAGGCATAGACATAGCTAGGTCGCGATGTCCTACGCAAGGTGTACAGAGGGTATGCGTTATCTAAGCCTTCTGCCTATCTAACGTTGGGTTATAATGTCCTATATAAGGTGTGCGGAGGGTATACGTTATCTAAGTCTTGTATCTAATATTGGGTTGCGATATCCTGCGTATAATATGCGTTTAGGGTATACATTATCCTAGTCTTAGGTGGCTTGCTGCCAGTAATCTTTGCTATGGCTGTCTGCGTTCCTTATATAAGTCATATGCGTAGCACCGGCGTCTAAGGGGTCCTTAGAGCCATCTGGCTGTTAAGTAGTCTCCCTAGGAGTTTGGTTGGGAAAGTATCGCCTTCCTAAGGTTCTGTTCTCTAAACCTAACCCTATAAAGCTTAAGGTACAACCGCGCTTTAAGTATAAGGATTTATTACTGCCAACTACGCGATCTTCCGTAAGCTTTATAGTGTTAAGTAGTTACTTTATATGGCAGATTTCTGCAAAAAGGTCCTTAGTGGTTCTTACCTATGCAGCAAAGTTCTGGCGGAAGAGCTCTGCTTATAGGTAGGTTAGAAGGCGCAAGAACCAAAAGTTTACCTATTAATTAGGGTTAATAAAAGGGGTATATAAAAAGAGGTCCTCTAAGCTATATATATAGGCTAAAAAGGTATTAAACTTCTGGTTCTCCTTTATTACAGTTATATAGCACGCAGTAGCATTTTTAAAGCGTCTTACTATAGGGTTCTTAATCTGGTTTTAGATTATAGTCTTAAGTTTATCCTATAATAGAGGACCTTTATCTTTAGCGCCTAGACGGCGATATACTAGTTAGGCGACTATCTTCTCTTTTATAAGACCTTTAATGGCCTAGCGCGTACGTTGCTCGCAGTTATATTCAGCGTTATAGATCTTAAATTAGTTCTTAACTGCTACAATCTACCAGTCAAATCTCTATTAAGTAGTGCCACTAATATTAGGTGGTGACTTCTTAACCAGGGCATTGAGATTTATTTAGTGTACGCGTTTAATACATGACTTATACTCTTCACTAGAGAGGCAACAGGAGGGCTTTATTAAATTAATAATGCTCCATAAGTTGGCTATTTTATTAGCTAGCTCATTTAGCTCCTTTGGGTCAGCAGTATTTAGTAGGACGCTAATAACCTTGCTAAGCTCCTATTAAGCCCAAGTATATAAGTCAAACTGGTCTCCAGCGTTTATAGATGTCTAATCGTCTTAAGATTTGGAAGGTGGCTTAGATATTGCTAGTGTAGAGGCTTTATCTGCACTAGATCCTAAGGCGTTTTACCGTTATATCGCGGGCGTATTACCGTTAAGTGTAGGCGTCGATCTTGTCTTCGGAGGCATTATAGGAAAATTAAACCGGCTATCCTCCCAATGGGATTGGTAAGGATTTAAATGTAAGGTAAGGATATAGATAGGGAGTCCAATGATAGAATAATAGGGTATATTATATAAACAGAGACGAATCCTTAAGGGAGAAGGAGGAGTCTAAGGTGCAAGGTAAGGAAAGGGGTTTCCGTAGGCATATACAGCGTACGTGCCTTACAGGCGAGTCGCATATAAGTCGCCTGTGCCTCGCAGCTATATAACTATTTACTTAGGTTTCACCTAACACAGCACTAGGGCACGCTAGGTTTAACCCTTTACCTTATTATATAATCCAGATCAACCATTCCTCCATTCTAGCACACCCCCTATTATAAGTTAGAGTCCTAGCACCCCTTTAGTATAAGTCTATAGGTCCTCTTATCCCTGCCACCCACTAACGCTTACCCTATAATCTTGTTAATTTATTTCCCATCTCTATAACTATAGCACCCACTAAGACTATTAATCTCTCTAACATTTTCTTAATTCTTAAAAATTTTAAGGGTACACCTAATATCCTTATATTGTCCGAGAATTTATAATATAAATTCACTCCCCCTATTAATGCTCTTCTAGTAAACTAGAAGAGAGGCTAGTCTAAAAAGCAGGAGCTTACCGGCCCCTTTTTTACCCTAACTTTTAGAGATTACTACTATCTATATAAATACTTCCTTAGTTCTTCTAACAAAACCAAAATATATAACCTTTAGCTTATTAAGAATAACAAGACCAGCATTAGTAGGCAGTATATTAGGTTTAATATTAGCCTAGTTATAAAATGTTTAAGAGTAAAGACGCTATTAATAAATCCTGTTTATATAATTAATAGTAACAGCTATAAAGTAGTCCTTATATAGGGATTATCCATAAAAATCTCCGGCCTAGTCACTATTAATCTTTAAATAGCTAGTTTCTAGATATAGCGTCCAATCCTATCACGTAAGGAAAAAGGCAGTTAGTAAAAAAGGCTATAAAATTTACTAAAGAACTTCTAAACTCCCTACTAAAATAACTCCTTAGTCTTAAGGCTAAGACAAACGGGAACTAAACCAGTAATCTTAGATTTAGAAAAGGCAATACTATATATATACAGAAATGGGGATTAGAAAGGAAAAAAAGTCGCGCATTAGTTATAAGGGTATAGAAATTAAAGTCTAAAGTTATCTTCGCCGCCAAGGAGCCGTACTTAAGGAATTACAACAATAGTATAGTAAGAAAGGTATAGAAAGAATTAAGAGCGGAATATAAAAAGATAATTAAGCTTAGGGAGTATATAAGTAAACGCCACTAAAACTATATTGCCGTTAAGTGCTAATTAATTATTCTTCTTCCAGCTAAACTTAATAAAGGTAATCAACTTAATACTACTAGAGAATTAGTAACTACTGTAGATGATTATAGAGTAGATCCTAGATAGCCTTAACTTAATAAAACCTAATGCTTATAACATTCCTAACCCTATGCTTTAGGTCTATAACAGAATAGTTGCTATATATAATAAAGATTTTACTTATTAGGACCTAAAGCTAGAGAATATCCTTATTAAAGTTAATAACAACGGTGTAACGGAACCTTGTAGCAAGAACTACGGTGGGTCCTGTTATTGGGCTAGGTATGTAGATATAAACAGGTCAATAACGTAATAATAACTAGTGGAGTGGTTGCCTAACAGACTAACTCTAATTGTATTCTGAGATTTACTATAAAGAGAGAACTATCTGGGTAGGGACTGTGGTCCTTTAAATACACAACCATACGCCTAAGAAATCCCTTCGCTCTATGAGGTACGTATGCTCTATCTACTCTATTCTATAGATTACACAGATTATATAGATTATACAGATTACATTATATGACCTTGGCTACTATTCCTTGTTATATAGTTCTACTGAATCTATCCTAGACCGTGCCTTTATTAACCAACTAGCTTCTTCCGACTCCTCTTTAAGTAGTTATAACATTATACTTAAGCTGTTTATAACACCATCTCCCTTCTCTTTATTTTTGTCCTTAAAGATTCCTAACATCTCCAAGTTGTCTACTAGAGGTGTAATATCCGTTTAATTAATTTGGTTAATATTCTTACTTATTATACCTAAAGCCTCTTCCTCTTCTTCTATAGCTCGTTGGTCTCATACCGTTGCTACAATACTATCTTTGGGTGAGATAATGCTATCTCCGTGTTCTCGTTGTGCGAAAGAGGGGTTAGTTTATGTTGCGCTAGTAAGTCCTTTATCTTAACAACCGTCCTCTTGCTTGGAGTGCACTAAAGCAAATATTTAATCGTCCTATAACGTTTGCTCCGTTTCTAACGCTAAATATGCGCGTCCTATGACTTTTAATAGTCTTCGGGTTCCCTAAGTAACTTATTATAGGGTCTTGTGTTTAATCTACCGCTGCGAAACTTGATGGTAAGCTTGTAAGTGCCTTGGGCGAGATTTGTCGCTTGCAAGATAAAGATCACGCTCGTGCTAAGCGGGTGAGAGATGAGGAGCGTTATGCTCTTGAAGCCTATACCTCTGCTTATACTCGGTTACTTTGTCTTAAGAAGGTTTGTAAGAAGGTCCGTTTTAAGAAGTGGAAACTTGTCCAACAGGGTCTATCTAAGCTAGGTAATAAAAAAATGGACTTTTCTCCTACAAGGGAAACAACTCTAAGTAGCTTAGTAATTGCTCCTCTTGGGTCCCCCTTAGGTGACATGTTCTTTGGCGATCCTTTTTTGTTAATACTGCCTAACCTACTTTCTTCTAATACTCCTATACCTTTCCTATAACGTTCTTTAGGTTGCTTAGTAGTTTCTAGGTAGTCTTACTATAGCCTATCTACTTTACTTTATACTATGTTTTGTTATCTACGTCCTCGTGACTGATAATCTTTAAAACTTGCCATTTATCTTCTTCTTACCCTCTATATATATCTGCCTTGTAAACTGGTAGTTTAATATTTCTATGTGCTAGCTCTAGCATTGTGATATGCTATATAGGGTAAATTTTTATTTTGGCTAGTAGGTTTAACTTAAACGTAACTAATAAAATCCTTTATGTGATTTTAAAAGGTCCTAGTCTGATATAGTCTAACTTCTTGCTTAGTCGTCAACTCTTGAAATTTTTATATAGTAGCCATACTTTATCTCCCTTCTTAAGATCTGGTCCCTTAGCTCTCTTAGTATTATAGTACCTTTTTATTTACTCTTGTACTAGTTTAGCTATTTCTTTAAGGTCTGTATAAAGATTTATTAAAGTCTCTATTCTTTCTTTGGCTGTGCTACTTGTCTTCTTTACTTAATGTGGCGATAATGATGACCTTAGCTTATACCCGTAATTTGCCTTAAATAGTAACGTTCCCATTCCTTCTTATAGTGTTGTATTATACGCAAACTGTATAACTAGTAATAATAATACTTAATTGTTTTGTGTATAATTAATGTCTGAATAAGGTTCTATAATACGGTAGACACAGTTGCTTATAACCAATTGGGTTAACCACATAAGCTAAGCAAGCTTAGGAGGTCTACCAAATTCCACCTATAGAAGTAGAAGAAGACAAGAAGAAATTAATTGAATCTAAACCCCCCCCCCCGTGATCCGAACACTGATCAGTGCCGCACAGATCAGCAAGGTATAACAAAGAGAGGCACTGCCTGATTCTCTAGACCTCTTATTAAAGGCTAAGAATTAAAGTATTGCTTGCTAAGCCCAAAGGCCAGTTTGTAAGGTTACTCGCGCTTCTGACCTGCGTCCATCACGCCTTTAGAACGATTAGTTTGTGGGTTTCCACGCTTCTAGTCCAACTGTTAAATCAAATCAACTACGGAACCAAAAGATGGCTACCTCCACAATGGATACTATAAAATGGAAGACCGGAATCGACGCGACCGCAACCAATATCAAGGAAGTCGAAGCATTCGTCAATTGGCGATTATCGATATACAAGGAGAATGGATGGAAGGGATTCGACTTATGGGAGAGCTTTATCAACGATTTTAAGTCGTTTACAAAGGACATACTTAATAACCTTGGCAAGGATCGATTAAAGAAGATCAGGGATTACCTCCGTGAGAATAGAGTATACGTACGGAAGGAGGCAAGGAAGTCAATTGCAGACGGCCTCTTAGTAGCTATTCACGAACCAACTCCCTC
>Ga0307507_10001016_pt1 | contig 62462 bp, 8 predicted proteins | sample 7_EM_MG_FD_207223 | JGI IMG/M metagenome (GOLD analysis project Ga0307507, IMG submission 207223) | Populus trichocarpa ectomycorrhiza microbial communities from riparian zone in the Pacific Northwest, United States - 7_EM | ecosystem: Host-associated > Plants > Roots > Unclassified | place...
AAACCGTTTTAATTAACTTAATATATAAGTAGTAGTCTTAGAATATATAGAAAAGTCTAATTACATACTTTTAGAATTTATTATTTAAGCGTTGTTACGTTATAGAGTTGCGATTTTCTTAATTTTTAGTGGGATTTTCAAGTGGCCAACTTGGTGATTCGGTTAACTAGGTGATTAACTACGTTAATATATTAGTGTTGCTAGCTTTACGCCTTCTTATACTACCTTAAATTGCATTTATTTAAGGAATCATTTAAGCTTTAACTTCTCCCCTAAGAATTATTTAACTAAAGGTAAGTTAACCTTAGCTACTCCTATTCCGTTAATTCTTTCTTTAAGTATCTAATTGTTATCCATTAATTAATTAACTATTTCCTATAACTATGTCACCGTAGTTAATATCTTTTATACTAGTGTTATTACCTAATCCCAAAGTATTTGCTGCCGTAAACGGCGTCGTAACTAATGCATTTAGTGGTATATTATTTAACTTTTTCCACTATAACCTTAGTAGTGAATATATTACGAGGCCTTATAGGAAATGCCACGGTAGACTTATAAATAGGCTGAGTATATAGGTATAGAATAGTTAATAACAATAGTATAACTTAGTGGAGTAGGTTGCCTAATAGATTAACTCTAATTATATTCTAAGATTTACTACAAAGAGAAGAACTATCTAGATAGGGACTGTAGTCCTTTAAATACATAATCCTGTACCTAAGAAATATACTAAGTAAGTTAGTACGTTAGTATATTACACGTTCCCACGTTTCTACGTTTCTACGTTCTAAACTTGTAACGTAACTACTTATATAACTCGATTCCCCCTCGTCCTATAGCTTAACTGGTTCTAGTATCTCCTGCGCTTCTATTACTAACCATCCTATATCTTCTCTAAGTAGCCATACTACTGCTAATATAAGGTCCGTAATAAAAAGACCTTTATAATAGAAAGTCCTAAAGACGCATTAAAAACGTAAAGCGAAAATAGATAATAGGTTAAGATAAGTTAAGACGCAAGGAGACTAGGATAGTCATTTTATGGTAAAATTAATTTTTTTAATAACATGTTAATAATTAGCGATTTTAGTAAAGTAGAGTAATATTAGTATAAGTATTTATTGGAAGGATAGGATAGGGCAGATATATAGGAAATGTTTTTTAAGCCTTTTTTTTAAAAAAAAATATAAGAGCTTAAAGAGCTTAATAAGCGTTCTTATGCGCTTAAATGGAGGATTAAATCACTTATTATTACCAAATAATAGTAGTAGTGGGTCTGTAACGGCAGTCGATCAGTTTATATATTTGACTTTTTAGGACTACATTAAAATTGCAGCTTTAAAGGTTATAGTTTTAAGGACCGCGGTTTTGGGAAAGAAAAGGTAATAGAAAATTGATGTAATTGTTGACTTAATACTACGCCAAGACTGATAATACAGCTTTGGCCTATAAGTAAGCTTAAAGCTAAGAGAATATGTTGACCTAGTTAGATATTTTTATTATTGTTTTACCACTGTCTTTAATGCCTATATATAAATTAAAGTATAGCTACTATAGACTATAGCTTTGGGCACTAAACGTTTAGTTTATATATATTTATAACTTATATACCTTATATATATATATAGCCTTATTTTTTTTATAAATTAATTAATATATAAGTCCTTTTTTCTTAATTTGCATTTCTAGTTTAACAAGACCTCTTTAAGCACAATTATTTTATATAATTATGATTAATAAATGCTTACTAATAACGTATAGACTATTATTATAAGCCTGAAAAAACCTTAAAAAAGTATATTTTTACTACGACTTTTATTATAAAGTATTTGTATTACTATTTAGTAAATAAACTAGTCTAAAGTATGGAATTAATGGTTTATTATATAGACGATATAAGGGCACAAAAAGGCTTTAGGGAAGATTCGAAGGAACAATATAAATTCTATCTAAATCTATGGGTATATAGTTCTTGCAGAGTACAAGACGTTATGTAAAGAAGAGAAGGGAATAACAAGAGAATTATATAATTAAATATTTAGGGGCTTGGTAGTCGATGCGTGCGTACGTGCGCACGCGGTCTTCGACGGATTTCGGTAGAATTCGGTTAAAGCTTCGGAATTTATCTATCTAGTGTTTCACCGAGGCATTCCTATTGTAATTGGGCTAGTCCTATTATAGTAACCCCCCCTTTGGCCAAAGGCTCAAAATAATTTAATTTAGTTAAGAATTCATAATTTTATTACAGGTCGTATTTTAGCGTCGGGTGGCGGTCTTAGCGAGGCAAATCTAACCAATTAGATAACTTTAACCGGCGATTAAAGTTCCTTAATATCTTGCGTATTACGTGACCGTATTATAAACGTTGTAATACTTTTTAAGTTCTTTTTAAATTTAAGTTTCCTGCTATTATGTTTTATGTATTTATGTTAGGTAGCAGTTATTTGCCTTTATATCGTGTCCATCCTGCCAAAGTACGCCACGAAGGATAGTCTTTGTAGAATTCTTTTACCAGGGAAGGCGCGTTGGCCTTAATCTATTTATAGGTTTTCTAGGTTTGTGTTTTATATCCTTTCCACTTAATAAGAAGTTTAAATCATTTAGATTGTGTTTTTTATTATATATTATTAATAAAGTTAATAAAGTAAGAACTGTTACCGTTATTAATAATTACAGAAGGTAGCAGTGGCACTTCGCGAGTTATAGGATTATCTTTTAAAGGTTATAATAAGCTTACATAAAATATTAGGTGTATTTTCATCTTAGTTGGCAGTTTAAGCTTATAGGCATATAGGCTTAGTTTCTTCTTAATTTAGTATAGGCCTATAAACTTCCAATTAAGTTTCTTTAAGGGCCGTTAAGTTTTTAGGTTTTGTGTGTTTAAGTAAACCATATTACCTTCCTTAAAGTCCTATATGGGAGCTCGTCCTTTATTCGCATACTATTCCTATACCATTTAAGCGTACGTTAATTTACTTTATAATAGTTCCATTAAATACTTTATTTAATTAGCAAAGTTATAAGCGTTAATTAACTAGATCTGTTTAATCGTAAGTCCTATTATATTAATTTTAGGTTATAGTTTAAATCTAAGTTAAGGATCTTATCCATAGGTTGTGTAAAATGGCGTTATGCCTATTAATACGTTTATTATATTATTTGCAGTAAACTTAGCTAAAGGCAGCTATTTTTCCCAATCGTCTTACAAGTAGGAGCAGTATATTTATAGATATTATTCTATAATCGTATTCATAATTTTAGTTTAACTATCTATCTTTAGATAAAACGTAGTTAAAAGTTGTGTTTAAATACTTAATTATTTACATAGAGCTTACTAGAAGTCTAAAACGAACTAGCTTCTATAGTTAGATATTATCAAGTTAGAAAGTCTATATAGCTTAAAGACATACTTAACAAAACATTTAGCTACTAATATTGCATTAATTAAGTCCATAGGAATCATATATCGCATTTTTATAAGGCGGTTAACAACTACTATAATATTCGTGAACCTATTACTGTTAGGGAAGTTAACTATAAAGTTAATTAAGATATCGCGCTATCTTTATATTGGAATTGGTAGTAGTTAAAGTACTCCTTACTTCTTTATATAAGAGGTCTTTCTACGCACGTATATCCTATATGCTTAAATATATTTTTATATATAGTTGTGTATTATAGGCCAGTAGTATACTTATTAAAGAATTTTATAAGTCTTTGTATGGCTAGGGTGCCCTACTATAGGGGAGTTATATACAAATTTAAGTATCTTAAATTGTAAAGGTTTGGAATTCGGAACTACCATCTTCTATTAGTAGTACAATTAGTCATTTTAAATTTCGCATTTAGTAAGTATAATATCCTTATACTGTCATTTTCCTGTTTAAACCGCCTTTATTATATCTATTATCTATACATCGTTCTTATATTCGTATTTTATTAGCTTATTAATTTCTATTTCCCATTTGTTAACTTTTAATTTATTTTTGTTAAGTTCCATATCTAGGAATATAGGATATAGTTTTTTGAAACGTTTAGGAGGTAATAAGATCTATAATTAATTTATAATTCGTTTATCCGCAACATTTATAGGTAGGTTTTATAATTATTATATTAATATGTTAGGCTTCTAATTAAGTTTGCCTGGTTAGTATATAATCTTAAAATTAAATTATAAGAGGTATTTAGCTCAACAAATTTGGCGCTGTGTTAATTGCTTTACAGTTATAAAGTACTGTAGGTTCTTATGGTCCGTTAATATATATATTAGGAACAACAATCCTTTAAGCATAGAACGCCATTGTTTAAAACATTTGATAATTATAAGCAGTTCCTTATTATATATCTTATAGTTTAATTTAGTAGGGGCGAGTTTCCGGGAGAGAAAGGCTACTAGACGTAGCTTGCCGTCCTTATTATATTGTGACAATACTCCCCCTAGCGCATAATTAGACGAGTCTGTTTTAATAATGCATTTAAGGTTAAGGTTAAAGTAGGCGAGAATTGGAGTAGTTATAAAATAATACTTTAGGTTGTTAAAAGCTTGTTTATATTTAGTAGTCTATTTAAATTTTACATTCTTTCTTGTTAGGTTTACTAACGGCTAAGCAGTTTTTAAGAAGTGGTTAATAAATCGTTAATAGAAATTTACAAATCCTAGAAATCCTTAAATGTCTTATACATTGCTAGGGCTTTCCCAGTTTATAATCGCGGCGACTTTCTTAGAGTCTATTATTAAACCTAAATACATAACCTTAGACGTGTGGAACTTATATTTTTTAATATTGCATTATAGGCCTGCATCTTATAGGCGTTTAAGGACCATTCTATCGTGTTTCCAATGTTTAGAAAGCAAGGATAAGTAGATTAAGATATCGTTAATATACACGGTAACAAATATATTAAGGAATTTATAAAGCGTATTATTAATATATTGCTAAAATGTACTGGGACCGTTCTTTACGCCAAACGGTATTACCAGGTATTTAAAAAGTCCCCATTATATACAAAAAGCTATATACTTCTTATCTCCTTCTTATATATGGATTTTATTAAAGGCGGCAACTATATCAAGCTTTGTAAAGTACTGTGCCTTTACTAAATAGTTAAGCGTCTCTTAAATCAGGGGAATCGGATATTGGTTTCAAATTATAATTATATTTAAAGCTTAATAATTAACACAGAATCTTAAGCCTCCTCCTAGCTTTTTAATAAATAGTATAGGTAAGGCGAATGGAGATTAACTAGGGTAAATAAATCCTTTTTCTAGATGCTTGTTAAGGTATTATTACATTATAAGTAATTTTTCTTATAATATACCGTATAGCGGACCAAACTTTAGTGTTATGCCAGGCTCAAGTTCTATCTTAAAATCGTGCTTATCTCGGTACAGAGCTAGTTAGTCTACAAATTATTTTTTAAACTCATTAATTAGGTCGTGGTACTCTTTAGGTATAAGAGGTTAAGAATTAATATACTATTTTGGTTTTAGTGCTTTCTTAATATCTTCTATAGTTATAGTAAAGATTTTATAATCCTATCTTTTTACTAACGAAATAAAGAGTGCGGCTTATATTATCCAAATTTTAAGAGGTTTTAATAAAACATCTTTGCATTCTTTGCTATAATTGGCAGTTATAGCTTTATTATCTTGTTTTAAGGTTCGTGGTAAGGGTAATTCATATTATATCAAATTTAAATAGTTATATACATATTTGTAGGGCAAATGGTTTTTTAAGTAATAACTTTAGCAGTAGATTATATAGAACTTCAGTGTTTCTTTAACCCAGCTAATTAAAGGGTTGTGTTATTTTAGCCATCTATATCTAAGTATGACTTTATATTACTTTAAGGGTGTTATAAATAGGGAGATATGTTCAAGGTATTTATCCATCCACATTTTTACTAGGGCGTAGTGCGTTATTTCGCTATATATTAAGGGTTTGCCATTAAAGCCTTATAGGCCTTAGGGCTTATTAAGTTTTTTTTAAATTTAGGTATTAAGCTTCTGCATAGTTTATATTAATAAAGCCCATACTAGTAGCTCCGCTATCTATTAGGATTTATACCTTCTTCTATTTTCTAAGTATTTAAATTTTACCAAGTATATTAAGGGAGTTATACCATATATCAGCGCTAGAAGAGCCTAGACACTTATACTCTTCCACTTTTTATCCTAAGGCGCGACTTGGCCTTAGGACGATTTATTTTCCAAGTTAACCAAAGGTAAAATGCTTTGCAGCAACCAAATATAATTTATAAAGCAGGTATAATTTAAGGAATAAGTATAACTTAAGAAACGGGTATAATTTAAGGAACAGAAGGAACTACGGCAGACCTTTTTAAAGGGGTAAGTTTGGCAATGCTTTTAAATATATCCTTTTTTACCGCATCCAAAGCATTCTCTATTTATAGCTCGAGTTCTTTATTCATTAGTTCCTAAGGGTATATAGAATTAAGCGGCATTAAGGTCCATAGGTTTATATATAGGGCTTTTAGGTTTTAGAGACAGATTGCGCTTTAGGGTATATACCGGTTTCATAGAGTTTTAAACACAAGATATAGTTAACTTTAAAGAATAAGTCTGTTTGTTATATTAAAGGTCTTCATTAATTTGTTAACATATTATAGCAAATTTGGATAGGTTTTTCGGCAGTTCCCTACCTATTAACTAGGCTCTAATTTTATCCAAAATAGCTTATTAAAGGGCAGCAGCTCTAGCGGCTTCATTCCAATCCAGTTCGCTAATAAGGCCTAAAATTTCCAAAAAGAAGCTAGTAAAGTCTCGGTTCCATTATTATAGGTTTTTAAGTTTAGTAACGGCTATATATTTGCGGCTGGCGTTATTATACATTTATTCTAGTAAAGAGATAAAGGTTTTAAAATTAATAAAAGTGCTATTGCGGAAGAATGGATCTATAGTTTATATAGCGTCCTTGCTTAAACAAGACATTCTATAGCTAACCCTACTAGCCTTAGTAAGGTATTAATTATAGTTTATTAAGAGTTTAAGACGGAGCTTAATTATAAAGGGATGTAGGTTATTTTAGTTTCAATTAAACATCAGAGGATTAGGGAGCTTTTTAGATTTTATAGTAGGTACTAGGTTTGCTATAGGTATAGGTTAAGCTACTATTACTAGTTTAGTGTTCGTATTTAACGGGTTAGATTTAGGTACTATTATTTTAATCTTGTTTATAGGTGTTGCTATTGGGGTTTATAATATAAATATCTTAATATTACGGAGTTCTTTGCGGAGTGCTTCTATTAATTACTAGTGCTAGACTTTTAGTGCAGCCCGCTGCTAAGCTAAGGCGTCCATAAAGGACTGTTGCATTATAGTTAACTGTTCCCTAACTAGGGTTATAATACTTATAGTTATTAAAAGGGATTCGGATTCGTTTGCTATTTTAATAGTAGTTGTTTTAACGCAACGTAATATAAGGGCGCGAAGAGGCTTTGGGGAAGATTTAAAGGAACAATATAAATTCTATCTAAATCTATGGGTGTATAGCTCTTGCAAAGTACAAGACGTTACGTAAAGAAGAAAAGGGAATAACGAGAGAATTATATAATTAAATATTCAGGGGCTTGGTGGTCAATGCGTACGCACATACGCACGCGGTCTTTGACGGATTTCGGTAGAATTCGGTCAAAGCTTCGGAATTTATCTGTCAAGTGTTTCACCAAGGCATTCCTATTATAATTAGGCTAGTCCCATTACAGACTAAATGTCCTAAACAGCTTATAAAGTATATATTGGTGTTTAGCAAAAAAATATAACACCAAAATTAAATAACTTAATAGTAAGTTTTTTTTAAAGATTTCTATTATAAAATCGCTTTCAATTTATATTTTACAAAGTCTATATTAATTTTTTATTTTAATAAACTTTTATAACGTCGCTTTACTGCCTATATTGTTTTTATTTCTTTAATATAAAAACCTAATAATTACTAAAACAACCCTATTAAAATACTTAATATTTTACCCCCTTTTATTAGGCTGTTTTGGCCACTTAATATAAAAAATTTTAAGCTTATTAATTTTATTTCAATTTCACTAAGTATAGTGTATGGTATATAATTGTTAGGTAGTTATAAAGAGCTTAATATAGGCTTTGATATAAAAATTATTCTCTTTTTTACTCTCTTTTATAATTTTACCCCTTAGCTATTATAAATATTATGCTATTTTTACTGCTTTGGTATATAATATAAATAATCGTCTTTTATAGTAGTTTTAATTGCTATTGCTAAAAGTTAAAACTTAATATCTAAAGTAGCAGCTAGACTCTTGCTTATATTAAAATCTAACTATAATAATATAAAAGGTAGTTAACTTTATACCCGCCTACTACTTTCTAAAACTATACGATAGTAAGATTTTTAAGGATATTAATGCTATGTTTAACCAGTATTAAAACTAAACTTTTAGTAAAGGCCTTTTTATTATTTTATTGTCCTTTAGCACAAAAACTACTATAAGGGATATTATTATGGTCACCTTAGGTTGCCCTTAGGACAACCTCTAGACGCCCCTTAGATGGTCGCCGGTTACGTACTAGAGGCATATACCTATAGTATATAGTCTCTATAATCCTAAAGGCCTTACCTCCTTAAAGATTTATCTCTCTTACTAATTCATCCTATTTTATAATCGTGTCCTTATAGCCCCCTATCTATAAAGTCCCTTTATATTTAAATCCTTTATACTTCTTTTTAGAAGGGCAGCTAGCTTTAAGGACTAGATTTTTTGTTTATATCTTTATTTATATTTACTATTCCTTCCTTAAAATCTCGCGATGACCTAAACAAAAAACTCTATGGATATCCTATAGAAAGCCGTCGCCTTAAGGTAGATAGACACCTTCTATAATAGTTATAACACTACTAGAAGGTAGCCGAAACCCCTTTAGCCCGACTTAGGCTAATTAGAAGATTAAGGGCTAGAAATAACCCTAAAATCTTCCCCTAAACTAGAAATGCCAAAGGAATATACTAACGTATTTAATTAGGGACCTAACTAAAACCCTTACAGAAGACCATTAGCCTATAATTAGTATAGTAGCGGTGTATAGACTGCTTATAAGCTAAGTAGGCCTACTTATTTAGGTAACCTAACTTAAATACCGACTTAAGACTAGAGCCTTATTGGGAAGCCTGCACTAGCTACTAGTGCTAATACTACCCCTATAGCCGGAGTTTCCCTAGGCCTAAGTTTGGAAAGTTAGAAGTCCTATACTAATTTCCTATAAGAAAGATATTGGGAAGCTGCTGTAAGGCTCTTAGAAGCTGTACAGGAAAGAGCTACTAATAAATATATTAGAAACATTTAAGGGTAAGTCTAAATCTAGTAAAGCTTAATCTAGGCTAAATAAAATATTTTATAGCCTAATCAAGACTAGGGGCTTTCTAGGGGCTACGTAGTACCTACCTAAGGAGGTATAAAAGACCTGGAAAGGTATTTATATAGTAAATAAAAGAAGAATATAGACTAACTAGCTAAGGCCTTTAGCAGTCTAAAACTCCATTATAGACCCACCGCTTAATATTTAGATAATTGGGTTCGCGAAGTAGATAATTTCTTTAAGATGCTAATAATATAAGATAATACTAAAGAGCGTATATAATGGATTATTAGTAAGATTAAAGACCGATTGCTAAACTAGATTACGCTTAATTAACTTAATAAACAGCAAATTACTATATAGCTATAGCTATAGACCTTCCTAAAGGGTTGGACCTAAGATCTGCAGGTTATATAATATAATAATATAGAATAATTCTGGAATAGTATATAGCTAGACTGTTAAGATTTCCGCTAGTTTATAAACTTTATAAAAACTTATGTTTAATAGTGTCGGTACACTCGCATTATCAACGTGCACGAATATCACTTGTAGTGGTACGTATGCGGTGTTGAAGTTGGTAGTTGTTGATGTCTAGAAAATAGGGGTTTGCTCTAAGGTCAGATTAGCTAGTCTCGCTTTGTGGTCCCGTAACCACGTCACATGACTAACATTCCGACAAATAGATAGATCTAGAGCCTTAAAAACAAGAGCAGTAGCATCTATAAAAAGGAGAAGATTAGATTTATTTAGGCTAGAATTAAGCTAGTTATTCGTAATAAAATAAAGCGCGTAAGAGCCCTATTGCGGATTACTATATATACTAATTTCGAATAAGCGGTTTTAAATACTAAGGATATGGTAAGGAACTAGAACTCTTTTAGTAAAAGGCTAGGGGGTAACTAGAAGCGTAGGTACTTTAGTAGTAATATAGGGTAGACTTAAGCTTTAAAGAAGCCGTTCTTAAAAAGAACTTTAGAATAGTTAAAGTTAGAAGCCGTAAATAGCGGGAAAGACTTTTAGGGCTAACCTAATACCTATTTAATACCTTTATAAGAATACTCTAAGAAGCTAAAAGGAAATTTCTCTAAAGGAAAACTTAATTAAAAAAATTAATAAGGCGATAACCGCACTAATAATCTAAAAAAAGAGAAGCCTTAGTTATAGACGTCTCCTAGCTATAATTAGGGCAAGATATAGAAGAGAAGACCCTCTATATTGCTATTAAGCTAGAAATAATACTCCCTATAGGCGAGATATGTTAGTTCTAAGCACTATATAATAGCGGCGCCAAAATTAATTTTATATAATATAATTTAGTAAAAGAGTATAAACTTATTCTGTTACTAAGGTAGTGGAAACCTATTATAGGCTTCCTAAATAAGCATTAGATTAGACTATATAGTGCCTATAAGCTTATAGTATTAGTAGCCGATATATATAACCGCACTAAGGTGGTTAGCCCGCAACCCTTTTAGGCGGCTAGCTTTATAGGTTATAACTTTATCCTTAGATATCCTTAGCTTACAGAAGTAGATTTTAAAATACGCTTTAAGATAGAAGCCTTTAAATAGTAAAATGATAAAGAATTAGAAGAGCGTATATTACTAATAAGCTTAAAAGATATCCTAAAGGATATAGCCCTAGGTAAAATAGTATACGCTTTATACCTAAAGAAGTATCAGATTTAACCCCTATTTTATAACAAGATAGATATAGAGCCTAGTATAGGCGATAACCCTTTTATAACGGATACTCTATAGGGAACTGCTAAATAGGTCGTGGAGATACTATAAGGAGGTAGCAGTCTTAAAGATCTTATAAGATACTTCTCTTATTATAGGTTACTCTAGCTTAAGTAATATGTGGAGAATATACTATGGTACTTTAAACTCTGCGTTAAAGAATTCTCTACCCTTTACTAGCTACTATATAAAACTGTTTAACATATAGTAGTAACTATATATAAACAACTACTATAGCGCGCGACGCTGCCTGTAAGTGTTTTAAGGGAGCTCTGGGATCTACCTAGTTATAATATAGAAGATAAGCGCGACCCTAATTTGTTAAATATTCTAATAGGCCTAAGGGACTTACTAAGGGTATTTTTGAGTAGGCGAGCTAAAGTCATTCTATAGAAGTTAGAATACAATTATATAATTAATTTAGAAAAAGGTAAATAACTACTAAACCTTTTTATCTATAACCTCTTTTACAAAAAGCCTAAGATTCTATAGGAGTACCTTAATAGCTTACTAAAAAAGGGATAGATCTAGCCTAGTAAGTTACTAGTAGGTATACTAATCCTCTTTATCCTGAAACTAGATAGAACTATAAGGCTATATATAGATTATCGCGGTCTTAATAAGATTATAATTAAGAACTGTTATTTACTACTACTAGTTAGTAAAATACTAGATTAACTATCTAGGGCGAAGATCTTTATAAAGCTAGATTTATAAGACACCTATTATAAGCTCTATATTAAAGAAGGGGATAAGTAGAAGACCGCTTTTAAGACCTAATATAGATAACTTTAAGTATATAGTAATGCCTTTTAGGCTAGCCAATACGCCTGCAATATTTTAATTATATATTTATAGAGCCTTAGGAGGACTAGTTAACCGTATATATATTATCCATTTAAATAATATTCTAATCTACTTAGAAGATAAGGATTAGTATAAGTAATATATCCATAAATTGCTAGAACGTTTAGATAATTAGGGCCTCTATACTAAGGTATTAAAGTATATCTTTAATACTAAGTAGGTCAAGTTTCTAGGTTATATTATAACGCTTATAGGCGTATTTATAGACTTAGTATAGGTATAGATAATTTAAGAGTGGCTAGAGCTAGAGAGCTATTAGGATATTTAAGTGTTCCTAGGCTTTGCCAATTTCTATATGCGCTTTATCTATAACTACTTAAATATTCCGTAGTACCTATTTAACTATATTATAGAAGCTTTTTAAAACCTAGCCTAAGGAGTAAAAAGCTTAAAGGTAGGGAGGAAGAAACCTAAGAAGGGACTAACTAAATAGTATAGACTATAGATATGGCCTAGAAAAGTTTAGGAAGCCTTTTAGAAACTACGTATAAAGTTTATAGAAGCTTTACTAGTACGGCATTTAAACCTAGATTAGCCACTAATAAGAGTTACTAATATATTAAATTTTATAGGAAGAAGGAGCTCTTGCTACACCTGGCCCAAAAAGACCAAAACCAACCAAAAGAACCCTGAAAATCACCCAGAGAATCCCCCTAAGATGCATACATCGCAGGGGAGGCACACGTCAAACGACGGTGGTTTGTACTCGCGCGCGACCGCCAGAACCACGCCCAGCAATGGCCCTCCACAATAAAGATGGGCGAATACTATACTATAAAGCGGAAATACCTTTATTAAAAAGGCATCTAACAAAATATAAAGCCTATTAAACTCGTCTAGTATCCAAAATTATAGGGGAGTAACTATTAGCTATAACAATCTAACGCAGCTAGTAGAATAGCTCCGCCAGTCTAGTAAACCTTAGGCGCCCCTCTAATAAACCCTTAATTAAATCCTCCAACGGTTAAGCAAAATTAAAAATAAATAAAACCCCCCCTTACTAGCAAACCGCACCTAGGCCGCCGTAGCTATGCTTCTATAGCATAGGGAACCTACCCCCCTTAAGATAATAACCGGGTATATAATTACAATACGACCAAATATAGAAAAAGTAGAGGGGCTTAGGGGGCAATCAGAAATAGAAGTCCTTATAAAGATTCGTAAAGAGGTCTATAACGCTATTATAGTCTAACACCTTAGGAGCGGAGACATTAGAGTTACCCTAAAGGATTAATAGGCAAAGAAATAAGCTATAAGGGCAGGGGATAGGCTAGGAGAATGTATTAGTATAAAAGTACTCTATAAGGATTACTTAGTCGAAGTCCTAGCGGTTCCTATAAGCCTTAGGGTAGAAAAGGGACGCTAGGCGGACAATATAGCAATTATATAAAAAATAGTAAGACAAACGGAACGCCTTATACTAGGACTTAAGATTACCCAAATCTAATAGCTTTATTAGAAAAATGCAAACTAAGTATATAATAAAAATAATAAGAGGATATAAGGGTCGCCAGAGACTTACTAGGGAGACGCCAGACAAATATATAGCTCCCTTATTATTAGCACACATATACCAGAAATACAAAAACTCCTTATCTAAAAAGGAATAATTATAAATGGCCTTATATACAATATAAGGCTCTATAACTATAGACTACGCCTAGAACAATACTATCGCTATGCATAATAGGGACACACCCAATCCACATACACAGCATAGGTGTGCTACGGCCACTATATAGGCCCTTATAATATAAGATACTACTTAAATTAAGACTAAATAAAATGCGCAAACTGCCACCAAAGCACATATAAGGCGTAGGAGAGAGAAGACTACATTAAATATAGAAAATGGAAGGCAAGGACTTAACAGCTGCGGGAATAACTGCATTCTAGGTTATATAAATGGAAACAACAGGCAATAAGCCAGTAGGACGCAGGTACCTTTCTAGCATTTCCTACCTTTAATACTAGGGGGCTAGGCTAGCCATCCTAAGCCTTAACAGGCTAAAAGCAACACTGCGCAACATTACCAGACTAAATAGGGACACAAGGGTCACAAAGGATATAAGGGAGAGGACGACCTGTAGGTAGACCCTTATAGATAGCTATAGCAAGCTCAAAACCAGGACAATTAAGAATTAGACTTAACGCGGCAAATATAACATTTGCAGCCAACTTATAAAGGGTATATAGCCAACCAGTAAAAACAAGGAAAGAACCAGAGATAATAACAGATTTAGATATAAAAGCATTAATAGGAACATAAGACACAGGAACGGAAAGCTCTATATAAAATAAGTAGGGACTAAGGTGTAGATACAAGAGATAGAAGTTCTAAATATCCTAAAGAAAGTAGAAACAAAAAAAGCTAGGAATAAAGGAGAGACAAAGGACCCTTACCAGGGGTCCGCCACCTATCTATTATATAATATAACTGCGGTAATACAAACCACCGTCTTATAAGGCCCCTACTAGACAGTCTAGACCCAGGAAAATACTATATCCTTACTATATAAGAACCGTACTACAATACCTATACACAATCAATATACTACCCCTAAGAATTCCAGCTCCTATACAAACCAAAAGCAGCTATACACGTGTGCTTTATAATTAGCAAGGCTATTAGCCTATCCTTATAGTTATAGCAGGCAGTTAACCTAGATATTGCAGTTATAATAATCTAGACATATAGGGGACCGGTATAAATTATTAATATATATAACCCTAGGGTTAAAGGGGTCCCATAAATAGAGAATATTATATTAGTAATAAGCTTACTAGAAACTAAAGGCACAAAGTCTATCCTACTAGAAGATATAAACCTCTACCACCCGTAGTAGGGGGGTATCTATATTACTGCTAAATAATAGGCAGAGTACTTACTAAGAGCTATAGACATCTAGGGCCTTAAGCTAGCCACCCCCTTAGAAGCAACTATATAGCAATAAGGCACCACCAGAAGTACAATTAACCTTATATTTATAGACGAAGGCCTGTACCAAAGACTTAAAAGGTGCAACCCTAAAGAAGAATAGGCACTCGCTTTAGACTATATCCCTATCTAGATACAGCTAGATCTAGACATTAAAGCATAACCAAATAGCAAAAGATACGCAATAAGGAAGCTTAAGATAGACAATTTCCTTAATATAGTTAAACAACAACTTTAAGACCTAGAAGAAATCCACCCAATACCAAACAAGCGAGGCTTATTAGCCACCCCTAAGGAAATTGACTATAGACTAAAAAGGATCCAGGCAGCAATTAAAAATAGGCTAGAAGAGCACTGCCCAGTCTTACAACCAGGCCCCTACGCGCGACACGCATAGTCCGCATAATACATAGTTCTTATCGCCAGCCAACAACAAGTAAAAAGGAAATATATAAGTAGCCATAACCCTAAAGACGAGAGACAATACAAAGACACAAGAAACTAGTTAAAGAATACCCTAAAAAAAAAGCAAGGAATAACTAGAGATGGTTTATAAATAAGCACACTTCTAACCCAAGCCACCCCCATAATAAAGGCCTTTGGGCTATAGCAAAATAGGTAATAAAAAAAAAAGGCAGGGCGCCTAGTAGAAGACCCACACCTACCACCCCTATAAAGAGTAGGGGAATTATAGGCCACTAATAATAATAATAAGAAGGTAAAGATCCTTATAGAAAGGTTCTTCCCCTAACCAGCTCTAGCAGACCTTAGTAACATTATAGGTAAAACACTGGTAACTTGCCTACGGGTTAACAGCGACATAACAATAAAGGAAATAGCCAGAGCTATTAGCCGCCTTTTAAATAATATAACACTAGGACTAGATAGGATTCCAAATAAGGCCTTAAAGACCTATAGACCACTTATAGCACCCTAGCTTACAGATATAGCCAGAGCATACTTTACTACAGGCTACTACCCACAACTTAGAAGATCTATAATGACGGTTATCCTATAAAAAGAAGGTAAAGTAAATTACTTAGTCCCAGAAAGCTACCGCCCTATTACCTTAGAAAACACCCTTAGTAAGATCTTAGAAAGGGTAATAGCAGACCACATAGTAGATATAGCTAAGGAACACGCCCTACTACCATAAAGCTAAATAGGGGCAAGAAAGAACCGCTTAACACTATTAGCACTTACGCTACTTACTGCCACCATTAAATCTGCATGGGCGATGCGAAGGGACTTTATAGTATTAATGCTTAGCCTAGATATTAGTAGCGCCTACAATAACATGCCCTATAAGCGTCTCCTATATATTCTTAGGGCAAAGGGCTTCCTAGAATGGATTATATAATTTATCCAAAGGTTTATAGGCCAGAAAGAAATATTACTAGTCTTTAACGGATACTAGAGCCCCCCTATCGCAGTTATAATAGGAATACTATAAGGATCACCCCTCTCGCCTATACTCTTCCTCTTCTTTATAAGTAACCTACTTAACTCCTTTAAGGAAGGGGCAACCTAGGGGATAGGCTTCATTAACAACACAAACCTAATTATATACAGGCCAACAGCCGCAGAGAATTATAGAACACTAGAGAAAGCCTATAACACCTATATAGAATAGGCAAGACAATATAGAGTCCAATTCTTACTAGAGAAATACTAGCTAATCCACTTTATAAGAAAACGCAACTAATCTATAGATTTCTAGCATACAATCCATATTTAAGGCTTTGGGGGTTAACCAGTTTAGGGCCTAAGGGTATTAGGAGTATAGGTAGACAGCAAGCTCTAGTAGAGCGCATATACGGCATAAGCGGCCCATAAGGGCCAAGCACAGTATATCACATTATCTAGGATTGTTAATTCTATATAGGGCCTATACTTCCAGAGGTTACGCCTATTATATACAGCAGTTGTCCGGCTAACCATAATATATAGATCCAGTGTTTAGGCTATTAGAGAAACCAAAAAAGGCCCCCCTAAATTGCTTCTTAAACCACTCCAAAAGGTCTAAACAGCCTACCTCTGGAGTATAATAGGCGGGTATAAGCAAACGGCTACAGTACTACTAGAGAAGGAAGCTAATATCCCCCCCTTATAACTATATATTAAAGCTGCTGCAATATAAAGGGCGTAAAATAAACGTAACTCTAATATTATAAAGTATATTAAGACACGCCTAAATAAACTATAGAGGGACCTAAGGGTGCCCTATAGGAGAATAAACCAACAACCCCAAAGTAGGGAAGATATATTGGAGAAACAGGCGAAGAAAGCAGAAGAAGAATAGTACTGCTTTAGGGCCCAGGCCCATATAAAGGAGGAAGGGAGACGCGTAAGAGGCCAGTAAAGACAACAGGAAGAGAGAGAAAGGAGCCAAAGTAGAGCATAAAGGAATGCTAGGAAACTATTCACCGCAATATAATACTGGTTAGACTAATGCTGGAGAGGCGTATAGAAGTTAAAGGTACAGAGGCTAACTTAAGCAAAAGGAACCCAAGCCGTAGCATAGTTAACGCCATAGGGGGTAAATACTTAAGGGCTCCAAAAAGGCCTAATAAAGGCAGAAAATATAATGGCAACACTCTTAAGAATAGGAATAATAGGACTAAAAGATTGGCTCTACTGGGTAGGTGTCCTAGTAGGTAGCCTAAGATGCAAATGTGGCTGGCCAAGATAGACACCAAAACACATAATACTATTATGCTCCCTACGCACCAACCGAGAAGTAATACTCTTAGTAGCTAGCACAGAGAACTATACTACACTACTCTTAATATAAAAAGGCCTTAAAGTGGTTACCTAGTAGCTTATTAGCCAAAACGTATTAGACCAGTTCTGGGTTACAAAGGAAATAGTAATAAAGGGCAAAGGGGCGAGTTATAGGCGCCCCCTAATAACTCTACAGTAGTAGAGTAAAGTTTGCGATACTAGCGCGTCCGTAAGCTTATTATAGCAGTAGTAGTTCCTAAGGAGGTCAAAAAGTAAGGTAGAAGAGTACCACCAGTAACTCGTAGGCGCTAAGCAGGCGAGTCCTAAAAGGCAGGGAGATAGATTACGGGGTTTTCTCAAATAGAGTTTTCTCCCTATATATAAATAAGGAGTAGTCCGCGTAGGCCCAATAGGGATCTAAATTAGACGTTAAGCAATGAATAATATATATATATATTAAATTTTACCCTTATTAATATCCTATTATAACCTAATAGGTATTTAACGCTACCTAGATCTATTAGAGACCGGTAGTATTCTATAATAGAAAATTCCAGAGACTTAAAGCTAGGTATTATACTCACGATAAGGAACTACTGGCTATAGTTAACTGCTTTAAACAGTAGCGACACTACCTTAAGTATATAAGTTATACCCTTATATACTCTTAGATTATTATAATCTACGTTATTTTATAACTATAAAGGAGCTTATACCTTGATAGGCTAGATAGGTAAAAGAGCTTATATAATTTAATTTTAAGATTAAATATAAGTTAGGGGAAAATAACCCCACTAATAGACTATTATAACGGCTAGACTATGCCAAAGGCTTTAAGATGGAAGAAGGAAAATAGATAATAGATATCTTACTTCCTATATTATAGAATAAGCTCTAAGTATGGGATACTGTAACGGGACTCCCGTTACAAGTGCTACGCTATACGCGTAGCCGGTTTCCTTCCTTGTTTAACAACGTCAGCAGATAGTTTATCCGCCCCAACGCCCTTATATAGATTTAGCCGCAGCTGCATTCCTGTTAAGTTCTCTAGCAATCCTCTTAAGTCTCCACAACAGCTGTATATAGCTATTAATTCTACGAATCTAATGCTTGTTTATCTAGCGTTCGTATATAATACATCGTCATCGTAATAGATACTTAACTACCTATAGCTCTATATATTAAGTCTTAGGTGTTATAAACCCTATTAGCTTCTATTAACGTTTTGGCTAGTATCTAGTCCGTTGCTAATAAGAGTCCAAATATACCTAGATAGAATATTCCTAATATACTCTTAGAATCTAGTAATATATTACCTCTAATTATTAAGCTTTCCCCTTAAACTAATAGTAAAGCTATAGAGTAATTGGAACTTAGAGCCCTATAATAATTAAAGGACTTTAATCTTATAGCGGCCTTCTTAATATACACGTACTAAAGAGTTATAAAATCTATAGTACTATCTAGTCGCGTACTTAGAGTAGTAGAAGATAAAATAGCTTTTACTTAGAAACTATTTAAAAGGTTAACGGATCTTATCTATAAGGTATAATAGAGGGACGCCTTTTATGCTATCTTTAATACAGAAGTAGACCAGAAATGTAATAGAAAGAAAGCTGCTAGGTACTACTATTAGAAACTAAACTTAATAGGCCTACTATATAAGTATAGTAATGTTTAGGTGCTATAAGAAGTAAATCTATAATAGAAAATTTTTATAAAGAATTATAATAATCCTTTAGGCGGCTATTATTGTAACGGAACCTTGTAGCAGGAACTACGGTGGGTTCTGTCAATGGGCTGGGTATGTAGGTATAAACAAAATCAACAACGTAATAATAACTGGTGGAGTGGTTGCCTAACAGATTAACTCTAATTGTATTCTAAGATTCACTATAAGGAGAGAACTATCTACGGTAGGGACTGAGGTCCTTTAAATACACAACCGTACTCCTAAGAAATCCTCTTTTGTATATAAGGTACGTGTTATACATATTGTACGTAGCGTACACTGCGTACTCCTTATATACTGCGTACAACATTATATAACTTGCTTACTATTTCTTGTTATATGGTTCCACCAAATCCATTCTGGACTGTGCCTGTATTAACCAACTAGCTTCTGCTAACTCCTCTCTAAGTAGTTATAATACCTTACTTAAAGCGTCCGTAACACTATCTCCCTTCTCTTTATCTTCGTCCTTAAAGATTCCTAACATCTCTAAGTCATCCACTAGAGGTATAATGTCCGTTTAATCAGTCTAGTTAATATCTATACTTATTATAGTTAAAGCTCCTTCTTCTTTATAAGTGCAGTGCTATGCTTGCACTATAGCTGCTATACTGTTGCTTAGTGAGATAATGCTGTTTCCGTATTCTTGTTGCGTAAAGGTGGGGTTAGTATATGTTATACTAGCAAGTCCTTTGTCTTAATAACCCTTGTCTTACTCAGAGTGTACTAAAGCAAATGTTTAATTATCCTGTAATATTCGCTCTATTTCTAACGCTAAGTATACGCGTCCTATAACTCTTAACAGTCTTTAAGTTCCCTAAGTAACTTATTATAGGGTCTTATATTTAATCTACCGCTACAAAGCTTAACAGTGAGCTCTTAAGCGCCTTAGATAAGCTTTGTTATTCACAGGAAGCAAAGTAGGAGGCTACAGCTACTTAACAGCGTGCCCTTAAAGCCTATTTATCCGCTTCTGCCTATCTTCTTTGTCTTAAACTTATCCATAAGAAGGTCCGTTCTAAGGAGTGGAAACTTATTTAATAGGGTTTATCTGAGCTGGGTAATAAAAGGATTGACTTTCCTCCTATAAGGGAAACAACTCTAAGTAGCTTAGCAATTGCTCCTCTTGGGTCCCCCTTAGGCGATTTATTTTTTAGCGATTTTTCTTTGTTAATATTGCCTGACCTACTTTCTTTTAATACTCCTATACCTTTCCCATAGCGTTCCTTAGGTTGCTTAGTAGTTCCCAGGTAGTCTCATTATAGCCTATCCACTTTACTTTATACTATATTTTGTTATCTACATCCTTATAACTAATAATCTTTAAAACTTACCATTTGTCTTCCTCTTATTCTCTATATATATCTGCCTTATAGATTGGTGGCTTAATATTTCCATATGCTAGCTCTAGCATTGCGATGTGCTATATAGGGTAGATTTTTATTTTGGCTGGTAGGTTTAACTTATACGTAACTAATGAAATTCTTTGCTTAACTTTAAAAGGTTTTAGTCTGACGTAGTCTAACTTCTTACTTGGTCGTCAACTCTTAAAGTTTTTGTATAGTAGCTATACTTTATCCCCCTCCTTAAGATCTGGTCCCTTAGATCTCTTAGTATTATAGTACCTTTTCATTCGTTCTTATACTAGTTTAGCTGTTTCTTTAAGGTCTATATAAAGATTTATTAATATCTCCATTCTTTACTTAGCTATGCTACTCGTCTTTTTTACTTAATGTGGCGATAATAATATTCTTAGCTTGTATCCGTAATTCGCCTTAAATAGTAATGTTCCCATTCCTTCTTGTGGTGTTGCATTATATGCAAACTATATAACTGGTAATAGCGATACCTAATTGTTCTATACGTGATTAATATAATGCCTTAGATACTGCTCTAGTATCTAATTTAGTCTTTCCATTTATCCGTCCATCTGCGGATAATATGCTGTAGATATTGCTGCGTGAACCCCTTATTCTGCCAGAAACACTTCCCAAAATGCTACTATAAATCTTAGATCTTTATCTAATATAATCTTATTTGGTGCTCTATGTCTTACAAACACTTCTTTTATATAGATTCTAGCAACATCTTCTACTAATATCTCTTTAGTGTATACTATAAAGTATTCCCACTTTGTTAGCTTATTTACTATTACTAAGATCGTGTTATGATTTTGTCCTATAATAGGATCTTTTAACTTTGGTAACTTAATAATAAAGTCCTATAATATAACTTCTTATGGTCTTCCTAGTGTCTTAACAGGTTGTAGCCCTCTATACGGCTTATGCCTTATCAGTTTGTTCCTTTAATAATCTAGATATTCCTTTATAACTTGTCTTGCTAGTCCCCAGATTCCTTAAATAATATACTCCTCTTAAAGTCTTAATACTAAGCCTATAGCTCTATTATGTCCTTATGTTATTCCCTTGTAAAATTCCTTAACAAATTCTTTTATAATAGACTTAGGCACATAAGTTACCTCTCTGTTTTTGTATTGCTTTGAGTTTAGATCCTCTACCTATACTTCTTAGATCTTCTATATCTAATTACTCTTTAGTGACTTATGGATCTAACTTTCCTTAGTCACTGTGATCTTTAGATAATTATACCTAATTAATCCATCTTGATCCTTTTATAATAAAGTTCCTAATAGCTTTTTATTACTTTATAGTTTAGCCTTTCTGCTTAGAGTATCTGCTTATACATTGTCTGTACCCTTGGTATGCTAAATTTCAAAATGGTATTTTGTAAGCATTTCCACCTATCTAACCTGTCTTTGGTTAAGTTCCTTTGTTATTAGGAATTCTATAAGGTTCTTATAGTCCATCTTAACTATAAATAGTTTTTCTATGCCTTATAAAAATGCTCTCTATTCCTTAAGTACTGTAACTATACCTAACAACTCCTTATTGTAGATGTTATAGTTTAACTTTGGTAGTGTTATCTTTTAACTATAGTATGCCACTGGGTGCCATCTATCTTAATGTTTCTATAGGAAGCATACCCCTAGTGTAAAGTCTAATACATCTATTTCTATAACCGTCTCTAGACCTAGTTGATAGATCTTAAGAACTGGCTCCTAGGTAAACAACTTTTTAACTTTCTTAAACAGTTCTTATTGTTCCTTCCCCTATGCCTATAGTTCTTCTTTTTTTGTTAACCATGTAAACGGCTTAATATTTTGTAACTACTGTGCTATAAACCTTCTGCAGTAATTGCAAAACCCTAGGAATAATCTTAACTGTATAACGTTCTCTAGTTCTTACTAATTTACTATAGCCTTAATCTTCTTTAGATCTATACTAAGTTGGCCTGGTTTAATAATAAATCTAATAAAATTAGTCTTCCTAGTGAAGAACTCACATTTTTTAATCACTACTGGCATCTTTTCTTCTTATAGTCTCTTTAAGACCCACTTAACGTATTCCCCATATTCTTCCTTACTCTCTAAGTAGATAATAATGTTGTTAAGGTATACTATAATAAATTTATCTAGGTATTCTCCTAATACACTATTAATTTACTTCTAGAACGTTGCTAGTGCGTTTATAAGCCTAAATTGTATAACTAATAGCTTATATAGTTCTTCCTTTAACCTAAAGGCTGCCTTCTATTTGTCGCCTTCCTTAATTCTAATCTGGTGGTACGCCTATCTTAGATCTATCTTTATAAAGATCTTTACATTGCCTATCCTGTCTTAGATTTCGCTAATTAAGGGTAAAAAATACTTATCCTTCCTAGTGATGCTATTCAATTGTCTATAGTTTATACACATTCTAAGTTTTCCATTTTTCTTTAGGATGAATAGTACTGGATATCCTACTAATAACTACAACAGTTTGATGTATCCCTTTTATAAGTTCTCCTAGATAAACTCCTTAAGCGCTACTAACTCCGTTTTAGTAAGCTTATAAATTGGAAAGAACTTTAGACTTGTTCCCTCTTTTAATTCTATCTTATAGTCCCAAGCTATATGCTCTAACAGCTTTTTACTTTCTAGTGACCATAACTTTTTTCCATACTTGTGGTATCTCTTTGGTATATAACTTAAGCCTCGCTCAGTCTCCTTATATGTCGCTCCAACTTAGTACTATACTAACTTAGTTTGCTATCACACTTTGCGTTGTTATATATCCTTAATATTGACTTAACCTATAACCTAATTAATCTTTGGATTGTACTCCTGTAATTAAGGCATTCCTAGTATTGCCTTATCCTATCCCAACAGTAGGATATTAAAAGACATTCTAACTAGTCTCCCTTTAATAGTTATCTGAATAGGTCCTGTTTTAAGATTAATAATACCTCCTCTATAGGCTATCTAATCTCCTGAAATTGTTATAAGTGGATATAGGTGTTCCTTCTATCTGTGTGGTAACCCTATTCTTTCCACTACCTTTGGTGATATATAGTTCCTTATTACTCTACTATCTACTAATGCTTTAAACTGCTAATCTTGCCACTTAGCTTTTAAATTTAGGTGTTGTCCTTAAATTCCTTTAAGGGTCTAAGGCTTTAACACTGGTTCCCTCTAGTTCTATATACCTCTTCTTTTCCTAACTATTAGCTACTCAATCCTACCTATACTTGGTTTAACTTTAGCCAATACTTAGTTTATTTCTTTTCCTCTACATACTATAGATAAGTGTTCTCTGGGTACTCCTACTACTATTGTCCATCTAGGCATTCTTCCATAAGGAATCTTCCTGGTTAAAGTATTAAGTCTCCTTAACCTTATACTTCTACTAGGTGCCAACTATATATATACTTAGCGTTCCTAAACCGCTTTTCCTCTAGTGCCTAATATATTTTTACTAGGTACTTCTGGTTCTTATCTTTAGGTGCTCTATATATGTTGTATGTGTTATCCATATAAGCTATCCATAATAGTATATAATGTGCTGTATATTTTAGGTTAACTCTTGGTTTGTCTTTGTCCTTAAGTTTAAATTTATACCTAGTTAACCTAACTATTAGTATCTCTGCTGCAGGTACTAAGATTTATTACTTACTTCTTTAGTCCCTAGACCTTTCTTCTAGGTTCCTTGACGTTATAATTAATGCTCCTTTAATGTAACTTATGCGTTTTTCCATAATGGGTTGGTCTTGGACAACTTTTTCATTCAGCCATATATAAAAGTCTTCCTATTTATTGTTATGTTATTACCTATACCACTTTTTATACAACTGGTTTAGTATATATAGTCTATCTATTAGAAAATACCTTATTATTACTATATTATAATATCCTTTAGTATGCCTTTCTTTGAACCTAGTTAGGATATCTAGATCCTCTTCTTATTCCAGTTTGTCTAACTATTTTACCCTAGGTGTCCCTACACTCAGCCTATTAGTAACTCTTTATACAGGTGCTCTGTCCCTTATATAACCTAGTATAGCTGATCTCTTGTCTAGCTTTTACTCTTGCTATATAATGATTCTTGTCCTAAACTTATCCATAGTTTCTTATTTTCTATGTCTTACAGCTGGATCCTCATAGTTGTCTTGCTTTTTAATCCAGATATTAACTTTTTAATCTTTAGGCTAAACACTGCGTTTACCTAGAATTGCTAATATTCTTATTTATTCCCTAAACTCGTAGTTCTTGAACTTGCGTCCTATACTTATTCGTTTATCACTAAACTAAGTTACTGCTTTTTCCCATCGGTTTTCGTCCATTATAGGTTTTTAGGTATGTCTTATCTTGTTTTAAGAATCTTAAGCTTCTCTTATCTCTTCTTGAGAATCTTAAGCCTATAGCCTTTTGCCTTTATTAAGTAATGAGCTAGCACTAGCAGTTGTCTACTTACTTAGTTTCTTCTAAACATTACTCCTATTGTCTTGTAAAGCGATGGAAATTATATCCAACGGTGTTATAATATCCGTTACTGAACCTTGTTTGGTAATGGTCTCAGTCTCTGCTTCTGTTACGTTATTAAGGTTTAAGTACTCCCAGTTAGCCTCTTTTTCATCCTTGTTGCTATTAATTAATAAGTACTCTAACTCCATTATCATTACTGCTGATCTTTATCCGCATATTGCTGTAACATCTTAATCTAGCTTATAGAGTTGATCTTGTTCTTTATCTAACTCTCTGGTTCCTTGGAGTCCTTTTAACTCTGGCTCCTATAGCTAATAGCTTACGCCATACTTAGCGTCCTTATAAATTTAGCATGCGTTATTATAACAATATGCAAAACTGTTAATTAAATACTCTTTTGTTCCTTACAGTGCACTGTCATCCCTCTATATATATGTGCCGTCTACTGGTCTAGTTCCCTTTACCACATAGTTACTCTAACTACCTCTATAGTCTCTGGCGAAATAACCCTATTTTCCGTAATTTATATAAACTCCATCTTTAAACCATCTTTCTTGCTATGGAGTCCGCCTAAACGTCTTCTGCTGTTAAGATCCCTAGTTTGGCCTCTGCTCCTTGGTCCTTTAATTACTTAATCCTTAACCTCTAGGTTTTCATAGTTTCTTTTCCTATCTTTAGGTTTCTTTAGTACCACTTAGGTCCATTAGCTCTGCGCCATTCTATGGTTTTTAACTTTATGTCTATTGTTGCGTACTCTGTGCCTTATATAACTATAGAACTCTGTCTTGCCCTCTCTTAGCTTGTTCCCTTTAATAGATTCTGTTATTGATCTTTATTAACTAATCTATTAACTTTCTTAAAGTATCCGCATCTTCTATTAGGATAATTATATCCTGGACTTTAGCCTTAAGTCCCTATTTGTACTGTGCCATAAGCGCCTTATTATTCCACTTAACCTATATAGCTAATGTTTAAAACTATGTTGTATACTTAATTGTTAAAGTGCGTTATACTAAGTTCTAAAGCTTTTATTCTGCTGTAGTTATGGCTTCTAGGTCTTTAAACATCTACATTAGTCGCTCTATAAACCCGTTCCAACTGGCAAATATATACCATATATCTTAGTTAGTAGTTATTATACCATTGGCCTGTATTTCCGTGAGATATGGCTTAAACCACTTAAGTGCCCTCCCTATTAGGAACAATCCTGTATAGGCTACTTGGTCTAATAATATTGCTAACTTCGCTCCTTCCTATACTACCTTAAAGTGCATCTATGTAAGAAATCCCTTAAGCTTCAACTTCTCTCCTAAGAATTGTTTAATTAAAGGTAACTTGATCTTTGCTGCTCCGATTCTATTAATGCGTTCTTTAAGTATCCTATTATTGTCCTGTAAGTGATCAACTATTTCCTGTAACTAACCTCGCGTAACTACTTAAGAATCTCCCTTATCTATACTAGTATCACCTAGACCTGAGGTTGTGGCTCCCATTAATGCTGTTGTGACTGGTGCTGCTCTTGGTAGCATATTGTTTAATCTCTCTGTTTAATACCATAACCTTAGTAGTGAATATATAACGGAACCTTATAGCAGGAACTACGGTGGGTTCTGTTAATGGGCTGGGTATATAGGTATAAATAAAATCAACAACGTAATAATAACTGGTAGAGTGGTTGCCTAATAGATTAACTTTAATTGTATTCTAAGATTCACTATAAGGAGAGAACTATCTACGGTAGGGACTGAGGTCCTTTAAATACACAACCATACTCCTAAGAAATCCTCTCTTGTACATAAGGTACGTGTTATATGTGTTATACGTGGCGTACACTGCGTACTCCTCATATACTGCGTACAATGTTATGTGACTCGCTTACTATTCCTTGTCACATGGTTCCACCGGATCCATTCTAGACCGTGCCTATATTAACCAACTAGCTTCCGCTGACTCCTCTCTAAGTAGTTATAACACCTTACTTAAAGCGTCCGTAACAACTATAGTTAAGCTAAAATAGTAGAATTACTTTAACGTAAATACTACTGGCTAAAGCTTAAGTAGAAAGCAAAGGAGTATATTAGCTATTATAAAAAGTATTAAGTATATAAAATCTAAAGGTATAAGCTATAGGGTTTACTTAAATCGGTTCCTTCTACTAGCGAACTATAGCAATATTACGCTATAGATTTTATTACGGATCTTCCGCTATATAAGGATAAGTAAGGATAAATATATAATTTGGTCCTTATACTTATTAATAGGTTTTTAAAGTATATCTAATACCTTCCCGTTAATAAGATAATTAATATATAAGCGCTTATAAGCCTAATTAAGGAGAAATACTTTCTTAAAGTAGATTAACTATACTCTATTATTACTAATAGGGACAGCGTCTTTATAAGTTAGTACTAGTTAGATCTATACTTTTATTTAAAAATAGACTACTATTATAGTATAGCTTTCTATCTATAGATAGATAGGTAAATAAAACGTTAGAACTAGGAACTAGTGTTACAGCGCTAGTAGAAAACGGTGGATTGTAGTGGACAATCGCAGACAGTTTCTTACTATTTCAGACAGTTTTCTTACTGTTTTAGATAGTCGCAGTCACGTAACCAGACGATTGTATAAAACCTCGAGCGGCGCTACCCTTTTTCTCTTTTCCTTTCTCTAGCTTTGGATCCTCGTTTATAGACAATCCAATCGTATAGGCTTGCGCGACCCTTTTGCCGTACTCGTGCCTCGACTAAGTCGCTAACAACTAGAGTCTTACCTATAAATATACTTAAACTATTAGTAAGATAATTAGTAAGAGCTACTTTTATATATAGAATACGCTTATAACTTAAAGTAATACGCTTTATATAAGTATGCACTAATCTTAGTTGCCTATAGCGTTTAACTATTTAGGTTTAATAGTATATCTAACAATTACTGGCTAAGGCTATATAATTAATTATAGGATCCTACTAGGAAGTTTAAGGATATTTACTAAAGAGTATAAGGATAACTTAAGGAATAGGAGGAATAATAGAAGTATGCAAAGTAGAGCCTATAAAATGCCTAAGAGTAGTAAAAACTTTAGTATAACCGTAAATACTAAGATAAGTATTTTGGAGTAGGCAATGAGGTTTTATTATATTTAATAAATATTAAGACCTGTTAACTATTAAAGAAGCTTAATATAAGATACCTAGGTCCCTTCTAAATTAAGAAATAAATTAGTAAGCTAGCCTACTGTCTCTAGCTATGCCTATATATGGCCTATATATATCTAGTGTTTTACGTAACTTTACTAGAGCTATAGTATAGACTACTGCTATAAAAGAACTTCTATCTAGGCCTAATTAAATATCCTAAAGTAGTAGGCGAGCGGTATAAGGTTAAAGCTATATTATGCTATAAGTCTGTTAAGAATAAGCTTTAATATAAAGTTAAATAGCTAGGATAGCCTGTTAAGGACTCTATATAGAAACTAGAGGATTACTTTAATTATTATAAAGATATTCTAAAAGAATATTAAGACTAAGGTCTATAATCTATAAAACGTAGAAAGCGCTCTAATACTATAGTATTATTGTAACCTATAAAGAAGGCTCGTGTCAGATAATCTGTATTCTCTAAGGCGTGGGACACGTGCACGAGTCACGTGCATTGTAAATCTCTTTATAGAGCCCCAGGGGCCCTAGGTCAAACAATTGATATCAATTAATAATCAAGTCGAGATCATTAATTAATCAACCCATTTCATCAATAAGCAGCTCTATCTAAATTATCTAACAGTTATAAGCCCAGCCCGCCGACTCAAGAAGCTATTTAGCTATTACTTAATCATTTAAAGAAATACTACCTCATCGTTAGACTCTGACACCTTATCGTTAAGACGCAGACTCCAACAGAAATCCTACCTTAATTGTCACAAGACGAGTCTTTGACGAGATTCCACGAGATTCTACGAGATTCCACCTTAATCTGACGACAAGGACGATTCTGACGATAGGACGATCCTAACGACAAAATACCATCTCAATCCCTCCTTTGCCTATCAGTTAAATAACTCTACTAACGTTGAGCTTGTCGACGACGATCATCCTTAATAAGCCAGAAGACTGGGAGCAATGGCTATGGCAACTCCGAGCCCTTGTGGATTAGCAAATTTGGGCCCACGTTAACCTAGCCACAGAAGCACCTTAAGAAGGTCTACTTAAAAAACCACCTCTTCTAAAGATTATAGATTTCAACAAGAATACAACCTTATATGCATAGCTCTCAACGAATTAATAGAAAGCGTACAAGAATAGCAGACGGTACTACAACTAGGACATAAAGTATTTCCTTAGATAGGAAGATTATCTTTAACAGATCCGTACCTAAATTACGTCCATAGTATCAATTTAGAAGAAGCTACTGCTTAACCCTTCTCTCACAGTTAAAGAATGGCTGATTCGTTTAAAAGAAGACACTAAGCCCTTAAAGAACTTCATAATAAGGAAGGTATAATTATAATACACAAAATCACTTAAGGAACTTAAGCAGGCAAAAATTACCCAGTGGCTTAATTAATGGGAGCATGTAATAAAAATAGCAGAGAAGCACAAACTTCTACAGATAACTAATAGGATCTGGTTAATAGACCTTGCAAATGCAGTTCGACCTATAAGCAAAACCTACTTTATACTATACACAAAATAGGCAAATAATACCGAAAAGGCTCTCTTATTAGAATACCGCAAAGTAGCAATAGAGCTATAAGAAGCACTTGCAAACCTTTTAATAAAAGTCAACCTACTAGCAACTGTAAGAGGGAATATATTTAACATAGACTTTAGAGGATCCAAAGAGGATATCTCTACTACTAAAAGTAATATAGGAAGAGGGAATAGCTTATCTTGCAGCAAAAAAAGGGCAGGGACAAATTTAATTAAAGAAGAGACGTCTTTTTTTAAAAGGTTAAAGAACCAATGCCCGGTATATAAAATAAGGGGATAGACCCTTCCTAACTATTGGTATCTGTTTAAGGGCAAAAGGCCTAAGGGATTTAAAGCCAGAAGTGTATATATAAAAAAGGTGTGTAAAAGGGTAGAGGACGACAAGGATCTAGCTGCCTAAGTAAAAAGACTTAAGCTTAGCAAATTAGAAGAATAAGACTATTCTTAACTTAGGAACCACTCTCTATATCTTTAATAATCTCTCTTGTTTCTATAATTTTAGGAAAGCTCTAAGACACGAATATGTCATTGTAGGCAGCTTAGAAGTGCCTATACTAGGTTACGGCGATATTACTATCCAAGTTACAAAGCCAGACAAGAGTAAGGGAATCCTACGTCTTAAGGACGTTGCCTTTTGTATGGACTTTATAAATTTAGTGTTATTCCGTCTACTTTAAAAACAAGGGTACTACTAGGATAATAAAGGATGATATAACTCTATGCCAAATAGAAGAACGTCACAAATAATAGACTATTAAAATACGTCCAACTAGGAAGTCTATTAGCGTTTAATATAAGCCGACTGCTACGCCGCCAATAGAAGCGCAGAGTATTGTTAAGAGATATTTATCCAGATGCGAAAGGTAATGCATAACTATAGTATCTGCGTTTAGGTTATCTAGGACCCATAAGGTCTTATAAAGGTTTTCGGAACAGAATATTAATAAACCCTATCTTAACCTCCTAACTAAACTGACCTTAAGGAAGCGCTAAGGGGTTATATTTAAGCCTTTAGCGCTACACACCTAAGCTTAGAATGGTACCGCCGAACGCTTAGGGGGTATAATTATTAAAAAAGCACGCAAAGGGATAGTAGATCCTTAGCTTAATAAGACTTACCTACAAGAGCTACTACATTGGCGAGTACAACAACTGGACCCTATGGCCACTACCGCAAAATTCAACCTAAAGACGACACAGAAAGATACAGACAACGCAATTGTCTATTACGATCTCAATAAAGTTATTTGTTAATGATATTGTCTTCTACTACCAAAAGATAGATAAGAAGAAAGCTTAAAAAGCAATTAAGGAGCTAAGCAGGGAATACCAGATAAGTACCCTTAGCGAGCTAAAATGGTTCCTAGGAATTTATATACTATATAATTGTAGCTAGAGGCTCCTATAGCTATCCTAGGAAGCCTATATTAAGAAGATAACTAACCAGTATAAGATAGATCTCAAAAGGGCGTCTTTTAGATACTCCTATAGCAGAATCGGAACTCCTCCCTACTAATTACCAATCAATCCATCTGACGCTTCCGTCCCCTAATATAGACCTACTAGTCTATCTTATATCCCTACCAAGAGAAGCAGCTTCTATAATGCTATGTTAGAGTATTCTAGTACCTATATAGCACAAGGAGCAGAGCAATCTACTATAGAGGAGATAAGGAAGGAATGAACGGTAGAGGGAAAGATAAAGGAATACGCGACAAAGGATGAGACAATAGAAGAGATAGTAGAGGTAAAGCGCAATCATTTATCTGTGCTAGCGATGCATTATTTACGGACAATTCCGTCGATAGAAAGAGCTCGTAAGGATACATTATAAAGCTATTTGGGGGACCAATTATATGGAGAGCAAATAAGTAGGATACGGTGACTACGTTAAGCACAGAAGCCAAGTTGTCAGCCCTATCTCAGACAGCAAAAGAAGCTATCTTTACTAGCAGGATGTTCAAAGCTCTGACACGTCAACATCCATCAACACTAGTTGCGTCAAGACTACGTAATAAGACGAGTGGTATTTCAATAGAAAGCGATAAAGGAGATAATCGCTAATGGACTTACGAAGGCCCTGCCCAAGCAGAGGTTTTAGAACTTCGTTAACCTAACGTAGTCTGCGGGCTAGTGGCCCACGCGGGCTAGTGGCCCACCCCATCAAAATCACGAAAACGCGACGCGTTACTTAACTACTACCTTAATGGCTACACCACAACTATAAAAACCCCTTTTTCAAGAGGGCAGACTTGTTTTAGCTATTAATGCCTATAAGCAAGGCCAATTTTAAAGCTTCCGATCTGCCACTAGTATGTACAATATGCCCCGAACTATAGCCCGGCGACGTAATAAAGGCATTTAAGCACAACGTGGTTCTATTGCCTCAAATCGGCACCTTACACCAGCACAAGAAGAGAGCCTTAAGCAGTGGATTCTATTAATAGATTAACGCGGTATGCCACCTAGGGTTGCTACCATGCGGCAGATAGCTAGCCTTTTAGCTACCCAGACCGCTAAATCGCAACCAGTTGGCAAGCAATGGGTATACAAGTTTATTAAACGCCATAATGACCTATAATCTAAATAGAATCGCAAGTACGACTACTAGCGCGCCAAATGTGAAGATTCTGTACTTATTTAGGCGTGGTTTAAACGCGTTTAAGACACCAAAATTTAATATGGAATTCTTAACGAGGATACCTAGAATTTTAATAAAACTAGCTACTAAATAGGTGTTATTACAACTGCGAAGGTCGTTACTAGAACTAATAGGGCTAGTAGGCCTAGAACAATACAGCCAGGAAATCGAGAATGGGTTACAATTATTAAATATATTAATGCCCTAGGGGTTATAATTCTACTACTTATTATCTTTAAGGCAGTAATGCACCAGGCTGCCTAGTATAAGGATGATATTATACCACACAACTAGTTAATTGGTGTTAGTAACAATGGCTAGACAATAAATAAGATTAGCCTAACCTGGCTAATAGAGGTCTTTAACAAGCATACAAAGGATCACACGGTTGGCACGTATTGGCTGCTAGTGCTAGATGGCCACAACAGCCACGTATTACCTGAATTTAATCGGTTCTGTCTAGATCATCAGATAGTCGTCCTCTATATACTAGCGCATTCATCGCATCTACTGCAGCCGCTAGATGTAGGCTGTTTCTCAATTCTCAAGCAGTCATATAGACGCCTTGTTAAATAGCTTATGGGCCGCGGTGTTAACTATATTAATAAACGCGAATTCCTGCCACTCTATAGGCAGGCTAGGCAGGTAGCACTATATTAGAACAATATATAGGCAGAATTCGCAGCTACTGGCCTAGTTCCATATAGCCCTAATTGCGTGCTAGCATAGCTGCACACTAAATATTAGACGCCGTCACCCTAACATTATCCGTAATTAAATGCATCTTAGACAGCCGAAACGCCTTATAATATTGCTAAATTGCAACAGCAGACAGCTCTTATTAAGCGCTATCTTAAAGAGCGTATGTATAGCCCACCAAGTCCAATAGGACAAGCTCTTAGCCAGCTTGTTAAGGGATGTAAAATGGCGATGTTAAGCGCTGTGCTGCTTGCTAGCGAAAATAAGAAGCTATATATGGAAAATCAACGCCAGAAAAGGAAGAGGGCACAGCGGCGTACGTATATAGCTAGGGGGGGTGTTTTATCAGGAGCCGAAGGGGCCTCTCGTGCACAAGCTGCCCAAGGAGGTGCAGCAGAGGGGGCAGCAGAGGTAGCGGCCGAGCAACCGCAACGAGCACCACGCAAGTGTAGCATGTGCAAATCAATAGAACACAATGCATGTACGTGCCCTAGACGTCAAATAAGTAGCTAGTAGATAGCTACACTAAATACAATTATTCGTGGTTGAGTAGGTCGCTGTATTTGCCCTCGGAGTTTGGTGGGGTGGGCCACTAGCCCGCGTGGGCCACTAGCCCGCAGACTACGTTAGTCGGAATGGTGGATATAAGGAGCAGCTAGATGAGGAGAAGCAACTAGAGGACCTAAGGGAGAAGGAAGGATTTAATTAACGCATTGACGGACACGAGAAGGTGGTTAGCTTTGACCTTAAAGAGCTTAAAGCTAAGGAGGTGTGTTAGATAATCTGTATTCTCTAAGGCGTGGGACATGTGCATAAGTCACGTGTACGGGGCACGTGCATTGTAAATCTCTTTATAGAGCCCTAGGGGCCCCAGGTTAAACAATCGACATCAATCAACGATTAAGTTAAGATCATCAATTAATTAACCCATTTTATCAATGAGCAGCTCTATCTGAAGTATCTGACAGCTCGCGTAAAGAGCAAGAAATAGGTTAAATTGGATATAAAACAGATAGGCTCTAGAAACTATAAGGATTAAGGCTACAGCCTAAGACAGGATAGGTCCTTAGCCTTTTTATATATATAGTATAGAATTAATAGGATATTTTACTAGAATGGCATTCCCATTAATTAATCTATATTAGGAATAGTGCTCCTATAGGCTTATAAGCCCTTTCTAAAAGCCTTATAAGGCCTTCCCGGCTACTATAATAAGAAGTAATCCCAAATGCCTAATTAAAAGCCACTATACCTTATTCTTAGGCGTAGGATTAGTATCTATCAGCCTACTAAGTAACGGCTAACAAGAATAAGATCCCTTTATAGGAGTATAGGTAGGTATAAAAATAGGGGTAGGACGATAAGGTATAGAGGGAATAGAGACTCTTAAACGCTTAACACTAATATTAGGTCTAAACTATTGCTAATAAAACTCCTAAGGCGTAAGCTTATAGTTAATAAAGATACGCTTAAACCTAGAATAAATAGAGATGTTAGCTGACTAGTATAAACTAAAACCACTAAGACCTTGCTATAGTAACTTTAGTTACCGCTAGGTACCTAAAAGGTAACCTACCTAATACCATATTATATTATACTCTTTAGAAACTTAACGAGTATACGCAAACTTCTTTTTATTACTCCTATTCCTTACCCTATCCTTAGTATACTAACCTTGCTCCCTTATTAGGCGTTACTAGCTAGCTTACTATAAATTATAGGCAGTGTAGATAGCTATAGTATAGTTTTAAATACAACTTAGACGTTTAGTATTGGCGCTAAAATAAGAGAGAGCCTAGGCAATATAATAGTTAAGGATATTAAAAGAATATTGCTACTTAGGCCTAGGCTATTAAATCCTAAAGTTAGTAATAGAAATCTATTAAGGATAAGAAAGCTTACCTTAATATAACTACTGCTCTTAGTATGTATATATTAATTATAAGGACTAAAGGTATTTGTTACGGCACTGGCAAATTGCTGTTAGATTGCCGCAAACTGCCGTTATATAATGGCAAGTTGCGGCAAGTTGCTATTACGTAACCAGAAGATTGTATATAACTTTAAGCGGTGCTTCCATTCTTCTTATTTCCTTTCTTTAGCTTTAGATCCTCGTTTATAGACAATCCAATTATACAGGCTTGCGCGACCCTCTTGCTATACCCGTGCCTTAATTAACTAAGTCGCTAACATTATCTAAAGCCTATACTACTCTTTCTTCCTAAAAAGGAACTTAAATATATCTATAAGGCTATAAATAGGACAAGGACACAGAATAGGACCTTAAGGACAAGACAGACCCCTAAGAACTAAAAGAACATAAATAAAACGCGAAACCTAAGAATAGGATACGTATAGACTAGAACCCCTAGGAAATAAACAAACACCAAAAATTACCTAATACCCCTACTACTATGCTAAGAAATACAGTATCTGGCAAAGCCGCTATAGGACCTACAAATACCTCTAATAGTAAAACAGTTGCCGTTTTAACTCCCTAGGAAGAGCTTATAGCAGCTAATGCCGAAATTAAACGGCTTTAAGAGCTGCTTAAAACTAAAGACACCCCTATACCTAGTAAGGAGTTATTAGATACCTAGAGACTTACTATAGTCCTTAAGGCCCTAGCCCAACATATAGTATTAGCATTATCGCGGTCCGTAAAGGTTGTGGACCCCCTATTACTTACAGATAGAACTAACCCTATATTTAATAATTAGAAACTTTAGCTATAAGATAAGCTTAAAGTTAATATGGACCACTTCCCTACTACCTAAGCTAAAATGGCCTATGTCTTTGGCCGTACTAGTAGGGACGTATAGACGCATCTATGTCTATAATATGCCCAGGACTTAGCAGACTCCTTCTACTCTGGAAAAGAGATAATTAACTACCTGTCTTTTATTTATAAGGACCTCTTTAAAATATAGAACGCCCGCCTTAATTATAAAGCCCTTAATATAAAAATGACAGAGTGTCACGGATCGACTCAGCAGTTTACAAATAAGCTTGATTGCTAGCTATTGACCGTGCTAAGTACATTAACGCGTAATGGTTTAAGACGTTTGACAAAGAACAGGAACAGGTTAGGAAACGTGGTCGAAGATATAGGGGTTGCGATGGTACGTGCGTAGGTGTCACGGGACGAACGTGCGTGGGTGACTCCCGTAACACAGAGACCTTTTTAGTCTTTTAGACCCGCTTTCTACACCTAGCTAGACAGGCTTAAATCCTCTAGAAAGATCTAATGCTAAACCTCTTTAACAAGCTTACCCTAGACCTATAGCGCGCTATATTACTAGTTTATACTACTATATAGACGCTAGAAGAACTTATAGACTAGTGCCTAGCTATTAATTAGGGCCTCTATTATATTAAGGCATATGCTAAGTAGTATAAGACTAGAAGCTCTACTAACTAGAATATAAGTACTACAAGAACAGGCTATAGCACCCCAGTAAAATCTGCAACCCCTATAGCACTAACTATACCGCCTGCCATTAACCTAGCGGCTAACTATACAGCTAGCTCTGCCGTAGATCTAGCGTACACTTAACTTATATACAGTAACCCCTATAGATAGGCCCTTAGCAATTAAGGAGCCTACTTCTTATGCGGCTAGAAGGACCACTTTGCTAAGAACTGCCTAATAAAAGCGAAAATAGATAAGGTTCTGTTAATACAGGAGGACAGCGCGGAGTTGGAAAAAGAGGAACTTTAGAGTAAGACTCCTCTTTAGGGTTAAAAGGGATTAATATGTTATATATTAATCTAGGTTAGCTAATTAGTGGAAGAAGCTGTACTATCCCTTATACTTTATTCCGTAATAGATATTAAGTTTTAACCTCTACTTCAGCTAACTTAGAAGTAAATGCCTTTACCTTAATTAATATAAAGTGCGCTATAAAACTGGCTGACTTTTTAAATGCGCCTTTAGAAGAACTGTCTAAGCCAATTCCTATTTATAGGTATAACAAACAAATAGGACTACCTATTATAACCATCTTACGGATCTATCTCTATGTTAACAGATAAAGATAGTATAATATCCCCTTCCTTATTACGGACCTTAAAAGCTATAATATAATCTTAAAAAGAAAATGGCTAGCCTATTTAGGCTTATAGCTTAATATACAGAATAGACGGCTTATTTGGCCTAAAACTATACCCCTAATACCTTCCTTTATAAAAGAAATTAGTATTATAATAGAGAACCTTATTTGGCTATAGATAGACACCATTTACTAGGCCGATACTATATATAGGGACTAGGCTTTTGAAAAGGTCGTATAGCTTAACCCGTAACAGATCCGTATACTATACCGCCCCCAAACTACCTATATTATGCTACCCGCACTAAAGACTAAATAAGTTAGTAAAAAGCTAGTGGAGCTCCCTGTAGGGAACCTAGGCCCTATATAGCTATAAAGAATAGCAAGGAGTATTAAATACTATACTAAATGTATAGACCGGAAGGACAACTTATAGAAAATGGAACGTGAGCTAAGGAAGATTATAAACCTTATATTGCAAAATATAGCCTAATAAAAGTATATAAAGAAACTTATGGACCTTCCCCTAGTTAATATTTGCTGTATTGGCGCCATAGGATTCTACTAGAACTTAGTTTAACCTAATACTATTACCTTTACCACTAGCTTATATAAAATTAATTAAATAATTAAGGAAAAGGAAAGCAAGCTTAGTAGATAGAAAAGTAAGCTTATAGACAAGGAGCTAGTAGAACAGAAACTACCCTATTAATACTAGAAATTTAAGGACGTATTCTCTAAGCCAGTGTCCAATATGCTTCCGCCTTACTAACCGTATAACTATAAAATTAAGATTGAGCTAGATAAGGAAAACATACTATAGTGGGGTAAGTTGGCCCACTATATTCAGCATCTAATTTGGGTATGGTTTTGGGAGAGCATAGGCCTCCTATAGGTATATAGATTGGCCCGCGGCCTTAGAGTCTTTAATAACTTGGATAGACTTAACGGATAGTTTAGGGGGATATAATACACTCTTTTCTCTTCTTCTTACTAACTGCTTTCCTACTAATTTCTACTAACTAACTACGACTGACTAACAGACTAATAGTATACTAACTTCTTGTCTGGAGAGAGACCTTCCCTCCTATATACTTTATGGCATTCCATATAGGGACAACGGCAAGCTCTTTAGATTAGAAGTCTAGTACTCTATATATAGGAGACATGTAGGAATATGCTATAGCCACGGAAGGACTAAAAACTATTAAGTTACTGCTACTAAAAGCCGTTAAGCTACCAATAGGTACGGAAATTAAGCACGGAAATTAAGATAAGTTAATAACACTTTTAGAGATTACTATCTAAGACCTATAGTAGACGGAATAGACAACTAGGAGTAGGAATATAAGCATGGGGTATAGTGTAGGAGGGAAGGTCTTTCTCCAGACGAGAAGTCAGTGTACTGTCGGTCTGTCGGGCGGTCGTAGTCAGTTAGTAGAAATTAGTAGGAAAGCAGTCAGTAAGAAGAAGAGAAAAGAGTGTATTGTGTCCCCCTAAATTGTCCGTCGAGCCTGTCCGAGTTGTTGAAGACTTTGAGGCCGCGGGCCAATCTATATACCCATAGGAGGCCTATGCTCTCCCGAAACTATACCCAAACTGGATGCTGAATGTAGTAGGCTAACTTACCCCACTATATACCTCCCCCGCCTAAGTCGTTGTCCCCTAACGACCTCCAAAACTCCCTATCTTCGAAATAAAGGCGCAGCAGGTAACCGCATGCGCTCCTTACCCTTGCTATAAACCCAAGATGGTAAGCGAGGAGACTCTATTCTAGTTAAACAAGACCACTCTCGTCCGCCTAGTTGGACAGTATGAGCGACATCAGATAGGCGGCTTTTAGATAACCTTGCTCTTTCACGTCTTTCTATTTGCTTAGTTCTGTCCTATAACTCTTTAGGCAACTCCGCATAACTCTGTCCTTCTGCAATAATAGGGGGCACTCTACTTGGATCTACCACAATAGTTAAAGGGTTGATTCCATTGTCGATATAGTAGAAGTATAAGCGGCTGTTAAAGCGCTCTATCTTAGCTACATGTATAATCTAAAATATATTCTTGTAGTTTTTGACAGCTTTAAGACGGTAAGAATGCATTTATTTCGCAACTTCATTTTAATTACTAGTTAGAAGAAGATTACAATCTTAAATTACCGCTAGAGAGTCCCATCGTTGTCTACTTAGAAGGGCGTTAGACAAGGCGCTAGTAGCTATAAGTTTAACTACCGTAGGGAAGCGATATGGGATTGCGCTGTAAAGGTTAGCATGTCTAGATGGCGTATAGGGCGGCGCTTTTAAGTTTTAGTAAGTATCTGCTAGCTCTGCCTAGGTTCCTCCTTCCATAACCTTAAGGTTATTATAATTGTCCTAAACGCTAATAAACCATAGTAGTATTATTCGCCGGGTCCTAGTTAAAGGTCCTTTCGCCCTATAAGGAAGGTGTGGTATAGTTATACGCATATCTCCTTTTTCGCACGGCTAAGCCACCTAGTCGGTTGCGTATTTTTCTATATCTTTAGTGGTCTAGTCCTAATCTAAGATCTTATATACAAATCCATCGCCTTTAGTTAATCCTTGCGCTTTAAGATCTACCTACTACGACTCTAAGTAGTAATATATGCCAGGTAGGATAACTGTGCAATTATCTTTAGTCTTATTATCTAGAGAAACGCTTCCTTAAATTATGTCGGCACCGCGCCCGCTCTCTATAAGAGAAGGAATATTTACGTTAATATAACGGAAAGCTGTGGAGTCTCCCTTAACCGCGAACTTTGCATAATAGGGATAGAATATAAGTCGCCACTAGCTATTAGGCCTAAGAGCGTAATAGAGACAGTAGTACTTAGGATCTTGCCTTATTAGCTACTGGCAGAGACTGTAGACCATTATTCTTAACTATCCATAATTTAGCCGTCCATTAATTAGACGCTGGTAATGGCAGTATATACGCATTTCTTTATTAATTATTACTGAAATGCTAGAATCCTACTACCATCTAAATACGTTTAAAACCACGGATCTGTCTTACTGCTATATACCTTAGTTATCTAGTAATAGCATCTAATTAAGCAAAGCCCCTCTATTATAGGAAAACCTTAGTGCTAAATTATAAATGAACTTATACGGTCCTAAGGAGTTAGACAGAACTGGAGGTCTATAAGCTTTTTTAAACTAGGAGTACGTAGTAGGATCTATCTTTATAGTACTAAGATAATTGCGAGTGTGGTATATTAAACGGAGTCTGTGGCATAGTGCGGTATAGTTTAGACCCTTTATTACTAAACCTATACGTCCTCTTATGGCTTGTGTATGTATCTAGCAGATCTTGCATATCTCCGGGTTAGAACCAGCCGCCTTATACTAACTACGCAAGAGCTTTATAACCTCAGTTAGTTTGATTTTGGTAGTTTAGTTTAGGGACGCTTTAAGATAAGCTAGTACATTATCTTTACAGTTATACCCTTATTTTAAACGGAGTATTGCTATAATATCTACGGTCTCCTTAATATACTCCTCATCATCTCCAGGCTTAATAATGTTTTTATTAAATATTAATTCTACTCCTAGCCCTCCTACTTCTGGGTGAGCAACTATTAGCCCTCTTCTTGGATTTCTTCTTAAAGAGGATACTAGCAGCTATAGGGGCGAGCCAACAGGTATTCTAGCTGCAAGAATACTTTCGTTTATAGAAGATAAAGGCAAGTTAACCAATATAGGTAATTCTTGTTAAGATAGGCTTGGTATAATACTAACACCTCCTCCTTAAATAGGTGTTAACGGCTAAAAAGCTAATGGATTTATTACGTTAGAAGCATATTATAAATGTATTTATAGTGTAAGAGCTAAGCTCTCTCCTACTTGTTTAATTCTAATATTGGTGACTTCTAGTTTTACTATAGTTAATCTCCTACTTCTTAGCGGTAGGTCCTTATTTAAAATAAGGAAGCCAGTTAAGTGTCTCTCTAAACTATACTTATTTACCACCTGGTCTGATATTGCCCTTCCTAACTTTATAGGCGTAAGCGCGAAATTGGCTAGCTGCAGTTAAGTAGTAGTCTTAATGCCGCGTTTTAGATAATCGAGCCTCTTAACTAGCGCTTTATTGACTCTTACTATAACTTTAGGAAGTGAATAGACTGCGAGCTTTCGGACGGCAAAGAGGAAGTTATAGGAGACTGCGTATTTAAGTAGTCCGTTAAGGACATCTTGTCTTTAGGCCTTTTAGATAGTTTTTCTAGCTTTATTGCACCGGTTTTTCTAATCTTTAGCCATCTTACTAACGTTAGAAATATCCCTAAAGATTAATATAAACGTGTCCTTTCCTAGAGATGCCTGTAGCCTACTATTATTATTAATAAAATTAACTACTACACTAGTAGCATCTGTGTAGTTTTCCTAAAAGAGCAAAATTTTGTTATAGATTTGGACAAGCACTACGTAACGCTAATTAACTGCGAAGCCTCTAACTTCTATAAGGATGTTACTAATCTGGTACTTAGCTCCTTTATATAGTACCAACGGTCTGCTTAATAAAGATATAATGAATATGCTATTATTAATTCTGTTTAGTTTATGCTTTAGCTAATTATAACTATCTTTAAGATTTAAGGGCAAGAGGGTGGATTTCTAAATAGGGTTCCTAATTATAATGGTCTACTAAATCTAGGTAGTGGTATAGAGTTCTGCCGGTTCTAACTGCTAAATAGACTAATTATAATTTTCTATGCCTGGCATGGAAAATTGCTATTAGTTTAGTAAAGGCGGTAAGTAGAACTGATATCTTTATAGTGAACGAATCTAGGTATTTATACGCAAACATTCTTCTGCCCTTACCTTACTATTAACACGCATCAGATTCCTGTGGCTAAAAGGTAAATAAGAAATAGAAAAAGCTTTAGGAAACATAGCAAATAAATAAATAGGCTATGCGGTTATTATTAACGTCCCCTTCCCTACTTTAGAACTTAACTATCCCCTAGTTAAACGTTTTATACTTAGTTCTATTAAACAACCTTTCTAAAATATGTACTTCTTAAACTACGTAGCGTTGCGATATAGGTGGATTTTTATATTATATCTTCCTTAGACTCCGGCTCTGCTATTATTTCTTATAGTATAGTCCTATCTAATTGGTTAAGCTGGTTTTCCTAGCGGACTTCAGATACCTATTGCTAGTAGAACTTTTTTAATCTATTCCTTAGAGTTTAGTTACGGAATAGCATCCTGTTAAGATCCTTAATTAAGTACTATCCTTTATATAGGTGACTTTTATGTATATAGAATAGGCCTAGCTATTTTAGATCTAACTTATAACTGCTAGAATAATCTTACTTAAGCTATATATTATAGAGTATAACTATATCTCTAACCTTAAATCCGTCCTAGTGAATGCGATGGGTGTTGTTAAAGTACTCCTTATTTATTACCCTTAGTCGTCTTATATGTGTAATAGCCTCTTTTATATCTGTGTCTCTTTGGTCAAACTGCTTTACATAAAGTGCTAGTAGCTCTACAGTGGTCCAAACTATTTGTTAAGGCAGTGTTTGCCAAGTAGGTATATAGAGTTTAATAGGAAGGACATGCTTATATCTATATATAACTCTTGTTGGCGTCATTCCTATAGGCCGCTTAATAGTTGTCCTATCTGCCCATAAAACGGTATAGAGATTGTCCAGCTATAAGCCATCTATCTTTGCCAAAGCATCTACTATAGGCTTATGCCCTCGCTCTATTAAGCCTTATCCCTACGGGTAATATGCGGAAGCTATAACCCTTTTAATGTTATAGAGCTCCGCGAGCGTAGTGGTTATATCAGCATTTTCTCCGCTACTATCTATAGAAAGCTGTCTAAATACTCCCTATCTATAGATAACGTCTTTATAGAGGAACTTTGCTATACTTTTTATATCCTTTTTCCAAAGGGCTCGGGCTTCCACCTATCTAGACACGTATTCTTAAGCAGTAGCCAGGTATTGGAATCTAAGATAGGTTATTAGCATAAATATAATATCTACTGTCACTTATTGCCATAAAGTAGACTCTTATATAGGGTGTATTACTTCTTCTTCCTATCCTAACTACCGCCCTTAGTATCACAGGCATAACTTAATATGCTATAATATCTAATCCTATAGCCCTGGCCACTAATATTAATTTAAGACTCTCTAATACGTCCCTTTTTATCTGTAATGTCCACTCTAATTATAAAGGCTCTTAATAATCTCTTACTAAGTATTCTTATTATTAATTACCCTCCGTATTGGCATATTTTTTAACTGTTAGCGGAAGAGCTGTTAATTACGCACTAGGAACTTTAGCGCTTACTATTTAAATCTTTTAAACTCCTTAGTATTTATTTCTTCTAGACATTATAAGGTTACTAACTATTTCGCAATCTTCTAAGATTTCTCTAAATATAAGTTCTCTAGTAGTAGATCCACCTCTATTTTAATTGGGCTAGCTATGTATTCTAAAGTACTTAACTCACAGTTAATAAATTCTTTAATATCCTTAGTCGGTTCGTTAGGCCGTTTACTATTTAGTAGCTGTTATAACAGCCTATTAGCTAGGCTATTCTTCTTCCTTAGTATATATCTAATATTAAAGTCTTATAACTGGATCTATACTAGCTATTAAGTCATTAAGGCTCCTAGTAAATCGGTAGCAGTATAATTTAGTTACGCAACTAAGGTATTTATATTTATCTTAACTATAAAGCGGACGCCGTATAGGTATACTTAACACTTCTTTAATGCATATAGTAATGCCTAACACTTAAGCTTTCCTAAATTGTATTTCTGCTCCGCTTGAGACCAGATGCCGCTCTTATATTAATATAGATAGTAACGACCTTGTATATCTAGTTGTATAAAACCGCACCCCTATCTATTCTTATATTTGTTAATGGCGAGAATAATTAGCTTAGCCCCCTTACTATAATCTAGTTAAACTAACGCGGGTATAGTAGTAATTACATACTTTAGAGTCTTTATAGCGGCTATCTGCTCTATGCCCTATATAAATAGAACATTTACTTATAGCAATTAGAAGATTGGCTCTGCCTTTATTATAAAGTCTTCTACCCATATTTAGTAATATACAACAACTCCTAGGAATGCTTAGGTAGACATAATGTCTTTACAGTCTCTCTAGTAAATAATCTTTGCGACTTTTAACTCTTTTAAATATCGTCCCTTTCCATTACAGCGGTAGCCAACCACTACAATCTTATCTTTATAGAAATGAGACTTTACGCCTAAGATTGTATACCTAGCTTGTTTTAAATCCATAAGCACTCCGTCTAGCTATATAATATATTTTAGAATATATCTGCGCATGCCTAGAAGGCTTTCTTCTCTATTATATATTATCTGTGGTCCTTTTACTGTAATATTATCTAGAAACGGCAAGGTATAATATAGGATGTATCGCTCTAGAATCTTAGTAATTGTCCTTATAAACTAGGCTATTAAATTTATGCCTCCTATAAATACCGTCGTTTGTTATAGAAGTCCTAGAGGTATTATAAAGGCTATTAGGTTCCTACTTTCTATATCTAGCTCTAATTAGTTATAGCCAGAGAAAAAGTCTACTAGAGATATAACCTTATACCCTATAAACTCCTTAGAGAACTTATTAGTATATAGTAGCAGATTTATATCCCTAATAGTTACTTAGTTAATATTTATTGCTATATTAATTAGTTAATACTTCTTGTGCTCCTTTTTACTTATAAGAAACCATAGATTCCTATATAGGCTTTTATAATATTTTAGAGTCCCTTAAGCTAGTCATTTTTATAATATATTAATTACCTCTTCTCGTAGGGCTCTTGGTACAGGAAAGTTTAGTATTTACTATACTTTATATAGCACAGTTTTAATTTTTAATGGTAGAGTTACGTCCCTACTAACATAACCTATCTTAGAGAACTTCTATACTAGAGCCTCTTCTTAGTTAAATAATATGGCCTTAAAGATTTCTTATTCTCTTAGCTAAATGTCTCCTATAATTATACGCTCTAATCGCTCTGGCTTTAGTTATGCGCTATAGGCTAGCTTAGTATATTATGGCTTAAGGAAATAATTATATAAACTAAAAGGTAATTCTTAAATTAACGCCTTTTACTAACGTAGGGCTACTTCTCGCTACTCTATTATACCTCCTATAACTATTCTATCTGGTGCTAACGAGTTAACCAGACGGACTTTATCTACTTTTTATTTATATGTAGTTACTATACTTATAGCGTTCTGTTAGGCCTTGCTCCTATAACTTTCCATTTATATTATAAATAGATCTATTATTTTTAATATTTAATATATACGGGATCTAGCCTTTACTTTAAATACTAGCTTCTACTTTCCTCCTATATACTTTTTTAGGACTTCCTTTAATGTTTTATTATTAAGCTCTTTTTATCTAGTGTTATATTCTTCTTTCCGTTAATAGCCATATCTGGCAGATATCTAAAATGGTAAATATCCTTATTAAAATCGTACCCTATTTCCCTTCTCTCTATTCTTGGCGCCCTCCTTATTCTAATATACTAGGTTATAAGTAACCCCAGATACAATCCTAGCGGTTATACTAGTTATATATTTCCTAAACTACTACCTATATTAATTTCTTTATCTAGTCTAAAGAGTATTATATTCTTATAGGATATTAAGAACCTTATTTTAACCCCACTATCTTTTAATTAAATAATGCAATATACCTAGCCTATTACAGTTTAATTTATTGCTAGTCTAGCCCTTACCAACCATAGCTTACTAAGTATTACTTTGTATAATATCTCTCCTATAGTAATAAACGTTGTGGATATTAAGACGCTACCTATTACTATAGGGGCTGTATATACTAATCTAATAAACTCTAACTAAGTTCTATTAGTAGATGTTAGACGTGCGCCTTATAACTATAGGGGCAGACTTAATATCAGCAGTCTATATTATAGAGCCATACTTTCCTTAATAAGGTTAAGTTCCGCTCTAAAGTTAATTAAGTATTTAACCTTTCTATCTCCTATCTACGCTTCTACTTTTAGATATTATTTTTAAAACTAGGTAAACCTAGCTTCCTATTTAATCTGGTCTACCTTAGCAGTTATTAGGCCAGTTTAATTAGCATAAAACGTTAGGTACGCTAATAATATAGATACTTTAACTTCCTCTTGCTTTTATTAGTAGGGCTCTATAAGGGGTAGCGGGAGAGGTTTAAAGAATAACTTTATAACTTTAGGTATATATACAAGGTAGTTACTAATAGTAACTTTAATAGTTTTTAATAAGATCTTATCTGCTATTATAGTTAGGCTTAGAACGTTTTCTTTTAGTATATCTATTATCCTAACTGGCTTTGGTTATAGTGCTTTAGTAGTTATTATTACATTTATCTCTTATTCTATTTATCTTCTTAGCTATTTAGTATAGTTTATTTTATTAATCTTATTATTATTTATCGGCGGTTAAGGAGCCTGCCGTTATAATTATAGTGCGATTTAGATATGTCCTTCTAGTTATATATTTTAAACTGTTGCCGGTTATAGACCGGACAGTCTTAAGGGCGGCTTTATTACTCTAATATCCCCTTGCGGTTTCTTAAGATTGTATAACCGTATTATAGGCTGCAACTAAGTTGCTGCTCCTACTAAGTTAATATATACTAACTCTACTTAGTATATATCTTCCTAGGACTTACTAAGCTCTTCTTTACTTTTAGCGCTATTGCTTTCTATAAACTCTACTAAGGCTGCCGCTAGCTAGACGCCTATTATTATTGCTATTACTATTATATTAGGATTGATATTTATATTCTATTTTAGCTAGTCCTTAAAAAACTAAATCCTGTTATTACTTAGCAAATATAGAATTGAATTTCCTAGGCGCTTATATATTCTAGTACAGATTTAGTTATACTTATTTATATATAGGAACCTACAGTTAACTAGTTTTTAGAGTATTAGATATTAGTTAATAAAATAATAAGGACCCCTATATCTATAATATATCTTAGCTTATGCCTAGTACGCGCTAAGATTTCCTAGTCCTCTTTACCTTTCTAGGTTAAGCTTATATTGCTCTTATAGCGCCCCCCTATATAGTGGTAATAGCCTATTATTATTTATTATAGGTTATAGACCCGTTTATTCTTAACACACTAATGCTTAGTTTAGGAGCTGCGTATACTATATTAGATCTTAGCAAATCTTATTAAGAAATAGTATTAAAGATATAATACCTGCTAATTTAACTATCCTAAGATTAAGCCTTTGGAGTTAACTAGTAAGTTTCTCTAGCTTAGGGTCTATCTCTTATATTATTTAATAGGTACTTACCAACTTATTTAGCTAAGAGACTATAGGCGGCCAAAGAGCAGCCTTTTTTTAGTTTAATATAATTAGTTATTAATTATGGAATTATTTAACTAGCTAATAAAGACCTTATTCCTTAGGGTTTATTATTAATAGGCAGTCTACGCCTTTATACAAATTAAGCCTATCTTCTACAGCCTTCCTTAGTAGGTGGAAGTTAAAAGACTCTTATCTATCTGGGTTAGCTCCTATCTTAGCTATAGTATATCTTTAATATTTAAATAGGAGTCCTTTTGCAAACTAGTATCCTTATTTATAGTTTTCTAAATTGCCAGCCTTAGTAGCCTTTTAGAAAATTAGTGTGAACTATCTATAGTATTCGCGTATATTACTGGGTGGGTTGTTCCTATACTATAGTATATAAGCTTCTAAGAATTCTACTATCTTAACTTATTAAAAGTAGTCACTTTCTTAGTAGTTTATTTAAAGCTTTTTTATAAGTTCTATCTATCTGCTAATAATAAACTTAGGTAGGCTTTAAATCTAGGTCCCTATCTAATAGTTATAATATTCTAGAAGTCTATAATGTTTCTCATCGTCCGTAATATGGTGTTAGATGCACAGTTGCTTATACTATTTAATAAATTATAACACGTTTTATCTCGTAAAGTAAGGGGTCCCTAGAGTCCCTAAAGCTAGTATAGGCTGGGCTATAATATATACCTTATCTTATTCCATTGGTGGTTTATTATAAGGCAATAGACTTATAGTTTCTCCTAGAATAGGTAAGTTAACCTCCTAGTTCTTATCCTCTCTTTGCTAAAGGTTATTAGTTTTAGATATTATAAAAGTTAGGTCTAGTACCGCATCCTCTAAGTTAGGAAAACTTTGTAGGTTAATAGGCTGCCTACTTTCTTCTTTACTATTATTATAGAATGGACCTAGTATCCCTAGTATTCCCTTTATTAGTCCTATTGCTATTGCTCTTATAAATTTAAGGGAAGCTTATATAAATGTAAGAAGAATTATATAGACTGTTGCAAATATAGTAAATAAAAAATTAAAGACTTCTTTCTACTAGTCCTAATGCATTATAACCCTCTCTTTTATCCTCCGTCCTGCTATACCCTATGCTCGCATTCCCACTCCTAGTTGTTTATTCCGTCTACTATAGGTCTTGGATAGTAATCTCCAAAAGTGTTATTAACTTATCTTAATTTCCGTGCTTAATTTCCGCACCTATTAGTGGCTCAACGGCTTTCGGTAGCAGTAACTTAATAGTTTTTAGTTCTTTTATAGCTATAGCACGTTTCTACGTGTCTCCTATATATAAAGTGCTAGACTTCTAATCTAAAGAGCTTACTGTCGTCCCTATATAAAATGCCATAAAGTATATAGGAGGGAAGGTCTCTCTCCAGATAAGAAGTTAGTGTACTATTAGTCTATTAGGCGGTTGTAGTTAGTTAGTAAAAATTAGTAGGAAAGCAGTTAGTAAGAAGAAGAGAAAAGAGTATATTATATCCCCCTAAATTGTCTATTAAGCCTATCCGAGTTGTTAAAGACTTTAAGGCCGCGGGCCAATCTATATACCTATAGAAGGTCTATACTCTCCTAAAACTATACCCAAACTAGATGCTAAATATAGTAGGCCAACTTACCCCACCACAATAGCAGGACGGAGGATAAAAGAGAGGGTTATAATGCATTAGGACCAGTAAAAAGAAGTCTTTAATTTTTTATTTACTATATTTATAACAGTCTATACAATTCTTCTTATATTTATATAAGCCTCCCTTAAATTTATAAGAGTAATAGTAATAGGACTAATAAAGGGAATACTAGGGATACTAGGTCTATTCTATAATAATAGTAGAGAAGAAAGTAGGTAGCCTATTAACCTATAAAGTTTTTCTAACCTAGAGGATGTGGTACTAGATCTAACTTCTATAATATCTAAAACTAATAACCTTTAGCAAAGAGAGGATAAGAACTAGGAGGTTAACTTACTTATCCTAAGAGAAACTATAAGTCTATTACCTTATAATAAACCACTAATAAAATAAGATAAGGTATATGTTATAGCCTAGCCTATACTAGCTTTAGGGACTCTAGGGACCCCTTACTTTATAAAATAAAACGTATTACAATTTATTAAATAGTATAAGCGACTATGTATCTAATACCGTGTTACAGACAATAAGAAACATTATAGACTTTTAGAATATTATAACTATTAAATAAGGACCTAGATCTAAAGCCTACCTAAGTTTATTATTAGTAGATAAACAGAACTTATAAAAAAGCTTTAAACAAACTATTAAGGAAGTAACTACTTTTAATAAGTTAAGATAGTAAAATTCTTAGAAGCTTATATACTATAGTATAGAAACAACTTACCTAGTAGTATACACAAATACTATAAATAATTTATACTAATTTCCTAGAAGGCTACTAAGGCTAGTAATTTAGAAAACTATAAACAAGGATACTAGTTTGTAAAAGGACTCCTATTTAAATATTAAAGATATACTATAACTAAAATAGGAGCTAACCCAGATAGATAAAAATCTTTTAACTTCCACCTACTAAGAAAGGCTATAGAAAATAGGCTTAATTTATATAAGGGCATAGACCGCCTATTAATAATAAACCCTAAAGAATAAGGTCTTTATTAGCTAGTTAAATAATTCCGTAATTAGTAACCAGTTATATTAAACTAAAAAGAGGCTGCTCTTTAGCCGCCTATAGTCTCTTAGCTAAATAAGTTGGTAAGTACCTATTAAATAATATAAGAGATAGACCCTAAGCTAAAGAAACTTACTAGTTAACTCTAAAGGCTTAATTTTAGGATAGTTAAATTAGTAAGTATTACATCTTTAATACCGTTCCTTAATAAGATTTGCTAAGATCTAATATAGTATACATAGCTCCTAAACTAAGCGTTAGTATATTAAAAATAAACAGGTCTATAACCTATAATAAATAACAATGGGCTATTGCTACTATATAGAGGGGCGCTATAAGAGTGATATAAGCCTAACCTAGGAAGGCAAAGAGGACTAGGAAATTTTAGCGTATACCAGGTATAAGCTAAGATATATTATAGATATAGGGGTTTTTATTATTTTATTAACTAATACCTAATACTCTAAAAACTAGTTAACTATAGGTTTCTATATATAAACAAGTATATCTAAATCTATACTAGAATATATAAGCGCCTAGGAAATCCAATTCTATATTTACCAAGTAATAATAGGATTTAGTTTCTTAAGGACTAGCTAAGGTAGAATGCGAATATTAATCCTAATATAATAGTAATAGTAATAATAACAGGCGTCTAGCTAGCGGTAGCTTTAGTAAAGTTTATAGAAAGCAATAGCGCTAAAAGTAAAGAAGAGCTTAGCGAGTCCTAAGAAGATATATACTAAGTAGAATTAGTATACATTAACTTAGTAGGAGTAGTAACTTAGTTATAGCCTATAATACAGTTATATAATCTTAGGAAACTATAAGGGGACATTAAAGTAATAAAGCCGCCCCTAAAACCGTCCGGTCTACAACTAATAATAGTTTAAAATATATAACTAGAAGGACATATCTAAATTACACTATAATTATAATAGTAGGCTCCTTAACCGCTAACAAATAATAATAAGATTAATAAAATAAACTATATTAAATAGCTAAGAAGATAAACAGAATAAAAGATAGATATAATAATAACTACTAAAGCACCATAACTAAAGCTAGTTAGGATAATAGATATACTAAAAGAAAACATCCTAAGCCTAACTATAATGGTAGATAAGATCTTATTAAAAACTATTAAAGTTACTATTAGTAACTGCCTTATATATATGCCTAAAGTTATAAAGTTATTCTTTAAACCTCTCTTGCTACCCCTTATAGAGCCCTACTAATAAAAGCAAGAGGAAGTTAAAGCATTTATATTATTAGCACGCCTAACATTTTATACTAATTAAACTGGCCTAATAACTGCTAAGGTAGATTAGATTAAATAGGAAGCTAGGTTTACCTAGTTTTAAAAATAATATCTAAAAGTAGAAGTATAGATAGGAGATAAAAAAGCTAAATACTTAATTAACTTTAGAGCGGAACTTAACCTTATTAAAGAAAGTGTGGCTCTATAATACAGACTACTAATATTAAGCCTACCCCTATAGTTATAAGGCGTACGTCTAACATCTACTAATAGGACTTAGTTAGAGTTTATTAGATTAGTATATACAGCCCCTATAGTAATAGGTAGCGTCTTAATATCTATAACGTTTATTACTATAGGAGAGATATTATATAAAGTAATACTTAGTAAGCTATAGTCGGTAAGGGCTAAACTAGTAATAAATTAAACTATAATAGGCTAGGTATCTTATATTATTTAATTAAAAGATAGTGGGGTTAAAATAAGGTTCTTAATATCCTATAAAGATATAATACTCTTTAGACTAGATAAAGGAATTAGTATAGGTAGCAGTTTAGGAAATATATAACTAGTATAACCGCTAGAATTATATCTGGGGTTACTTATAATCTAGTATATTAGGATAAGAAGGGCGCTAAAAATAAAGAGGAGGGAAATAGGGTGCGATTTTAATAAGGACGTTTACTATTTTAGATATCCACTAGATATAGCCATTAATAAAAAGAAGAATATAACACTAGATAAAGAGAGCTTAATAGTAAAATATTAAAGAAAGTCCTAAAAAAGTATATAGGAGGAAAGTAGAAGCTAGTATTTAAAGTAAAGGCTAGATCCTATATATATTAAATATTAAAGATAACAAATCTATTTATAATATAAATAGAAAGTTATAGAAGTAAGGCCTAATAGAACGCTATAAGTATAGCAACTATATATAAATAAAAAGCGGATAAAGTCTATCTGGTTAACTTATTAGCACCAAATAGAACAGTTATAGAAGGCATAATAGAGTGGCGAGAAGTAGCCCTACGTTAGTAAAAGGCGTTAATTTAAAAATTACCTTTTAGTCTATATAATTATTTCCTTAAGCCGCAATATACTAAGCTGGCCTATAACATACAACTAAAGCTAGAACAATTAGAGCGTATAATTATAGGAGATATTTAGCTAAGAGAATAAGAAATCTTTAAGGCTATATTATTTAACTAAGAAGAGGCTCTAGTATGGGAGTTCTTTAAGATAGGTTATATTAGTAGGGATATAACTCTACCATTAAAGATTAAGACTATACTGTATAAAGTATAATAAGTACCAAACTTTTCTATACTAAGGGCCTTATAAAAAAAGGTAATTAATATATTATAAGAATGACTAGCTTAAGGGACTCTAGAATATTATAAAAGTTTATATAGGAATCTATAGTTTCTTATAAGTAAAAAGAAGTATAAAAAGTACTAACTAATTAATACGGCAATAAATATTAACTAAGTAACTATCAGGGATGCAAATCTGCTGCTATATACTAATAAATTCTCTAAGAAGTTTGTGGGGTATAAGGTTATATCTCTAGTAGACTTCTTCTCTAGCTATAATTAATTAGAGCTAGATATAAAAAGCAGGAACTTAATAGCCTTTATAATACCTCTAGGACTTCTATAATAAACAATAGTACCTATAAAAGGCATAAATTTAGTAGCCTAGTTTATAAGGACAATTACTAAGATTCTAGAGCGATATATCCTATACTATTCCTTGCCGTTTTTAGATAATATTACAGTAAAAGGACTATAGATAATATATAATAGAGAAGAGAGCCTTCTAGGCGTACGCAGATATATTCTAGAATATATTATATAGCTAGATAGAGTGCTTATAGATTTAAAACAAGCTAGGTGTACAATCTTAGGCGTAAAGTCTTATTTCTATAAAGATAAGATTATAGTGGTTAGCTACTACTATAATAGAAAGGGACAATATCTAAAAGAGTTAAAAGTTGTAAAGATTATTTACTAGAGAGACTATAAAGACATTATATCTACCCAAGCATTCCTAGGAGTTGTTGTGTATTACTAAATATAGGTAGAAGACTTTGTAATAAAGGTAGAGCCAATCTTCTAATTACTATAAGTAAACGTTCCGTTTATATAGGGCATAGAGTAAATAGCCGCTATAAAAACTCTAAAGTATGCAATTACTACTATACCCGTGTTGGTTTAACTGGATTATAGTAAGGGGGCTAGGCTAATTATTCTCACTATTAACAGATGCAAGAATAGATAGGGGTGCGGTCTTATATAACTAGATATACAAGGTTCTTACTATCTATATTAATATAAGAGCAGTATCTAGTCTTAAGCGGAGTAGAAATACAATTTAGGAAAGCTTAAGTATTAGGCATTACTGTATATATTAAAGAAGTGTTAAGTGTACCTATATGGTATCCGCTTTATGGTTAAGACAAATATAAATACCTTAGTCACGCAATTAAATTATACTGCTACCGATTTACCAGGAGCCTTAATAACTTAATAGCTAGCATAGATCTAGTTATAGGACTTTAATATTAGATATATACTAGGGAAGAAGAATAGCCTAGCTAATAGGCTGTTATAATAGCTACTAGATAGTAAACGGCCTAACAAACTAACTAAGGATATTAAAGAATTTATTAACTATAAGCTAAGTACTTTAGAATATATAGCTAGCCTAGTTAAAATAGAGGTAGATCTGCTACTAGAGAACTTATATTTAAAGGAATCTTAAAAGATTATAAAATAGCTAGTAACCTTACAACATTTAAAAAAAAAAAATATTAAGAAATTTAAAAGATTTAAATAGCAAGCGCTAAAGTTCCTAGTGCGTAATTAATAGCTCTTTTACTAATAGTTAAAAAATATGCTAATACAGAGGGTAATTAATAATAAGAATACTTAGTAAGAGATTATTAAGAGCCTTTATAATTAGAGTGGATATTATGGATAAAAAGGGACGTATTAGAGAGTTTTAAATTAATATTAGTGGCCAGGGCTATAGGATTAGATATTATAGTATATTAAGTTATGCCTATAATATTAAGGGTGACAGTTAGAATAGGAAGAAGAAGTAATATACCCTATATAGAAGTCTACTTTATAGCAATAAGTAATAGTAGACATTATATTTATACTAATAACCCGTCTTGGATTCTAATACCTAGCTACTACTTAAGAATACATATTTAGATAGGTGGAAGCCCAAGCCCTTTAAAAAAAGGATATAAAAAGTATAGCAAAGTTCCTCTATAAAGACGTTATCTGTAGATAGGGAGTATTTAGATAGCTTTCTATAGATAGTGGCAGAGAAAATGCTAATATAACTACTGCGCTCGCGGAGCTCTATAATATTAAAAGGGTTATAGCTTCTGTATATTACCCATAGGGACAAGGCTTAATAGAGTAAGGGTATAAGCCTATAGTAGATGCTTTGGCAAAGATAGATGGCTTATAGCTAGACAATCTCTATACTGTTTTATAGGTAAATAGAATAACTATTAAGTGGCCTATGGGAATAATGCTAGTAAGAGTTATATGTGGATATAAGCATGTCCTTCCTATTAAACTCTATATATCTACTTAGTAAATACTGCCTTAGTAAATAGTTCGGACCACTATAGAGCTACTAGTACTCTATATAAAGTAGTTTAACTAAAGAGACGTAGATATAAAAGAGGCTATTATACGTATAAGATAACTAAGGGTAATAAATAAGGAGTACTTTAATAATACCTATTATATTCGCTAGGACGGATTTAAGGTTAAAGATATAGTTATGCTTTATAATACGTAGCTTAAGCAAGATTATCTTAGCAGTTGCAAGTTAGATCTAAAATAGCTAGGCCCGTTCTGTATATATAAGAGTTACCTATATAAAGGATGGTACTTAATTAAGGATCTTAATAGTACGCTATTCTATAACCAAACTCTAGGGAATAGATTAAAAAGGTTTTACTAGTAATAGGTATCTAAAGTCCGCTAGAAAGACCGGCTTAACTAATTAGGTGGACTATACTATAAGAAATAACAGTAGAGCTAGAGTCTAAGAAAGATGTAATATAAAAATCTACCTATATTGCAATGCCGCGTAGTTTAAAAAGTACGCGTTTTAAAAAGATTGTTTAATAGAACTAAGTATAAAACGTTTAACTAGGGGATAGTTAAGTTCTAAAGTGGGGGAGGAGACGTTAATAATAACTGCGTAGCCTATCTATTTATTTGCTATATTTCCTAAAGCTCTTTCTATTTCTTATTTACCTTTTAGCTATAGGAATCTAATACGTGTTAACAGTAAGGTAAGGGTAGAAGAATATTTGCGTATAAATACCTAGATTTATTTACTGTAAAGATATTAGTTTTGCTTACCACCTTTACCAAGCTAATAGTAATTTTCTATACCAGGTATAGAAAATTATAATTAGTCTATTTAGCAGTTAGAACTAGTAGAACTCTATACTACTACCTAGATTTAGTAGACTATTATAATTAGGTACCCTATTTAGAAATCCGCCTTCTTACCCTTAAATTTTAAAGATAGTTATAATTAGCTAAAGCGTAAACCAAATAGAATTAATAATAGTATATTTATTATGTCTTTATTAAGTAGACCGTTGGTACTATATAAAGGAGCTAAGTACTAGATTAGTGATATCCTTATAGAAGTTAGAGGCTTTGCAGTTAATTGGCGTTATGCAGTACTCGTCCAAATCTATAACAAAATTTTGCTCTCTTGGGAAAACTACGCAGATACTGCTAGTGTAGTAGTTAATTTCATTAATAATAATAGTAGGCTATAGGCATCTCTAGAAAAGGATATATTTATATTAATCTTTAGGGATATCTCTAACGTTAGTAAGATAGCTAAAGATTGGAGAAACTAGTGTAATAAAGCTAGAGAAACTATCTAAAAGGCCTAGAGATAAGATGTCCTTAACGGACCGCTTAAATACGTAGTTTTTTATAACTTCCTCTCCGCTATCTAAAAGCTCGCAGTCTATCTACTTCCTAAAGTTATAGTAAGAGTTAATAAAGCGCTAGTTAAGAGGCTTAATTATCTAGGACGCGGTATTAAGACTATTACTTAACTATAGCCAGCCGATTTCGCGCTCGCGCCTATAAAGTTAGAAAGGGCAATATTAGACTAGGTAGTAAATAAGTATAGTTTAGGGAGACACTTAACTGGCTTCCTTATTCTAAATAAGGACCTACTGCTAAAAAGTAGGAGATTAACTATAGTGGGACTAAAAGTTACTAATATTAGAATTAGATAAGTAGGAGAGAGCTTAGCTCTTATACTATAAACATATTTATAATATACTTCTAACGTAATAAATCTATTAGCTTTTTAGCTATTAACACCTGTTTAAGGAGGAGGCGTTAGTATTATACTAAGCCCGTCTTAATAAGGATTACCTATATTAGTTAACTTGCCTTTATCTTCTATAAATAAAAGTATTCTTATAGCTGGAACGCCTATTGGCTTGCCCCCGCGGCTACTAGTATCCTCTTTAAGAAGGAATCTAAGAAGAGGGCTAATAGTTACTTACCTAGAAGTAGGAGGGCTAGGAGTAGAATTAATATTTAATAAAAATGTTATTAAGCCTAGAGATAATAAGGAGTATATTAAGGAGACCGTAGATATTATAGTGATACTCTGTTTAAAACAAGGGTATAACTATAAAGATAATATACTAGCTTATTTTAAAGTGTCCCTAAACTAAACTACTAAAATTAAACTAATTAAGGTTATAAAGCTCTTGCGCAGTTAGTATAGGGCGGCTAGTTTTAACTTAGACATATATAAGGTCTGCTAGATATATACATAAGCCATAGGAGGACGTATAGGTTTGGCAATAAAGGGTCTAAACTATACCGCACTATACTATAGACTCCGTTTAATATACCACGCTTGTAATTATTTTAGCACTATAAAGATAGATCCTATTATATACTCCTAGTTTAGAAAAGCTTATAGACCTCTAGTTCCGTCTAACTTCTTAGAACTATATAAGTTTATTTATAATTTAGTATTAAGGTTTTCCTATAATAGAGGGGCTTTACTTAATTAAATGCTGTTACTAGATAACTAAGGTATATAGCAGCAAAACAGATCTATAGTTTTAAATATATTTAGATAGTAGTGGGATTCTAGTATTTTAATAATAATTAATAAAGAAATGCGTATATACTATTATTACTAATGTCTAATTAATAGACGGCCAAATTATGGATAGTTAAGAATAATAGTCTATGGTCTTTACTAGTAGCTAATAAGATAAGATCCTAAGTACTACTATCTCTATTGCGCTCTTAGGCCTAATAGCTAGTAGCAACTTATCTCCTATCCCTATTATATAAAGTTTGCGGTTAAGGGAGACTCTATAGCTTTCTATTATATTAATATAAACATTCCTTCTCTTATAGAGAGCAGGCACGGTGCCGATATAATTTAAGAAAGTGTTTTTCTAAATAATAAGACTAAGGATAATTATACGGTTATCCTACCTAGTATATATTATTACTTAAAGTTATAGTAGGTAGATCTTAAAGCGCAAGGATTAACTAAAGGCGATAGATTTATATATAAGATCTTAGATTAGGACTAGACCACTAAAGACATAAAAAAATACGCGACTAACTAGGTGGCTTAGCCGTGCAAAAAAGGAGATATGCGTATAACTATGCTATACCTTCCTTATAGGGCGAAAGGACCTTTAATTAGGACCTAGCGAATAATACTACTATAGTTTATTGGCGTTTAGGACAATTATAATAACCTTAAGGTTACGGAAGGAGGAACCTAGGTAGAGCTAGTAGATGCTTACTAATACTTAAAAGCGCCGCCCTATACGCTATCTAGACATGCTAACCTTTACAGCAAAATCCTATATCGCTTCCCTGTGGTAGTTAAACTTATAGCTACTAGCGCCTTATCTAATGCCCTTTTAGGTAGATAATAATAGAACTCTCTAGCGGTAATCTAAGATTATAATCTTCTTTTAACTGGTAATTAGAACAAAGTTATAAAATAAATATATTTCTACCGTCTTAAAGCTGTTAAAAACTATAAGGATGCGTTTTAGATTATATATATAGCTAAGATAGAGCGCTTTAACAGCTGCTTATACTTCTACTGCGTTAACAATAGAATTAACCCTTTAACTATTGCGGTAGATCTAAGTAGAGTGCCCCCTATTATTATAGAAGGATAGAGTTATATAGAGTTGCCTAAAGAGTTATAGGACAGAACTAAGTAAATAAAAGGACATAAAAGAGTGAGGTTATCTAAAAGCCGCCTATCTAATATTGCTTGTACTATCTAACTAGGCGGATAAGAGCGGTCTTGTTTAACCAGAACAGAGTCTCTTTACTTACCATCTTAGGTTTATGGCAAGGGTAAGGAGCGTATACAGTTACCTATTACGCCTTTGTTTCAAAGATAGGGAGTTTTAAAGGTCGTTAAGGGACGACAACTTAGGCAGGGGAGGTATGTAGTAGGGTAAGTTGGCCCACTATATTTAGTATCTAATTTAGGTATAGTTTCGGGAGAGTATAGGCCTCCTATAGGTATATAGATTGGCCCACGGCCTTAGAGTCTTTAATAACTCAGATAGGCTCGACGGACAGTTTAGGGGGACATAATACACTCTTTTCTCTTTTTCTTACTGACTGCTTTCCTACTAATTTCTACTAACTAACTACAGCTGACCGACAGACTGATAGTACACTGACTTCTTATCTAGAGAGAGACCTTCCCTCCTATAATACTTAGCTATAGCCCCCTTTATTAGTAGTCTACTGCTAAGTTATAGGCTATAAAGTAGTACCTTATTAATAACCTAAATAAGGGCTTTATTAAGCCTAGTTAAGCCCCTTTTAATTTGCCTATTCTCTTTACTAAAAAGCTAAATAGAGAACTTTGTTTCTGTATAGACTACCGCAAACTTAATAATATAACCCGCAAGGACCGCTACCTACTGCCCTTACTTAATAAGACTCTGACCTAAATAAGTAGAGCTAAGATCTTTACTAAACTTAATATCTATTAGGCCTTTTACCGAATTAGGATGGACCCTAAATTAGAAGATCTTACTATATTTTGGACCCATTATAGAATATATAAATATAAAGTACTTTCTTTTAAACTGACTAATGGACTAGCTACGTACTAGCGATATATAAACAATATACTCTTTAACTACCTTAATGACTTCTATACAGCCTACCTAGATAATATTATAATCTACTTTAAGAATAAGTTAGAATACGAGGAGTATGTTTATAAGGTCCTATAATGGCTCTATAAAGCCGACCTTTAGGCTAATATTAGGAAATTGGTATTTAGTGTTAAGCGTATAAAGTACCTAGGGTTTATTATTAGTATAAACAGAATTAAGGCAGACCTAGAAAAGACGGCTGTAATTAACTAATAGGTACCCCTAAGGACCGTAAAGGGGGTATAGTTATTTTTAGGGTTCTAAAACTTCCACTAACGCTTTATTAAGAACTATAGTAAAATTACCCGGCCCCTAAGCCTATTTATTTATAAGGACCGGCCCTTTTACTTTAACACTATATATAGGTAGGCCTTTAAGGAGCTTAAGAAACGACTAGTCTCTACTCCCTTACTTACCCACTTTAACCTAGAACGGCCCTTAATACTAGAGACTAATACCTTAGATGGTGTTATAGCTGGCGTTTACTCCTAAAAGCAGACGGATAGAGAATGGCGCCCTATTACTTACTATTTAAAGACTATAGTAGATGCTGAGCTAAACTACCACATCCATAATAAAGAAATGCTAGCTATTATCTCTAGCTTCTAGCACTGGCGTATATAGCTAAAAGGAACCCCCAAGCCTATTTAGGTAGTCTCCAATTATAAGGCCTTAGAATATTTTATAATAATAAAGGCCCTTATAGCCTGGCAGGCACGCTAGGCGGATATCCTATTCTAGTTTAACTTCTTAATTATATACTAGCCAGGCACTTTTTTTTTTTTTTTATGTCCATTATATTATACTACGTACAGTACTGCGCATGCAGCCTCTAGGCTATGGCGCTATAGTTCTATATACATGAATCCTTTCTAGGCAGCTTAACATGTACTAGTGGCTATATCCTAGTAGTTTATAAATCCCTAAGGATTTACAGCTCCCTAGTAAAATACTAAGTTACTACAGCTACTGGAAATGAGAAAATGGTAAGAAAAACTATAAGAGATCCTAAAACCTAACCCTATCCTTTTGCAATTTATTTCTGTCCTTTTGCTCTCTAATATCTTTTTAAGAATCTAGTAGGAGTTGCCTCTTTCTAGAATCTTATTTGTTTATTCTTCCATAGAACTTTCTAAGCTAGTACTGCGTACTAGTTTAGCTGCTTTAAGAGTCTCGCGGTCTTTGCTATTAGCAAAGTGATTTTCTTTACAATTAATGCAAAGAGGAGTAGTATGCTGGCAGGGCTTGCCTGTTATTATACAGGTAGAACAGGAGTGGTCTTTTAATAGATGTGCAGCCGCACAATATCTGCAGGCTCTAGTAGAGCATCTGTCTCCTATATGGCCAAATTTTTAACAGCTGGTACACTGCGTAGTAGGAGAGACTTCTAGGTATTTTACTACCTTAGTAGCTGTACCTGCAATTAAAATCTCTTTTTGCTTAAGGATTTCCTGTCTTTTTTCTTCGTTCTCTATAGTAAAAACTATAGAGCCAAACCTGGTTTATAGATCGTGTCTTTTTACACTAGATAAGATCCATCTAGGTAGTCCTTATATCCTTATAGGATTAAATGTCTCAATTTCTTCTTTTAGAAGCTTAGAGCCTCCCTCTCCTAAAAAGGGTAGGGTAGGAACCCTATGGGCTATAACTTGAACCCAAGGTTCTAGTTTTTGTTCTCTTTGGAAAGTAAAGCAGTTATGCCAGATATCCTTATATTTGACTAGGAAATCTGCATTATACTCTTCTGTAGTTATAAGGAGAATTTTTTTTTTTCCTTTAGTTCTAGCTATAGACGCTAGTACTGGTTTTTCTACTTGCAGTTTTAATGCAAATAGTTGGTTGACTTTGTTCCGTATAGAGAAGGTATCTAAAGGTTGGTCCTTTTCGTCCGTAATTAAGACTAGCTTTCTTTCTTGTAGCTGCTTTTTCTTGCTCCTGGTAGATATAGAACTTCTACTAGAAGGAGAAGGCGTAGAAGGTAGTGGTGGTAAGGAGGGTAGGGAGGACGAAGACAGGAGGTCCTTCTTTAGCCTCTCTGCATAAGTTTCCTTAATAGGGGCTACCTCCTTACGGAGAGCTCTTACTTCTTCTACTAGTCCTTTTAGGACATCGTTTGCCTTTTCTTTTTCTTTTTCTTTTTCTTCTTATATAAAGGGATTTCCTCCTAATAGAATACTTTGTGTATAGAACATTAGCTGTTTAACTTGTTCTTTTATTTCTTTTTCTCCTTCTTCTTCTTATTCTTCTTCTTCTAGCCCTTTATAGGCCTGGGTTAGGCTATTTAGAGCAAAGCTTAGATGTTCTCCAGGAAAGGGGAATAGGAAGGCATGCTAGCCGTACTATCCGTGATAGTTATTGGTTTTATTGTCTTTTTTACAGGTTTTTGGTTTTCTTTTTCAGTAGAAGACTAAGGATGTCCTCTTTTTTCTCCTGCCCTAAATAGGCCAGGGGGGGGAGAAGGGGGAGAAAAAGTGAATATAGACTCTTCATCACTTATTTCTATAGGAGGTTTTTTTTTAGACCTATTAGGCCTTGGCATTTTGTGTCTTATAGGGGGTTTTTCTAGTTTTTACTATCCTTATGCCCTTTCTCCTTACTAATCCTACTAGAAGATTTCTGGGGAGATTAGGCTAAAAGGTAGTAGAAAATCTAGCCTCTATATTTTATGGTTTTG
>Ga0307507_10001017_pt1 | contig 62447 bp, 12 predicted proteins | sample 7_EM_MG_FD_207223 | JGI IMG/M metagenome (GOLD analysis project Ga0307507, IMG submission 207223) | Populus trichocarpa ectomycorrhiza microbial communities from riparian zone in the Pacific Northwest, United States - 7_EM | ecosystem: Host-associated > Plants > Roots > Unclassified | place...
CTTACAGACTGCTTTACTGATTACTTTTGACTAATTATGACCGACCGACCGACAGACAGACAGACTGACTGACTGACTGACAGCATTCTGACTTCCTATCTAAGAGACACCGTACCCTTCCACAATAGTATCTATAAAGGTTAGTTTACTATGGCCAATACTTTGTAAATAAAGGTATAAAGATATTCTTAATTAAGCTAAAGTATATAGGATGAAATTCTATATAGCTTTATTATCTTTTAACTAGCCTATATAGATTCTAACTTCTTAATTAAAGATTACGCACCCCGGAATTAGAAGCAGTGGCCTATTATAGCAGGTGTAAATATTATAGGAACTCGTTAGATCGCCTTTAGTATTTATACATCAGGTTTATATAAGAGTAGTAGTGAAACGGAGATGCTAGCGCAATAAGGTTCCAGTACTATATCTATAATTAATAAGGGAAAGGATAATAAGATATATAGGCTCTATTTAGATATATTTTATTTATCTCTAACTAAGCTTTTAAAGAAGCCTACATCGCTTAGAGATTAGCGTATTTGTTTATGCGACAGAATATAAGATACCTTAAGATACTATTAGCATGCGACTACCTATTACGTCTACCAAAGTATTTCTCTTGCTTACTAAAATATATAAGGTATTAAGCCTCTCCTATATATCTTGGCACTTTTAATAGTTATGCCTAAAGACCTTTTAATAACCTACTAGAGCCCTTTTAATAACCTACTAGAGCCCTTTTAATAACCTACTAGAGCCCTTTTAATAACCTACTAGAGCCCTTTTAATAACCTACTAGAGCCCTTAAGTATATTCTTCTAGCTCTACCTATACTACCTTAGCTAGTAAATAGCAGGCCTAGGTTATAGATAGTATTAAGCGCCAGTATATAGATATAGCGAGTTCCGGACTAAGCGCCTTCTTATATTCCTCTAGCGCTCACTAGTATATCTTCTCCGCCTCGCCTAGCTTGCCCTAGTTTGTATAGAGAAGGCCTAAGTTATAGACCGTAGAGAGTGTCAATATATACTCTGGCCTAAGTACCTTCTCCTTTCCTTTTAGCGCTTACTAGTATATCTTCTCTGCCTTACCTAGCTTGCCCTAGTTTATATAGAGGTTGCCTAAGTTATTAACTATATTAAGTGTTAATATATACTCTAGCCTAAATGCCTTCTTATATCCTTCTAGTACTTACTAGTATATCTTCTCCGCCTTGCCTAGCTTGCCCTAGTCCGCGTAGAGAAGGCCTAAGTTACCTACTATGTTGAGTGTTAATATATACTCTGGCCTAAGTGCCTTCTCCTTTCTTTTTAGCGCTTACTAGTATATTTTCTCTGCCTTGCCTAGCTTGCCCTAGTCCGTATAGAGAAGGCCTAAGTTGTTAATTGTGTTAAGTGTTAATATATAGTCCTACCTAAGTGCCTTTTTATATCCTTCTAGCGCTTACTAGTATATCTTCTCTGCCTTACCTAGCTTGCCCTAGTCCGTATATAGCATTTCTAGCCTATAAATTACACCTAACATTATATAATCGTACTTTATATCCACTTTACTTATATTAGTTCTTCCTAATCTAGCCCTATGTCTACTATTTACCTTATAACCTACTAATAGCACCGCTGCGCATAAGCTAAGAGCTAACGTTATATACCTAAATACTTCTTCTTTAACCTATCTAGTACTGCCTACTTAACTACTACTACCGCTAGCCAGGTAAAGACCGCACGCTATTCCTCGTCCTATATATAAAATGCCCATCTATATATAACCGGGTAAGTTATATAGCTTGCTATATTCCATATACCCTTAACTAGAGAATAGCTATATAAAAGCTATATTGCTGCAATAAAATTAACTTTATTGTTTATAACGTTAGAAAGCCACTCTAATAAATAACCCGCTACGGCTTTAGACTGCATGCTTACTTCTATAAAGAGACCATACTATAGGTCTTTATTATTAAAATATGCCTAAAGTAGCAGCAAGTTAGCTATTACTATACTTTTTACTTAAATGGCATAGTAAGAAATTATCTATATTATCTATACGCTACGGTTAGAATAATCTTAAAGTGGCATACTGGCCCGGTCTTAGGATTCTATAAAGCTCTTCTATTACTACTTATAGAGCCTAATATATCTCGCGATACTAATTCCGCTCTATTGCAAATATATACTAGCCAATATAATTACTAGCGGTAAGCCATCTAGGAGCCTAAACAGCTCCTTACTTTCTACTAAATCTATTCTAAAATAGTTAGTACTAGTGTTCTATATAAGTAATACAATTATACTATAGCGTTATTGCCTTACTATATCTACCCTTATACTGGTTTAGAAATAAAGCTTCTACCTACTCTATATTAAGCCTTCTTAGCCTTTATAACATACTAAGCTGCTCTAAATTAGCGAGTTAGGTTATAATTAGAACTAACCTATAATCTGCTCCTAGAAGGTAATAGGTAACATTATATATATTAGGGTTAGCATTTCCCCCTCCTCTCTCTTAATTAACGTTATTAAAGATTATTAGCCAGTCTGTATTATCTAGCCAGCTTAGCTAACTTATTATATCCCTAATAACGGCATTAATATTGCTAGCACTTATAGCGGAGTACGCTCTGCTACTCTCTGTAATTTAGCCTTTTAGAATCCTGCTTATATAAGTTATAATACTCTACTTAAGACTATCTTTAGTTCTGCTATTAAGCTAGAATACTAAGCCAAACTTCTAATAGTGCCTTCTTATAAACTCTATAGTAAGTTATATTTTACTTATTCCCCTAAGCCTATAGAGCGTAAATACCTTCTATTAGCCGTATTGTCTCCGTAGGAAAAGGGCTTATTTAAGTTTCGCTATATTAAATGGCTAATCTATAAACTTGTTTACTATAGGCATACCTTATAGACTAAATAGTGTTTAATAGTTTCCTATATTTAGGAAGGAGACTAGTTAGCTATAGAGTATAAGCTATAGAGTAATATGCTAAATAAAACACTAACATTCTCTTCTAGATATGCTATTAGCGCAAGCCTTTATCTACTTAAATACTACTTAAGACTTAATATATTAATTTATAGCCATAATAATCGCATTTTTTTTGCTTTAAGTCTTTTAACCTAATATCCTCTAGTCCTCTTAATATATTAAATTAAAAGTGCTGCCCGGTATTATCTAGCCTTGATTTATTACAGGAGAACTACTCTACTATCTTTTCTGTCTCTATGGCAATCGCTAAAAGGCTCTAGCTAATACTAATTATATTATTCTTAAACGGTATAAGCAACGGAACGCCCGTCCTAATTAATACTAAATACTTAATTTTATCTTTAAGCAAGCTAGATAGCTATATATCCTAGGCCTTATTCCACACCTTATATACTAGGTTATTTACCCCGATAGCCCCATTAATAAAACTCTTTTTAAAATCGCCAATTGTAATAGGATTGAAAAAGGATAAGACTACTAATGTCGCTTAGCCTGCTTTCTATATCTTAGTCGTGCGGAGCAGTTATTTGCGGCTACATAGTAAGTAGTAGCTAGTAAGCCGCACTGTATCGCCCGTCTCATTGCTTGTTATATATATAAATCTACATCCTACTTATTAATATTACTATAGCCTTATATAGGTGGACGACTATCTATACTTTACACTTTGCATCTAGAGCGTCCTTTAATAGCGTATCCTCTACTAGACCTTACCTTATAATAATCTCTTTAATTACGCGCTCTAGCTTATTTAAATTAAATCGTCCTTAGACTCGGCCCTTAATTATTATACTATGCCTCTACTTCTGGAAGATCCTGTCTAATAGCGAGATATATATATTAATGCACTTATTAACCGTTATTTAAAGCTAACTAAGTATAATTGCTATAAGCCTACGCTTTTTGTTAGCCTTAAATCTAGCAAAGTTATTAATACTATCCGCTAGTGCTGGTGCCTTTAATTATATTAAAGTAGTTATAAGGCTTTAGCGGCGATTCTAGGTTAATAGTGTCTATTAGCTGCTTTAAGATCTAAAGCTTTAATAAGCTATAGACGCCGCCGCTATCAAGGGCGAGTAGGTGGAGGTTATGCTTGGGTATAGTTAGAGGGGTAAGTAGGAAGGCTTAGTAAAGCAACTAGATTTAATAAGAAATATATAGTAGTACACTTATGGCTCCATAAGGCTATAGGGCCGCTTTTATAATATAGAAAGGGTAGTAGTCTATCTTTAGCTTAACGAGGCTGAGAATGTAGGCGTTGAATCTATAATTGCTAAGTCTAAGTGGTCTTCTATGCGGCTAGGAGAAATGTTTAGCTAAACCGCGTTTAATCTTTCCCTATGCTGTTTAGGTATAGAAAGAGGTAGCGGTACTTTTAGCGTAAGAATTCGCCTAAAGCTCTTTATAGTTTGCTAACGCTAGTAGGGAGGGCGGCTGACCCGCTTTGGCTATTATTAAGGAGGTACTTATCAAGATTAAGGGATGGAGAATGTAGAGTAAATAGGCAGCTGGTTGGCGTAGGAATTGACATTCTTAAGTGTGGCGTAGTAGCGGTAAAGTACTGCCGCTAACGCTATTGCGTGCTGCTTGGCTATTTAGCGTATTATAGTTACTAAGTCAATTAAAGCCTACGGCAGACTACTACCGCTCCTTAAGAAAAATATTAATATATTATGCCGCCTTTAAGCTTCGTAGACGCACCTTTAACGCCTCGCGCCAACCGACTAGAAAATCTTCACCCAAGCTCCCTAACTTATCGTGCTTTTTAGACATAATTAAAGCTTCTATAATACTAGTAAACAGAGTTTTAGCTAAATTAGTATAGTCGATATATAAATTTATGCTAAGTTTAGCTAATTTTGAGTTCTATATTATTAGAATCCTATTTAACTTTTATAAACGTATAAGTGCATTTTTAATATACTAAATATTATCCGTAGACTATGTTCTAGACGACCTAAGCGCCAATATAATTAAGCCTGTAATTCTGGTATATACCTTATATATCACAAACAATATTATATCTATTCTCTTTTATAATACTTAGGGTAAGGCTAAAGAGTTATTGCCTTAACCCTTTGGCTTCCTCGTTTAACCGTATAATTAGCTATATATACTATGACTGGGATATTTAGAAAGCGACAGAACCGCAAGCAAATCCTTATAATATAGGCTTAAAACTATGCACTAGCCGCTACGACTAGTAGCAGTGCTATTTATATATCGCCTACACCTTATATGGCAATATAGATGCTACTAGATATTTGGCAGTCTTCCTTATATTATCTACCAAGCATAGCGCTAACGGTACGGCTACTTATAATGCCTAAACCAGACAGTTATTATAGATAACCTCTATAACCTGCCGTGGCTACTAGTGGCTGGGACACTATTGATTTAAGTATTGAAGGCAATGTAAGAGCATAGAGCAAAAAGATTGCATATAGGCGGAAAATTCGTTTATTTTCCTCTAAGTCAAACTGGCGTATAATCTATCACGCCTGCGTATTTCTTATATTGCCGTGATTTGCCGCCTTTACGAAGGAAAATCAAAACATTAGAACGCGTACTTCCCTAGTCTCCTAAATTGCTACCCCCTTAATATATACCACCACTATAATAAACAGCTCTCCCGCCTGTGGTGGTAAGGCCCATAAGGGGTGGTTTAAAGAAAAAACATGCATAAGAGTACGCGCTTACGATAAAGTAGGCTTAACACAGCATAAGATTATTAAGAAACTACAGGAAGAACGTGGGATCTCTGTTAATTAATTAACTATAAGTAAATGGATTAAAGCTAGATAGAATTATACTACTAAGCCTTCTAGGCGTCCTTCTATATTAATAGAAAGAACCGTTTAATATGTAACAAGACTAGTATAATAAGGCTAGGCTGGGCGTTAAATGACCTTTACGCGGATTATTAAACAGCTTTAGCTTAAAGTCTCCCGTTAGACGCTCGGTAGAGCCCTTTAAAAGCTTAGATATTAACGTTATACCATATACTAAAGACCTTTTATTAACTCCAAGTAATAAGAGAAATAAATAAGGTAGTATACTTTTATGTTAAAATGCACAGTAAACTTTTAGGTAAAGGTTATTTGGTTAAATAAATGCAGCTTTATTACTGGCGAGTAAGGGAGGTTATATGTTACTAGGTAAGTATATAAGAAGTTTTACCTAAGTTGCCTATAAAGTATCTACCGCTTAGGAAGAACGTCGTTTATGGTATAGAGAGCTATTAGATAGGGTTAGAAGTTAAAGCTAGTGTTCTTAAAGAAAAGGCATAGTAAAAGAGGTATTAACTTATATAATTATGCAGAGTAAATACTAGAGGAAAGTACCCAATCTCTATAACCTTAAGCTTTTACTAATAGAACTAGGCGACTGTTGGCCTATTTCTCGCTGATATGGAACTAGACACTATATTTATAGAAAATAGCGCTAAGGTCCACCTTAAAGCGGCCAAAGCAGTACATTAGCGTCTTAAGATTAAAGGATTTAGTAGGCCTTAGCTACCTAGCTTACCAGATCTAAATCCTATTAAAAAGGTATAGTGTTGGATAAAGGCTTAGATCTTGCAGATAGATAAGTTTCCTATAACTCTTAAAGGCCTTAAGCAAGTGGTACAAGATCTTTAGGACGAGATAGATCCTTGTAAGTTTATTAACGAGATCTAAAACATGCTAGAGAAATGCAAGGAAGTCCTTAAGCAGAAGGGTTTAGTAACTAGATACTAGAGTCTCAATTTTATATAAGAATTGGTGTCGTAAATTAGGTGTTAACTGTAATATACGTAGGCGTGATAGATTATACGCCAGTTTGACTTAGAGAAAAATAAGCGAATTTTTCGCCTATATGCAATCTTTTTGCTCTATACTCTTACTAACTAATAGCTCGCGCAACCTATTAATAAGCTTCTTAATCGAATGCTATAATCTTTACTACCAATTCAGCATACATAAAGACGCCAGTGTTGGACTATCTTTAATACTAAATCTGCTTAAGCTTGCGCCTATTAAGCCGCGATTTATATACAAAAATTTAGCGTATCACGCATTCCCTTTGCGAACTTTGCTATACTAGTCGATGGCTAATACACCAAGTCACATTAATTCGAGAGCTCGTACGTTAGCTATTAAATTTAAATCAATATTAAGATAATAATACTTTTATATAGAGAAAACGGGCAATAGTTACTAAACCCTAACTAGTTTTCACGACGACCACATTTTAACTTTCTCCACAGTAAGTTAAATATATATATTTTTTATCTGGATTTATGCTTTTAAGGTCAATGCGCTCCCCTAATACATTAAATCTTCCTAAAGGAAGTATTAGTACTAGCTTAGTCTAGCTTCTTTAGACCCGTTCTAATTCCGTCCTAGTGCCTTAGTTTTAGGTCCCTGCTTTCTTTTAGAACCTAGATCTAGTATGCCACATTATTAGAAACTCTTAGCGTCTACCCTATTAACCTGCATTATCTATATACCATCCTATAGTAAGAATCGACCCTAACTTCTCTCTCTTATATTAAAAAGCCGTTTATAATTGTTTTCGTGGCGTTTCCTAGATATTAGCGCGGTCAAAGCTATAATCTAGAACGTCAACTACACTGCAAGCCTCCACCTCACGTGCCTCTGCTAGTACGTCGCCGATTAAGAGGCGCACAATGCTAGAATAGCCCTGTGGACACGAGGCGTTTAAAACTATATACTTAGGCTCGCCTCTAAACTCTACTTACTTCTAATAGTAACGTATTACTTTCCTTTATTTCCTTAGTTAAGTATAGTATTAAGCAATAGATATATAGTTCTTATAGTTGGCTTCTAAACTGGAGTAAGTATATTAATAGTAGGAAGTATTTAGCTAGCTCTCTATAATGGCCCTTACCTTAGATAGTGTATAGCTATAATAGAATATATATATATATATACGTTTTTAAGGCATAGAGCAAGTTCTTTAGATACGTCTCAGTGGCTTAGTGTTATCCCATATAGTTGTATATTAACAGTAATAATCTATATATATAATTGACACATATCCCTATATACTGCAAAAATCTATATTAATATTTACCTATTTAGTTCTAGGTATTCTATTAAACCTAGCAAGTTAAATGGCTCCCCCTTTATGAGGAATCCATCTATATCCTTAAGCATATATTTTCTCTTTAGAATTGGTCCTAAGAGGAAATTAAGAAAGTAAGTTATCTATTAGCTGCATTTATAGAGAAAACCACCACATTCTTTATCTAAAATATTAATAAGCAATTTAAAATTATCTATAGGAAGTCTTTTAATACTATAGGAAGCTAGCCTAGTATAGATTCTACTAGCAGGAAGGAAGCTTACTCGCGGTCATAGATACTAAAATTACTATTAGTTGGGACTAAAGTAAGGATACTAGTGCTAAATTGAGCTGCTAGCGCTAGTTGCGTCCCTAACTAAGTCTATTTTTTTAGGGTAGTTAGTTGTTTATTATACTTAACTATATGCCTTATAAGTTTAGGATATACCTAGGATAGTATATTGTCTAAAGCGTGGGAAGTAGCCTAGTCGCAATAATCTAATTCTGATATTCGCTCTTTATTCCGCTAATATCTGGTCTACCGGACCGGTTAAAGCCGGTAATTCTATTCTAGCTATATGCGAGCTTCTACTAATCTAATTAGGTAGAATCGCTTTATAATAAAAGCTATAGTAAGTGAGACATCTAATTAATCTAGAGACTCTATATTTGTAGATACTATATTACTAGAAGAAAGAATATTAGAAGGAAAGTCCGTATAATTATTACGTAGATAACCTATTAGCGCCTTAGCGGAAGTTTCTAAAAGTCAAATAGCAGTGCCAAGCTGCTCCTAATTAATGACGGCAGGAAGATAATTTTAAATATCTAAGCGATCGCAACTATTCTTCTGAAAGAAATTCTTAAGTCTTGCTATATTTCCCTTGTCCTTTTCGCAATATAAAATGTAGCACTTTGAGATTAATACTAGCAGTACCTCTATACTTAATCCTCCTCTCTACTGCGAATCTTTGTTTGTGCTTAAGGAATTATACCTTTTATATAGCCTATTTAATAATATTTGCTACGGGAGAATAGGTTATTTATTATAACTTATATAAGTTTTTACTAGGCTTTAAATATTATCCTTAGAACCCAATTTTAGGACCCTCTATTTTTAGCTAACTATAGTTAGGGGATCCTAGTTGTATTTGGAGAATAGCTACGTCTAGAGAACAGCTATGTTTAGAGAATTATTGTATGCCTAATTGGCCTAAAATAACTAGTTCTCTTAGCAGCGCTAAATAGGAGAACTATGTCTAGAGAATAGCTATGTCTAGAGAATAGCCATATCTAGAAAATAGCTATGTAGAGGGCAGCCACGTCTAGAGAATAGCCACTGGAGAATAGCTATGTTTAGAGAACAGCTATATTTAGGGAATAGTTATATCTAGAGAGTAAGAACGCTACGTCTAACAGCTATATCTAGAATAGCTATATCTGGAGCAGTTACGTCTAGAGAATAATTAGTTTGATAAATGGTTACATCTAGAGAATAATAGTCTATAGAAAGTTATAACTAGTTTAAATCTTACCTATTTTGCCTTCTTTCCACCGCGCCTAATATAGTAGTAGATCTTTAATTAATATCTAATACGGATCCTATCTAGGCCCACGCAGACTACTCCGTACACAAGGGGAAAGTAATATTGACAGGAAAAACCCCTTGCTATTAGGGGGGAGGAAAAACCCTATAAGCCACCTTAGTAGGATGAAAAACCCCAAATTGCCATGCCTGCACGTAGCAGCGGCCCTGCGGGCCTATAGCTACGTCCTCCTCCTTGGATATTTTGAACTCCTTAGAAACCACTGCTTCTTTCTCTAGCTTATCTAGAGCTAGGGTTTACTACGTCCTAGCTAGGCCTTGCTAATTAATTGCCGTACGCTTATAGTTATATCCCATATCTTAACTACCCCCTATATGCTATCTCTTATTAATTATTACTATATACGCCTTGCCTCCCCCCCCCTAAGGCCTATTAAAGGCGTAAGGGGGATTCATCCGTTCTACCATCCTAATACTAAAAGACAAAAGCGGGATGTGTGTGTGTGTGTATTTAGGTATCTTTTGTGCCTAGGCCCTAGTTACTAGGCCCTCTCTAAGGGCACCACTCCGTTAAGAGGAGATAAGGAAAACCGTATAGGGTTATCCAGCTGCCTTTTAGTAGTATTACGGTAGTACGGCGAGTAACCGCATGCTCCGCGGGCGATCGCCCTAGGGGTTAGGAGGGGCTGTATATTTACTCGTTTATTCGCTCACGCTTGTCTGTTCGTTAATATAAGGTTGTTAATGCTTTCCATTAGGGTTTTTGGGGATATTATCGAAAACTGCTTATCCATGTTAGATCATACAGGTGCCCTAGATAGAATAGCGTAGTAGTAGTCGTCGTATTGTAGAGGGCCAATAGTAGTGGTTTTCAAGATCTTACCATCCAAAAATTTTTCACTACCGCCCTTAACGCCCACAACCACTACCAGGTCCTGTCCACACGCTATGTAACGTCTCTGCGTTGGCTCTAGATCTGAACTTCAAAGACTAGGTTCGTAGCCGTCACTATATACAGATGCAGAGTCCGATTTCGACGGCCCCGTGCCTAATATATCTTATTACCATGGATTTAAACGCGGTGCTTTTATTAACATAGCCTTAAAAAGAAGTTTATAAAGCGCCTCTAAAGGTAAGTGTGATATAAAATCTATAATCTGATATAATTAAGATAGTAGAGGTTTTGTATAGAATATAATTAGTAATTTAAAACGCCTATAGATAAAACCTTTATAGCATCTAGAGCTGCCTTGGCACTTTTTTTTGTAGTTAAGCTCTATTAAGAAGTAAGTGTGAGGATACTTTATATGCGAGATATAAGGGCGTTACTTATAAGATATAATCTATAGTTTAGCGCCAAACTTCTGGAGGAGGGACTTCTACAGCTACTAGGACTTAGTGTCTTTAGTTTTAAATGGAAATCGGCCGGAAAATCTAGCTCTAGGTAGCCATTACGTGGATATAATAGCTTACCTTAGTAAGCTTAAACCGTAGAATTAATTAGCGGATATCGCTAACCTTTTTAGTTAAAAAGTTGTTCTATAGTGTGAGAACTATAAAGCTTATTAACCTGAGTTTATGAGTGGTCTATTACTTTTAGGTCCTAAATTTTTAAACTCTAATTATAATTAACTACTCTATTATATTTTAAGCAAAGGGCTCTATATTGAAGCTCTATAGTCCAAGTATTATATACTCTATTCGTGACCAATATAATCTTGATTGCGAACTATAAAAGCTATATTAAAAGTCTTTAACCCAAAAGCCTCTATATTAAAAGCCTCTAAATAAGGGCCTATTAAGTATAAACTTAGGTTAAAATTTTCGTTGGCGGACCCCTAACGATCTATATATAAGGGCAGATCTAAGCGAGCTAAGGAGAGACGAAGCCCTAGGGGAACGAAGCCCTAGGGGAATAAAGCCCTAGGGGAATAAAGCCCTGGGGGAATGATCCCCTAGGGGAATAGAGCCCTAGGGGAACGATCCCCTAGGGAAGCAAAGCCCTAGGGGAGTAAAGCCTTAGGGGAATAATCCTATAGGGGAATGGTTCTGTAGGAGAATAATCCTATAGGGGAATAAAGCCCTAGGGGAATAGAACGTAAGGGAGTAGAACTGTAAGGGCTTCTATAAATAGGCGAATCGCTAGGATTTATTTTTGTCCTCAGCTTTTTAGCTTTTAATTAGTTAGTACGCTTCGCTAAGCCTTACTAGCTTACGCTTTAATAAGTTGCCCTACGCGGTTTTATATAAGTTATATCTAAGGCTGCTATCTAGACTTAGAGAGAAAGAAAGAGGGGGATTAAGTAAGCTCTAAAAATTAAGTATTTAGTTTTAGGTATAAATAAAGGGCTATTTTTCAGCTTCTAAGAGGGTCCTAATTTTAGATATTTTAAAAGCCTAAAATTAGGTCCTCTATTTTTAGGGTCTACTTAATCCCCTAAACCTCCTCGCTCCTATCTTAAACCTTCACTTTTCCTTTTAAGTAAATGGCATAAAAAATCCCAATCTAGTAATAAAATTTCTATATAGCTTTCCTATTCCACCAGTAAAGTTATTAAAAAAACGCCAAGCATCTATATAATGTATCTCTTAGCTAAGACGAGACGTCACGCTAAATCTATAGGGCTAGTACTAATCCCTATAGAAGACCTACCTACAGGAGCGCCTATACCTTTGATATATCCGTTAACGAGGGTATAGTTTAGTTGACTTAGCAACTGCGCTAAGCCAAACGCCAAGCAGCGGAGGTAGTATATTACCGCTATAACGCCACACTTAAGACCGTTTATTCTAATACCATAGTTCTCCTATTTTCTCTATTCTTTAATCCTAGGAAGTAGACCCTTAATAACCCTATAGCTAGAGCGGGTCGGCCGCCCTCCTTAAGATCCTATAATAACATAATAAAAGGTAGGGGTTTATTAAAATGTTGCCGCCTTACCTGTTAATTATTAGTGCTATAAAGCTCACTTCCACTATAGGATTAGTGGGGGCATCCTAAGAGGATATCTTTACTATAAATATCCCGCTAAGAGGATAGGGCCTAAAATATGCCTCTAAATTAGGCTCTTCTAGAGACAACCTAAAATCTATATCTTTACGCCACTATATATAGACTTATGTATACCAACCAACTTCTGATTTTAAGGTCTAGGGAGAAGAAGTTAACGTATATAAGGAAGAAAAAGGCAAGGAAAGGACGGGCGGCGCGTGGGTTTAGTTATACATACCCCACTATCTTCTATTAGTTTATTTTTCCGCCCTATTTAATTCGTAATAAGTTATTAGGCTGCTAAACTATAGCCCTTAATCCCAGCTATTAGTAGTCCCTATAATAACACTAGCCTTTATAGTTGTTATATATTTGGCAGGGATGCCTAATACCCTAAGAACTCTAACATTATAATAGGTTAGGATTAGTCTGGCGTTTCTATTGCGCTGGCATAGGCAGAGAGGCGTAAGGCTAGGCGTTTAGTAGGGCCGAAATCTTACTAGTATTTCCGCTGTGCGGATGTCTGTATTAGGATATGTAAACCTGCTAAATTCGAACGCTAACTGAATCTAAAAGTAGAATAGCCCTAATATTTTAGTGTATATTCTTAAGACACTATTGCTATAGCCATTTTTATCTAAATAGTGCTGCCAAGAAATCTATGTTAAGTAGTTATAGAAATAATATAAATGCCTACAAAGTACTCTTAAACTATTCTAACTCCGAGAATAAATTCTTATTAACCCCTAAGCGCCTAGACTAGTATTTATAATAGAGTTAACTACAATTCCTAATTCTAGTAAGCTTAATATAGGGGGATTTCTAAAATAGGGCATACTAACTGCTAGGCAGCAGCGTACTATATATTAAATAACAACCTACTAATAGGCCTAATATAAATATGTAGATTATAATATTAATAATCTATACCACTGCCTAAATATATAGTAGGTAAAGGGGACCCTATAACCTAGGCATTGTGGTTATTTACTAGAAACACTACTAAGCTTATTAGTAAGCGATAATTAAGTAGGCTATATATACTATACCTAAAACAGTACGTACTAATTTTAAGTAGGTAAGAGTATACTCCGCGCGTAGCTCCCTTTAGCCAATTTTAAAATTTACCAAAGCTATCTCAAATAGACTGTATCTTGGGGGATATGTAGAAATTTAGTCCGCAAAATAGACGGACGATAGGAAAGTTAATATATATAATTAAGGGATTATTATCTGCTAGGCGTGCAAGTGGTTACTAGTTTAGCTAGAAAGAGGGAGGTAGCAGTAATAATTTAGAGTAGATAGATAGGTGGTTGCTAATAATAAAGTTTATAATACGGATGCCTAAGACTATTAAAGATATTAGTATTTAATTTTTAAAATATTAAACGTTAATACTTACTAAGAGGGTAATACGTCCTTCCCTCTAAATATCTATTCAACTCGGGAAATCGACATTATATTTAAGATTTATCGCCCTCTACTACTCTACTGTCTTGTTTACTTTTAGCCATATAGCTAGATTAAAAAGTTCCGTAATTGTTAAACTTAAATCGCTAACTTTTATATTAAAAGCTATAACCTAAGGTTAATGCGCGTCTAGATATATACTATAGTTAAAAACAATATCTACTCGTCTTAATCTCTTCCTATCCAATATCTTTGTAATAAGATAGTATATATTTATCGTATTAACGCTGCCGGTTATTTTAACTAATAGTTTTTCAATTAACTTGGTATTGGCCTAGTTAATAAAAGGATAATCTTCTAAAGTTGGGCTAGGCAAGTCCGGATAAGAACCTATACCGGATATTTTAAAATATTAGTTAAAGGCGAAGCCATAGAGGGTTAATTAGATGAAGGTTAATAGTATAAGTAATGGTGTGAGCTGGATAATTTTAAGCGCAAGGTTATCTAAGACTCTTTGGAATTTCTTTGGTTATATACATATCAATACAAAACGTTTGCCGATACCTCCCCTTCCCACACTAAGCAATTTACTTTTTAGTTACCCTTTACTATATAGAATTTAACGGCCGTATAAATCTAACGGCTATATAATTCTAATAGCCTGTATTACCTACGCTATTAGGCTCACCAGCTTATAACTAGATTAGCGCGAGCAGTAATATAGACACTCTAGTGTTTGCCGCTTATACTAATTACTAGATTGTAATAATACTTAGCGTATTCTTTGTTAGCGCTGTTAGACTGTAATTAACCGGTCCCCACTATACCCTAGCAAGCTTAGATAACTTTATAGTCGCTAATAAAACGTGCTTTTAAAAGTATACGTAAAATGTTATAAAAATACTAAAACTAAAATTAAAAGAAATATATAAGGCTTCCCTTTTGTCCTCTACCGTCGTCGCTAGGCCGCCGCTGGCTATAGACCCTAAAGATATATTACTAGACGCTAGCTATTGTAATTAACCAACCTAACGGTAGATGTACCGTAGACGCATTATAGACGTATTATAGACGTATTATAGACGTATTGTAGACGTATTGTAGACCTATTAACGCGTCACAAACGCATTAATTATTGGCATTATACTATTGTCGCTACTATAAACGTAGAGGTATAAAGGGATGGAGGGGGTAGAGGAGGATAGGGACTGGCCTATATTGCTTTAGTATGTAAACTTAAAGTGACTTATAGAAATAGTATAATAGTAGAGGACCTGCTCTACCCTCTCTACTATACTATAGGGCATAGAAGAGAGAATCTCCGCACTCTTTTTTAAGCTACTGGTGTTATAGGGTATAGCTAACCTCTAGGGGTATCAGCATATAGCTGCGCCACGTTAAACTCCGGTTTGCTAGCCTATTAGTATAACTAGGCCCCTAGCTTATAGCTACTAGGTAAATCCTACTAAGACCCTACTAGGGCAGTAGTTAACATAGCCCCCTATAAAGGGAGCGGTAAGTTACGCTCCCTGCTAGTTTTATAGACTAGCTTATTAATAGTACTAAGCGCTCTATAGCTAACTTGCTTACTTTTTCACTGTTTATATCTATTGCTAGAGGTACCTTAACCTAGTCCGCTTTAACTATATACTACTTAGGTCCGACAAGCCTCGCCCTAGGAATATGCGGTTTAAGCCACTAAGCCATTATCTACTGGAACGCCGTCTCTTTGTCCTTTTCTACCGAAAATTTAATAATATTCGCGCTGTTATTCGTTTGCCATACTTGGAAGTCCTTAAGTATAGCCCTTATAAGCCCCTTAATATCCATTATACCATATATAATAGTTTATTTAGCCGTTTTGGTCATCGCCACTTTCTTTAATACTTCTTCTCTTACTTGTCTAACATTAATCACCAGCTGGTAGTTAGGCTCCTTATTTAGTCTCCTGGCGCTTATTACTTATAAGAGTTATTCCTAATCCTGCCGCGCCTCTACTAGCCGCTACTAACGCCCATAGTTATATTAATGGAGGCAATACTAAAAAAGTGTTAAGCTGTGTTTGGAGGGAACAGATCTCCTCTTAGAGTTTAGCGTTTTAAGTCTTAAGGCTTCGCTATTCCGATTTAATCTCTATAAGGTTAGCTTTAATGCTCTTAATAGGTTTGTAATAACGCTATTTTGCTATACTATAGTCTCTTTTAGGTTTGTAATAAGCCTCGCGACTTCCTCTAAGTTAGTACTTCTTCTCTTATATTTAGGTAAGACGGAGACGCTAGCAGTAGGGAATAGAGGTAGTTTATTCTGCGTTAGTCATAATATAGTTATTTATTATCTATATTCTTAGTGACTATTAGGCCCTAATAACCTTTACACTTAATTTCCTTAAGCGGCCTTTTAATAGTGGTGTTGCAGACGCGCGTCCTAGGGTTAAGGCAACTATTAGAGCCTTAGCGTTATAGGTTTTAGGCTATATAAACGGCCCTTATAGCAGGAACTATAGTATATATTAAAGAATGTCTAAGATTCGCCATTTTGATAATAAGCCGCTACTTTCCTGGGATAAAGATAGCGGGTAGGAATATAGTTTTATAATATATATAAAAGCTTATCTAATGCTTTACTGGGTATATAAAATGGGGCGCTAAGTCTTAGGTGGAAAGTTTATAACACTACTTAAGGGGGAAGCCGGTTTCGCTAGCGACTATAATAAAAAAGGCTACTATTACTCCTTAGAGTAATGCTCTTAGGCTATAAGTTACTCCTAGGCGCTATAGCCGCACACTATCTATAGGTAGCATATTTCTTTAGCCACATAATTTTTATAGGCCGCTATTACTAGTATTTGGCTCCTAGGAGACTAATTTTTCTAGGAGGTTAAAGTTACTAGAAGCTTTGCCTTAGAAGCCTAAGGCTACTAGGAATTATTTAGATAGAGCTTCTAGGAGGGCTTAATATCTAAGAGATTTATTCTTAGAAGGGCTTTTAGTCTAGGAGGGGCGATCCTAAAAGGGATGCGATCTTAGGAGAAATAATTATTCCGTTAAGAGGTGCTATAGGACTCTTAAGAATATATTCCTTAGGAACCTAAGACTCCTAAAAGACTAATTCTCTTAGGAGTATTAGGTTTCTAGGAGACTATTCCTAGGACCTAAAGGCCCCTTAGAGCTTAATTCTAGGAAAATTAATCTTAGGAGCCTAAGGCTTCTAGGAGACTAAAAATAGAATACCTAATTTTGTTATAAGGTTAAAAATATTCTAAATTAGACCCTCTTAAAGACCACTAAAAATCACACCCCTACTAAATTACACCCCCACTAAAATTAAACCCCCTTTTTCCCCTTTCTTTTCTCCTAGCCCTACTAAACTTCCTAGCGTAAATATACTTATTTCTTAATAAAGATAGAAAGGCTATATAGAATTAGTCTTTAGAACTTAATGCTTAATATTATAAACTATCTAAGTATAGCTTTTAAAGTGTATAACGCCATTTAATATTATATAGCTTTCCTTGCACACTAGATAGCTATAAAGAATTTTTGCATTTAGTATAAATAAACGAAGATGTTTATTATATATAACCCTTACCCCTTACTTCACTTACTACTACTTACCTTACCTATTACCCCTCGCCCCCCTAGACGAATTATAAAATCCTAGTTATTATATCTATTCTATTAAATACTGGAATAGGATTGGATAACAATAGATTAATAAAATAAAAATATAACAAAGAATAATAAGATAAGTGCGTAGTAACTAGGAAAAGGTCCTATATATAAGGAACGTATAGTTTTAAAGATGCATTTTATGCTAAAGAGTTACTTTATAAACGTTGCATTTAATCTTACCTTGCTATAGGAGTTTAAAGAGATGCGCTTATTGGAAATGCTTTATAAGAGTAACTAGAGTGTAAAACTTATATATATGCTTATTGATTGCGCCCTATAGATATACCTTCTAGTAAATAGAGGTAGATAATCTTAATCTAAATATATAGTTTAATAAGGCTATATTAAATTATAGTATATTAGATAGCTTAATATTAATTAAGCTCTTCTTCTATTTTACTTAACGCTAACTACAATTAAGATGGGCCCAATATATGCTAATAATATTAAAATATATTATCCAGGCAGCCTATCTAAATTATATAGATTATAAATCTGCTTATATATGGACGCTAATTAGTAAAACAAAAACAATGCCTATTAAAGATGCCATAGAACACTTAACTTAGCGGTATTAACTATAACTAAGCTTATATTAAGGCACAAAGATAAATAAAAATAGAAAGGATAATATAAAACAAACTTAGCTAAGTCCCTAATCTTTCCTTATAGAGATAATTAAGAGTAAAAAAAGTAGGTTAAGTAGAGACTAGAGAGAATTACTAAGAAGTAATATTAAAGATCGTTTTTAAGATAGAAGCATTAACGGGAATATAATATAAGATATAAAGGCGGCCTTTTAAGCCTCCACTAACTTTAATCTACTATTATTGTAGTAAAGAGTTCCTTTAACCCGTGGATTGGAAATTTCAATCCAAGAACTTAAACGTCGTACATAAATTTACTAGTTATGTGCCTTTCTATTAGTACTAGAGGGTTAGCATATAATTCTTATATAGATAAGGCGACTTACTTAGCGGTACCTCTTAACTGGATGCCATACGCTATATATATGGGCTATGTGGTTTTTAAAATGCCCTAGTCCTTTAATCCACTCTAAATAATAAGGATGTTTATAGTAGAAACCCTACCTAAACTGTCTTTCTGTAACATGATTATTAAGGTACTTCTATAGTATATCCTTCTTTATAAATAGGCGGGTCCGCCTTAGCGTTAAGAGTTGGTTATTGCTAATATAGATAAGGTAAACTAGATTAGTAAACGTTATAGGATATAAGGTTTTGTTGGTTACACAAGGGGATATCACGTAGCTACGGTTCGTAGATAGTATAATAATTGTTAATTGATTCTTTTTTTTGATAGGAATGAGGAAAGGGGTGAGGAACTTAAGGTTCCTCACCACGCTAGGGCCACGTCAGCACGTGACGGCAACATGCCTGGCGTAACGGCAGCTTGCCTCATTCCCAACACTGGCAACTCTTCTTTTTGTGGTTGCTATCTATATATATATAAACAGACAGGATGCGACAATACCAGATAGTGTATAACAATACCAAACAATATATGACAATACCAAACAATATGCGACAATATGCAATAATACGGCAGTTGGCAGATAACGCAAAGACGGGTAGGCCGCCAAGGCGCTAGTAGTAAGCAAGCTAATAGCGATTTTCCATCCTAGGGATGGAAAATCCTAATTGGCTGGTTTAAGTTAGGGTCTATAGAATATTATACTCCTACTCTCTTTTAACCTAACCTTTAACTTATATATGTAGAGTGTTTGTGTTAACAAACGTTTCTAGAGCCTTGTTTGGGTTTACCTTCGTTATTATATCTACTAGGTTATCTTAACCGTTAATCCATTAAATCTTAAAGAGTTCTCGCCGTTCGTAGGATTAATAAAGTGCTATAATATTAATTATAAGGCGCTTCTCCTTTGTAGTACCAAGCTTAACTAAGTACTTATAGAGGGAGTATGAATCGGTGTATACGATTGTAGGGATAATAGGAAGTTTGAGTTAATCTATAATTATCTTTAGGGTAGTTCCAATTGTAATTGCTATATTAACTCCGCCAACTATTCCATATATCTCTAACGCTAAAACACTTCGGGTAATATGCTTGCTCTTAGTTGAGCTCTAATGGATAAGGTTGCTATGAATTATAAAGTCATTCTCTCCAGTAAACTTGTTTATAATAATGATCTTATATTCTAGCTAGGAGCTAAAATCTTTGTTGTTTATAAACAATCCATTAACAAATACAAAGAGCTTAGTGGTGGGAAGATTAACAGGCACGTAGTATAGGCCCCAGTTAAGATGGTTTATTTGCTAAGAAAGGCGTTTATTTAGGGCAAGAACGTCGTCCTTAGTTGGTTCCTGGTATTAGGCGGCAACAGAGAGATTGAATAAAGCCTTAGGTTGATAGATAGAAGCAATATAAGCTCCGCGAGCGCGTTGCTCCACATATCCTTGCTTTAGAGAATTAGCGTTAATAACATTGATTTTCTTGCCTTGACCCTTCTGGCGCAGAGCAATAGAATCCTCATTTAGGGAGAGGATATATCCATTAAAGAGTAATAGTATTATTAAACTAAGCTTTTCCTTTAGCTTTACTATAAGATTTGCCTTTACTAGCTCATCTTCTTTAAGAGCTGAGAATTGGTCGTCTCCTAAGATAATTATATTATTAGTTTATATGCTGATAATTCTAAATAGAGTTCCCATAGTTGTAATAAAAAAACAGGGATTAAATATAGAAGTAGTTATCAAAAGCTTCTCTTTATAGTGCTTGCTGTAGGTAGCCTACTAGTAAGTTCCTGCCTCTATAATCCTATATAATGGCTTAAGCACAACTATAATCATATCTTTAGGATACTGGTAGCGAATTTGCTCTAGAAGGTATGCTAATATTAAGCGCTAAAGGTGCGTCTCTAATTAGGTGTAGGCTTGAGTAATATCTCACAAATAAACCGCTATTCTATTCTTTATTAAGGAGGGAGCTAGCGTAATAATAACTCGCTAACTAGCTCATTAAATTATAGGAGACTGCGTAAGAATTACCTCCTTGCTATTATTATTATAGCCTTAGATAACAAGCCTTAATTTCTTAAATAGGGCGTTAGTAGCTTTACCCTTAATTTTATTAACCATTCTTAACTTAAAGATGCGAACTCCATTAAACTTGGTAGGGTTATACTTCTTAAATTTAAAGACTCCTTTTATAATAAGACCCTTGATCTCCTACTTGTTAGATACTTAGAAAGGAGCTCCTAGAGTTATAATATGACCTTCCTTTTAGAGCTGTTTTGTAAGTTTAAAGTCATCCTTCTCCTTGGCTATTATAAAGGCTATTAATAACTTAACTCCATTTTTGATGGCGGCAATAAATTGCTCTTTAAAATTAATAAGATGTTGGTAATTTTGTGATCCCTTTGGGCGACCTCTACCGCGTTGTGGTTGTGGCGCATCTACTAATATTATATTGGGATTGTAGTCGCCTTCTAGAGCATGTTAATTATAGTTCTCCTTTAGGGCATCTTCTGGGGCATCCTGTAAAGGCTTAGAACTATTATCTTTATAGTAAGGCTTAATAACAGTTAAATGGAATTAAGTGGGTCCGTAAGGCATCTAAATAGTGTAAGTCTGGCCATTAATTGCAATAAGTTGATGTGGGCCTGATTATCCTCCCTTTTTACGCCATATGTATACTTTAGACTGGAGTAGCAGATTAAGCATAGTTAAGGTATTTGGGCCATTTCTCATTCCTAGTGTATCGTTGACTTGGCGTATAGCGTAGAGACGTCGTACCTCCTTTATTACCTTGCAAATAGTCTTAGCTCGTTATATAACGGAGGGAGATAGTAGAGAATTGTTAGTTATTTAAGGGTAGGCGCCGAAGACTAGCAACGTGGGTATAAGTCTATCCGGGCTAGCAGAATTGTTAATAGCTTTAATAGCTATTTACAAGGTAAGTTTTTTGCTAGCATCCTCTAGTTCTAAAGAGATAATCTTATATACGCGGCGTAATGGTGTGTAATATTACTCCACTTTTTTAACACTATTATGTGCTTTAATAGGGACTTCCTTAACCTTAATTGCCATTGCCTTTATCTATTGTTAAAACTCTGTAGATAAGAAGTTCTTTCCTATGTTATGGACGATTTAATTAGGGGGTCTTAGGTAGACATTAATCTAGTATAACTAAAGGGTATCCTATGCGTTCCTAGCTGATATATCCTTTAAGAATCGTGCGGCTTAGAAGGAGGTTAAGAAGTTAACAACTTAGAGTACTGGCTTACCGCTAAGATATATAACATCGACGATAATACAAAAGTTAAAGTCATAGTTATCTTTAAGGGTGAACTTAAATTGGCCAGGGGACTTCTGGTTTATTTGGTAGTAATAGTAGTACTTTATAAGATGCTTAATTGCCTTAACCTTAACTTTATGGCCTACTCGCTAAAGAACCCTAAGCAATTAATGAACGGATAGGTGGCTAAAACGATGGTGTAGTTAGCGTAATTCCAACTTAGTTAAGTGGCTCTAAGCAATACTCTTTTCTAGTTAATAAAGGAGCAACCAGGGGTGACCCTACTTGTGTATAATGGGCACCTAATTGTCTCCCTAAATAAGTATATTCTTAAGGTTATTAAGCCTAACGCCTAACTTATCCATATTTTTGATGCAAAATAGAAACAGAGTGTTTGTAGGAATAATATAGAAAGTAATGTATTCTAAGGGGGTTTGGACCCTAATTGTGCTAAAAGAGATTGTAGTACCTTTACTAAAGCGAATTGTATATTGGCCTGCCGTTAATTAGTTAATCTAAACAGAGCTATTAAGCTGCTAAAGGGCTCGAACTTAAGGTTCTCCTGCTGTAGATACTCCTGCGGCTCTAGTATCCAGTATAATACTATGGAAGACGTTCGCCGAGTATCTATTGTTAAAGGAAAACGCGGAGCTCTCCTTTGGCTCGTTAAAGATATCTAACTTTATGATAAAATGGAGCATAGATTGGTTATTAAGAACAGCAATAGTTTATGTGCCATTTACCTTACCATACTTAGTAAAGTATTGGTTAGGAGAGTAGTCCTTAATTTCTATATCTATAAGGAGCTGTTTAACCTTATTAACCTTACCCTTAAGGTCTTCTACGCCTTTGTATTAAACTAGGAAGCTTTAGAAGTAGGCCGCAGTGACCTTGTAATTTCCAACATTTCTTATACTCTGATGGAACTTGTTATATGCCTCTTTTCGCTTATTAAGGGAGTGTCTAGTTAACCAGTACTTTGGCTTCTTATAAACGTAGCACTTCTTCTAGCAATTACTTTGAAATAAACCTCTACGAGGACCTCTACGGTTGCCTTATAGTTGACGTTAATTATACCCTCTTCTGTATTCCCTACTATGGCTACTATATGTTTGATTAGTCCAGTTGTGATCATATTAGTCAGGAATACTTATTTAGGTAGGGTTTTTGGTATAGAGCTATTGAGATTCTTGTATTTACATTATAGTACCTATAGTGGAGCGTAGCTTAGTATATACTCCTTTAAATGTATCCGCAGGTTTGTATAGCGCCAAGTTGTACTTAGGAACGCTATAGTATGCTAAGATAACCTGGTCCTTTAGGCTGTTCTTATTTTGGTAGGTTTTGGTAAGGCCATATTAGATTTTCTGGAGTTTATTAAAGAGTAGTTAAAGGCACTCTAAACAAGTCTTTATTGGGTTGGAAGTAATAACTCTCTAGAACATAGTCTCTCGCTATTTAGATATATAAAGTTGGTGATTCTTGTTAGTCTTAAAGTGGGCTCTAGTAAGCTAAAGCATTATATTAAAGCTATAGTTTTTACCCGTAATATGGTTGTAATAGAATGTTGCTACCTGTCCCTTTAATATAACAGAGAAAGCGTAATAGTACTAGTAGCGTTAAATTCTAACCTTATTGCAACAGTTATAAAAGACCTGTAGTTTTGCTTTGAGCATATTATACAGTTCTCCTCCAAACTTCTTTTTTTCGTCCAAATATACCTTTATTAGATTTGTAACTTCTTATAGTAAAGGCTTACTGGTTAGCTGGAGTAGAGGAGGTAGAGGCGGAGCAACTCTAAGTAGAAGAGCACCTCTAGGTAGGAGAGCAGCTCTAGGTGGGGGGTTAGCGTTCTAGGGGTTTTAATATAAATTAAAGTTGCCTTCTAAAGAATATAGGTTGTTTTTAGGTTTCCGTAGTTAATGTATAATCTTAGCTTCTGTCTATATTAGTTCTTTTATACTAATAATAACGGCCTAAATATTGCTAGCAATTGGGTTATTATTCTTAGTAATGTATACCCTATTCCTATAGAGGAAGTTTTAAAAATCCTAAACAATATTAACGTTGCTAAGTGCCTAGGTATTAGCAGTCCATCCTATAAAATCCTCCCTAAAATACTCCTATAGTTGTAAGTTGGCGTAGCATCTATTTCGGTAGAATATAATATGGTGTAGGAGAAAGCCGTTAACTTATTTTATGGTATAAGTTGTTGTATTAAAGGCGAATTCGTCCCAATCTTTATTAATGAGTTTTATGTGCTTAGCTACCCCTAGTAGTAAGGAGTCTTTCCAGTTATTTAAAGTAGGCGTAGCCATGTTTTTGGAGGGAGGGAAGTGTTATTGGTGTAGGGATTGTCGTTTGGTACGCGTTTGTAATGTGTATTTGTTGTTTGGTACGCGTTTGTTGTTTAGTACGCGTTTATAACGTGTATTTGCGGTTATGGGGCTTAGGACTAGTTCTGGCCTTAAATTATAAAGACTTATAAAGCGTGTTGTTTTGCGTAATAGACGCAAGAATCTATAATCTTAGAAAGGCTTAGGACCAGTTCTGGCCTTTTAGATCCTTAAATTCATGGAAGAGTTCTATTTAAGGTTTAGGACCAGTTCTAACCTTAAAAGACAGCTTCCTTTAGCACGAGTAGCACTAGTACAGTGGCTTGTCTCTTTTTGGTAGAATACCTAGCTGCTCTGTAGTATAACAGTGAAGTTAACCACTAATCAGTATTGGTTATACAAGGGGATATCACGTAGCTATGGTTCGTAGATAGTATGATAATTGTTAATTGATTCTTTTTTTTAATAGGAATAAGGAAAGGGGTGAGGAACTTAAGGTTCCTCACCACGCTAGGGCCACGTCAGCACGTGACGGCAACATGCCTGGCGTGACGGCAGCTTGCCTCATTCCCGACAGGTTTAAATAATCTCAATATCCTCTTCCTTTAATGGAACCGCACTCCGCGTCGCTTCTAGACTTTTTTAGAGAGGCAAGTCCAAGCTAATTTATTCTTTCTACTGCTTTGCCTATTAATACGCACTAGTATCAATATTAGCTGCACCTCTTTTTACGCCTATTACACTTTTATCTACTTTAGATCCAAATTAAGATTTAATAGCCTTACTTAGGATCTTATCCTACTAGCTCTTTTATCAATTATAATACTTAATAAGATTACGGATAAACTTCATATAGAGTTTTATAGCGTGCCCTTCTTCAAGCTTATATAGCGGCTAAGAGAGTAATTTAGCAATAGGAGCATATTTACGGAATTTATATTATATAGCTAAACGGGTGGAAATGTCCGTCCCAACATTACCACTAAGCTGCCTTTTAATATCGTAATCATCAATAGCATTATAAAAGTTAAGAATAGCCTAGTCCTCTTTCCGTTTACGTAAGACGTTTATAAGACTATTAAGTTTACGTTTAGCTTCATTATAACGGTTATATAATTTCGTCTCCTTCGCAGCGTTAATAGGGTAATATCCCCGGCTACTAATCTTTTACTTATATCGCTCTCGTTTCTTACAAAGCTGTAGAATCTTAGGGTATTAATTAAGTTCTAACTAAAATTAAAGTTTCTGCTCGTTAGTAAGACCTATAGGGGCTTACTTATCCCATAAGATCCCCATCCATACAGTATATTAGATAAGGTTATCCTGCAATAGAGTTCTAAAATAGATTAACTGGAAATTGCGTTTAATTAAATTAGGTAAATAAAACCATTAGTAGGTATTACCATAATAACCTATTATCTAATTTCACTCTTCTAGAGTAAGGACGCCTAGAAAGCTTAGTTAAAGGTACACTTACGTTAAATTAGACACTTACTGTTCAGTTTTCTCCTAAAGGCTCATTACAGCTAGTAGAGCTTAAGCAATTATTTAAATCCGGCCACTTGGCCTAACCATATATAGTAATCGCGGCATTTATAGTAAGGGAATGCTTTAGTGTCCAACACTTCCCTACTAGCTATATTCTTAAAATCTTAAAATATTGGCTACGTTTCCTTCTTCTTCTTAAATTTTACTTTAAGATACTCTTTATACGCTAGGATTTCTAGTTAGAAAATTTCTTCTAGTAAAGTATAGCGGTATTAAAATGCATTATTAGCGATAGTAAGACTTATTAGATAGGATAGAATATAAAATACTAGGATACTTTTAAGACGGAAAATAAATCTCTTACTACAAGTCTATTAGTGCTATACACACCGTCTTTAATTGGCGTGGCTATATACTATCTGCCTATGCCTCTAGTATTCTTAATATATATAGGATTTACAAGGGCGACAGTTATAGTTAGATTATAATTTTTCGCGTCATAAACTCTTAGAATTATAATATATTTATATAAAAGAGCTTTATTTAAGCCCTTTGCACTTAAACTTTTAATAAGGGCCTAGGGTCATGTTGCTATGGCACCGGAGAGGAGGAAGATTATCGCTATTTGCACTTAAAAACAACTATAGTAAGGCTTTACATCTATTATCTAGTAGGCATTAAGAACTAAATACAAGTCCTATATATATATTGCATGCTTTTCCTTTTCCAACATATATAACTTAAATATTAGTGTTAAGTAGGTTGGAATCCACTATAATAAGTAAGCCTAATTTCTAGAGAGAGAGGGGGTAACCGTATATCTTATATATCAAGCTCTACACCATTGTTTATATTATAGCCTACCACATCTATAAACTTGTAAAGTATTTGTCTCTAATACACCTAGATTGCTCTCTCCTTTTTAATTTAAGAATTCTCCATGCGCTATTTAAGGTATATTTTAAACGTATTAACCTCGCACTAATAAAGGGTCTTAATTAGGTTAGACCTAACTTTTAGGCAAAACCTAAATACTAACCATTAGCATTATAAAGTAAACCTTAGTTTAGATATATACGAACTCTTTCTACTACTAGAACTTATAGTCAACAAGAGCATTAGACCATTTGCTCCATTTTAACTTTGCCCTACCTTAACTCTTATAAAACACTATCCTTTACCGCAAGTATTTACTCTTAGAATTGGCGTCTTCCCTAGCCTTAGAGTTAGAGCTTAAGTCAGAGCATAACCCTGGCTTAGAATAGGACCGCTGTCCTAGTTTAAAGTCCTAGCTAGAAGCTAAATCTGCATCCTACCATTTCTTAGTTTAAAAGGGCATAATAGTTAAATACATAGTGTCTTAGTGCCTTAGCTGCTTTTAGTTATCTATATACTAAAGCTAGCTTAAAAGGAGGTATTATTAACGGTAACTCTTAAAAGGGGTCTATAGGAGAAGGGGTTGGAATATAGTTTTAAGGGCGGAGCTAGGCAAAGAATCTTGTGAATAAAAACCTAAAATTCGATTATTAGAAGGAATGGTATAATGGTATAGGAGGGTAAATGCGTACCATAGCTGCTGCGGAAGATAGGTCAAAGAAGCGTAGTATAGAGGAGGGGTTGTAGTGTAAAGGGAGTGTTGTTTATAGAGGATAAGGACGAGGGTGGGAACAGGTTTAAATAAGTAGTAGAAATCCATAGCTTTGTAAACCGCCGTGGGCAGCCTGGGGAGCTTTAAGCGGTATATAAAAAGGGTGCTGCGCGCGCTTCTAAGTTTGGCAAGGGAGCCAATGGAGGACCCCGCCACCCTAGCACGCTTAGTACGCTAGAAAAGCGGTGACGGATATAGATTTAAGCAAGGGGAAACTGCCTCCTAAAATGGGGGGCAGCAGCCTCTAAATCCGGCTACTTTTTTACCAACAACAAGATTCTAGAAGTTATATACGTATTTATAGGGCAAATAGTTTTTTAAGTAATAACTTTAGTAGTAGGTTATATGGAACTTTAGTGTTTCTTTAACCTAGCTAATTAAAGGGTTATATTATTTTAGCTATTTATATCTAAGTATTACCTTATAATACTTTAAAGGTATTATAAATAGGGAAATATATTTAAGGTATTTGCCTATCTATAATTTTATAAAAGTATAGTGCATTAGTTTGCTATATATTAAGGGTTTACTATTAAAGCCTTATAGGCCTTAGGGCTTATTAAGTTTCTTTAAATCTAGGCGTTAAGTTTTTGTGTAGTTTATATTAATAAAGCCTATGCTAGTAGCTCTGCTATTTATAAGGATTTATACTTTCTTCTACTTTTTAAGTATTTAAATTTTGCCAAGTATATTAAGGGAGTTATATTATATATTAGCGCGGAAAGAGCCTAGATACTTATACTCTTCTACTTTTTATCCTAAGGCGCAACTTAACCCTAGAATAATTTATTTTTTAAGTTAACTAAAGGTAAGATGCTTTATGGCAACTAAGTATAATTTATAGAGTAAGTATAATTTAAGGACTAGGAGGAGCTATAGCGGACTTTTTTAAAAGGGTAGGTTTAACAATTCCTTTAAATATACCCTTTTTTACTATATTTGAAGCATTCTCTATTTATAGCTTAAGTTCTTGATTTATTAGTTCCTAAGGATATATAGAATTAAGTGGTATTAAGGTCTATAGGATTGTATATAGGGCTTTTAGGTTTTAAAGATGGATTACGCTTTAGAGTATATACTAGTTTTATAGAGTTCTAAATATAAGGTATAGTTAACTTTAGAAAATAAGTCTATTTATTATACTAAAAGTCCTTATTAATTTATTAATATGTTATAGTAAATTTGGATAGGTCTTTTAGCAGTTCTCTGCCTACTAATTAGGCTCTAATCTTATCCAAAATAGCTTATTAAAGGGTAGTAACTCTAGCGGCTTTATTCTAATCTAGTTTGCTAATAAGGCCTAAAAATTCTAAAAAGAAGGTAGTAAAGTCTCGGTTCTATTATTATAGATTTTTAAGTTTAGTAACAGCTATATATTTACGGCTAGCGTTATTATACATTTATTTTAATAGGGAGATAAAGATTTTAAAATTAATAAAGGTGCTATTATAGAAGAATAGATCTATAGTTTATATAGCGTCTTTGCTTAAATAAGATATTCTATAGCTAACCTTACTAGCTTTAGTAGGGTATTAGTTATAGTTTATTAAAAGTTTAAGATGGAGTTTAGTTATAAAGAGATATAGATTATTTTAATTTCTATTAAAAATTAGAGGGTTAGGAAGCTTTTTGGATTTTGTAATAAATACTAGGTTTATTATATGCATAGGTTAAGCTACTATTACTAGTTTAGTATTCGCATTTAATAGGCCAGGTTTAGATACGGTTATTTTAATCTTATTTATTGGTATTATTATTAGGGTCTCTAATAAAAGTGCTTTAATATTACAGAGTTCTTCATAGAGTGCTTTTATTAATTATTAATATTAGGCTTTTAGTGCAGCCTATTACTAAGCTAAGGTATCTATAAAGGATTATTATATTATAGTTAACTATTCCATAACTAGCAATATAATATTATTATTCATTGCTTAACGTCTAATTTGGATCCCTATTGGGCCCACGCGGACTACTCCTTATATACATATAAGGAGAAAACTCTTTTGAGAAAACCCCGTGATCCGTCTCCCCACCTTTTAGGACTTGCCTATAAGGCGCCTACAAGTCACCTATAGTGCTCTACTACCTTACTTTTTAACCTCCTTGGGAACCACTGCTGCTGTAATAAGCCTACAGACGCGCTAGTATTGTAAACTTTGCTCTACTACTGTAGAGTTATTAGGGGGCGCCTATTGCTCGCCCCTTTGCCTTCTATTACCATTTCCTTTACAACCTAAAACTAGTCTAGTATATTTTAGCTAATAAGCCACCGGGTAACTACCTTAAGACCTTTTTATATTAAGAGTAGTGTGTTATAGTTCTCTGTGCTAGCTACTAAGAGTATAGCTTAGTTGGTGCGTAGGGGGCATAATAATATTACGTGTTTTAGTGTCTATTTTAGCCAGCTATATTTATATCTTAGGCTGCCTACTAGGATACCTACCTAGTAGAGCTAATCTTTTAGTCCTATTATCCCTGTTCTTAAGAGTGTTGCTATTATATTTTCTGCCTTTATTAGGCCTTCTTAGAGCTTTTAAGTATTTACCCCCTATAGCGTTAACTATACTATAGCTTAGGTTTCTCTTGCCTAAGTTAGCCTCTATACCTTTAACTCCTATACGCCTCTCTAGTATTAGTCCAACCAGTATTATATTGCGGAAGATAGTTTCCTAGCGTTCTTTTATACTCTACTTTAGCTTCTTTCTCTTTCTTACTATTATCTTTACTAGCCTCTTACGCGTCTCCCTTCCTCCTCTATATGGGCCTAGGCCCTAATATAGCACCATTCTTCTTCTGCTTTCTTTACCTGTTTCTCCAATATCTCTTCCCTACTTTAGGGTTGTTAGTTTGTTCTCCTATAAGGCGCCCTAAGGTCCCTCTATAGTTTATTTAGGCGTGTCTTAATATACTTTATAATATTAAAGTTACGTTTACTTTACGCCCTTTATATTACAGCGGCTTTAATATATAGTTATAGGGGGGGGATATTAGCTTCCTTCTTAAGCAGTGCTGTGGCCGTTCGCTTATACCCATCTATTATACTCCAGAGGCAGGCTGTTTAGACCTTTTAGAGTAGTTTAAGGAGTAATTTAGGGGGGCCCTTTTTAGTTTCTCTAATAGCCTAAACACTGGATCTATATATCATAGTTAGCCAGACAACTGCTGTATATAATAGGCGTGACCTCTAGAAGCATAGACCTTATATAGAATTGACAATCCTAGATAATGCAATATACTATACTTAGCCCTTATAGGCTGCTTATACCATATATACGCTCTACTAGAGCTTATTATTTACCTATACTCCTAATACCCTTAGGCCCTAAACTGGTTAACCCCCAAAGCCTTAAATATAGATTATATGCTAGAGATCTGTAGATTGGTTGCGTTTTCTTATAAAATGGATTAGCTAGTATTTCTCTAGTAAGAATTAAACTCCATATTATCTTACCCATTCTATATAGGTGTTATAGGCTTTTTCTAGTATTCTGTAGTTCTCTACGGCTGTTGGCCCATATATAATTAGGTTTATGTTATTAATAAAGCCTATCCCCTAGGTCGCCCCTTTCTTAAAGGTATTAAATAAATTGCTTATAAAGAAAAGGAAGAGTATAGGCGAAAGAGGTAATTCTTATGGTATACCTATTGCAACTACAATAGGGGGGCTCTGGTATCTACTAAAGACCAGTAATATCTCTTTCTGGCCTATAAACCCTTAAATAAATTGTATAATCTATTCTAGGAAGCCCTTTGCCCTAAGGATATATAGGAGGCGCTTATAGGGTATATTATTGTAGGCGCCACTAATGTCTAGGCTAAGCATTAATACTATAAAATCCTTGCGCATAGCCTATGCAGTTTTAATGGTAGCAGTGAGTAGTATAAGTACTAATAGTGTTAAGCGATTCTTTCTTACCCCTATTTAGCTTTGTGGTAGTAGGGCATATTCCTCTACTGTGTCTGCTATATGGTCCGCTATAACCTTTTCTAAGATCTTGCTTAGGGTATTTTCTAAGGCAATAGGGCAGTAGCTTCCTGGGATTAAGTAGTCTGCTTTACCTTCTTTTTATAAGATAACTATTGTTATAGATCTTCCGAGTTATAGGTAGTAGCCTATTATAAAGTATGCTCTGGCTATATCTACAAGTTAAGGTGCTATAAGTAGACTATAGGTCTTTAAGGCTTTGTTTAGGATCCTATCTAGTCCTAGTGCTATATTATTTAAAAGGCGACTAATAGTTCTAGCCATTTCTTTAGTTGTTATATCACTATTAACCCTTAGGTAAGTTACTAGTGTTTTACTAGTAATGTTACTAAGGTCTACTAGAGCCGGTTAGGGGAAAAATCTTTCTATAAGGATCTTCGCCTTCTTATTATTGTTACTTATAGCCTATAGTTCGCCTGCTCTTTATAGGGGTAGTAGATATAGATCTTTTACTAGGCGTCCTGCCTTTTTCTTTGCCTATCTTGCCATGGTTTAAAAGCCCTTATTATAGGGGATGCTTAGGTTAGTAGTATATTTGTTTATAAACCGTCTCTAGTTATTTCTTGCTTCTTTTTTTAGGGTATTCTTTAGCTAGTTTCTTATGTCTTTATATCGTCTCTTGTCTTTAGGGTTATAACTGCTTATATATTTCCTTCTTGCTTATTATTAGCTAGCCATAAGAACCGCGTATTATGCGGACTATGCGTGTCGCGTATAGGGGCCCAGTTTTGAGACTAGGCAATACTCTTCTAGCCCATTTTTAATTGCTGCCTAGATTCTTTTTAGTCTTTGGTTAATTTCCTTAGGGGTAGCTAATAAACCTTGCTTATTTAGTATTAGGTGGATTTCTTCTAGGTCTTAAAGTTGTTGTTTAACTATATTAAGGAAACTATCTATCTTAAGCTTCCTTATTGCGTATTTTTTACTATTTAGTTGCGCCTTAATATCCAAATCTAGCTGTATCTAGATGGGGATATGGTTTAAGGTAAGTGCCTATTTTTCTTTAGGGATACACCTTTCAAGTCTCTGGTATAGGCTATTATCTATAAATATAAGGTTAATTATACTTCTAGCGATGCCTTATTGCTATATAATTACTCCTGGGGGAGTGGCTAGCTTAAAGCCCTAGATATCTATAGCTTTTAGTAGGCACTCTACCTATTGTTTAGTAGCAACATAGATACCCCCCTACTACGGGTAGTAGAGGTTTATATCTCCTAATAGGATAGACTCTATACCTTTAGTTTCCAGTAAGCTTATTACTAATATAATGTTCTCTGTTTATAGGACCCCTTTAACCCTAGGGTTATATATATTAATAATTTATACCAGTCCCCTATATATCTGGATTGTTATAACTGCAATATCTAGGTTAACTGCTTGCTATAACCATAAGGACAGGCTAACAGCCTTGCTAATTATAAAGCACATATATATAGCTGCTTTTGGTTTATATAGGAGCTGGAATCCTTAGGGGCAGTATATTAATTATATATAGGTATTATAATACGGCTCTTATATAGTAAGGATATAGTATTTCTCTAAGTCTAGACTGTCTAGTAGGGGCCTTACAAAGCGGTGGTTTGTATTGCCGCAGTTATACTATATAATAGATAGGTAGCGGACCCCTAGTAAGGGTTATTTAACTCTCCTTTGTTCTTCGCTTTCTCTATTTCTACTTTCTCTAGGATTTTCAGAACTTCTATCTCTTATATCTACACCCTAGTTGCTACTTATTTTATATAGGGCTTTCCATTCCCATATCTTGTGTTTCTACTAGCGCTTCTATATCCAAATCTGTTATTATCTCCAGTTCTTCCCCTAGTCTTACTAGTCGGCTTTATGCCCTTTATAGGTTAGCTGCAAATGTTAAATTTGCCGCGTTTAGTCTAATTCTTAATTATCCTGGTTTTAAGCTTACTATAGCTATCTATAGGGGTCTTCCTATAGGGCGTTCTCTCCCTTATGTCCCCTATAACCCTTATATCTCTGTTTAGTCTGGTAATATTACGCGGCGTCACTTCTGGTTTATTAAGGCTTGGGATAGCTGGCCCAGCCCCCTAGTATTAAAGGTAGGGAACGCTAGGAAGGCACCTACGTCCCCCTAGCTTATTGCCTATTATTTCCATTTATATAACCTAGTATATAGTTATTCCCACAGCTATTAAGCCCTTGCCTTCCGTCTCCTGTATTTAATATAGTCTACTCTCTCCTATGCCTTATATATGCTTTGGTAATAGTTTACATATTTTATTTGGTCTTAATTTAAGTAGTGTCTTATATTATAGGGGCCTATATAGTAGCCGCAGCATACCTATACTGTGTATGTAGATTGGGTGTGTCCCTATTATATATAGCAATAGCATTGTTCTAGGCGTAGTTTATAGTTATAAAGCCTTGTGTTATATATAAGGCCATTTATAATTATTCCTTTTTAGATAAGGAGTTTTTGCATTCCTAGTATATATGTGCTAATAATAAGGGAGCTATATATTTAACTAGCGTCTCCCTAGTAAGCCTCTAGTGACTCTTATATCCTCTTATTATTTTTATTATATACTTAGATTACATTTTCCTGTTAAAGCTATTAGATTTAGGTAATCTTAAGTCCCAATATAAGGTATTTTATATATTTTACTATCTCCTATATAGTTACTATATTATTCGCCTAGCGTCCCTTTTCTACCCTAAGGCTTATAGGAACCGCTAGGACTTTAACTAAGTAGTCTTTATAGAGCACTTTTATACTAATATGTTCTCCTAGCCTATCCCCTACCCTTATAGCTTATTCCTTTACCTATTAGTCCTTTAGGGTAACTCTAATGTCTCCGCTCCTTAGGTATTGGACTATAATGGCGTTATAGACTTCCTTATAAATTTCTATAAGGACTTCTGTTTCTAATTATCCCTTAAGCCCCTCTGCTTTTTCTATATTTAGTTATATTATAATTATATACCCAGTTATTGTCTTAAGGGGGTTAGGTTCCCTATGCTATAAAAGCGCAGCTACGGCAGCCTAGGTGTGGTTCGCCGGTAAGAAGGGGTTTTATTTATTTTTAATTTTACTTAGCTATTAGAGGATTTAATTAAGGGATTGCTAGAGGGGCGCCTAAGGGACGCTAGACTGGCGGAGCTATTCTACTAGCTATATTAGTTTGTTATAGCTGACGGTTACTCCCCTATAATTATGGATACTAGACGCGTCTAATAGGCTTTATATTTTGTCAGATGCCTTCTTAATAGAGGTATTTCCGCTTTATGGTATGGTATTCGCCCGTTTTTATTGTGGAGGGCCATTGCTGGGCGTGGTTCTGGCGGTCGCGCGCGAGTGCGAACCACTGTCGTTCGACATGTGCCTCCCCTACGATATAGGCATCTTAGGGGGATTCTCTGGGTGTTTTTCGGGGTTCTTTTTGGTTGGTTTTGGTCTTTTTAGGCCGGGTGCAGCAAGAGCTCTAGACAGAGTTCACTAGCAATATAATACTTATAGTTATTAAAAGGGATTTAGGTTTATTTACTATTTTTAATAGTAATTATTTTAATATAATGTAGTATAAGGGCGTAAAGAGACTTTAGGGAAGATTTAAAGGAATAATATAAATTCTATCTAAATTTAAGGGTATATAGCTCTTATAGAAAATAAGACGTTATATAAATAAAAAAAAGGAATAATAAGAGAATTATATAATTAAATAGTTAGGGGTCTTTGTTGTTAATATATATACGCAGTCTTTAACAAACTTTAGTATTATAGTGCTAATAAAAAATGGTGGATTATAGCGGACAATTATGGATAGTTATAAACAGTTATAAATAGTTATAGATAGTTACAGACAGTCGCAGACAGTTATAGATAGTTTTAGATAGTTATCTATTAAGTATTTTACTAAGACATTCCTTCTGTAACTAGGCTAGTCCTATTATAAGTATATAGACTATATAAAAAATCTACTTAACTACCATAAGGGAGAAATGGCCTAGGCTTAAGCAAAGTAGGCCTACTTTACTAATTATTATAGAATACCACCACTAGAGATATATATTAGCGACTAAGTATAGCTAAATATATATAATATCTCTATATAAAGGCCTATAAAGTTACTTAATTATAAGAACCTCGGCCTCTATTTAATTAAATAAGTTATTAATAGGAGAGCTGTATATAGGCTAGAGCTCCTATTTACCCTAGCTACCTATAGAATATAGCCTATATTTTACCTATAGCTACTATATCTTTACTAGCCTAACCCCTTATTAAAATTAATATAGCCTAAACCCCTATTAGTATTAATCTAAGATAAGAATAAAGATAAGAAATATAAGGAGTGGACTATTAAATAAATTATTAACTCTAAATACTTTAGCAAAGGCAGAGGATGGCAGCTCTACTATAGAGCTATTATCACAGTACGTGCGGAGGGTCAGGGTACGAGGTGACTGTATAACATTGACAAACAATGTCGTGTGAAGATCTATGTACAGAGAGGTGAGGCGGTATATGTATGTCGCTCAGGGGTCAGGTCCGTGCTCATGCATACGCGTAGCCATAACAACGCGTTAGGCCAGTGCCGTGACAGTACACCCCCCTTCGTAAGGCGAGCTCCTGTGAGCCAAGTAACGGCAGTAAAAACACGGAAGTAAAAAAAAATATAGACACATATATCCTTGTCCTTCCAGTCCTTAGAGATCCTTGTCCTTCCAGTCCTCAAAGGTCCTCGTCCTTACAGTCCTCAGACCCTCCTACCTATATCCCTACTACATCGCTCTCCGCTAGCACTTGTCTCGAGTGCTAGATATAATGTAAAGCTAAGGCGAAGGAGCGAAACTAATATGGAAAACGGGGGAGACGAAAAAAATGTAACCGCGGGGCGTATTGCGGATATTGACTCTCGAAAGGCTCAAAGTTGCGGAGATTGAGGTTAAGGTATAGACTCGAAAGGCTTGGGGTACGGAGATCGAGGTTAAGACGTAGATTCTTGTCGCGGTAAACTTGAAGTATATCGTTGTCGAAGACGAAGACGGAGAGACGGAGACAGGGACGAGATCGGTAACCTATAGTCTTACACTGTAATCAAGACACAAGGAACATAGCCCGCAGGGTGTACTCCCTACAGCCGGCCTAGGAAACTCGGATGTGAAGCAATAGCTAGGAACGGACTTAGAGACGGAGAAGAGATCAGTAACCTATAGTCTTACACTGTAATTAAGGCACAAGGAACATAGCCCGCAGGGTGTCTCCCTGCAGCCGGCTTAGAAACTCGGGACGTGAAGCAGTAGTATGGCTAGAAACAGACTCGGAGGACACTATAGTTAAAACACAAGAAACATAGCCCGTAGGGTGTCTCTCTGCAGCCGGCTTGGAAACTCAGGACGTGTAGATACAGGAAGGAGGATATCGGCTTGGGAACTCAAATGGTTTTGACAGAGATTTTACTAGGTCGGTGTTGACGTGGAACGAGGGTAAGAATCCCGCCTGGGGTAGGGTCGTAGCTTTGGAACGTAGCTTTGGAATGGTGGAAACGAAGCCCTACTGGGGGCGTAAGAGATGACACGACATACTGTCACAGTATGTGCGGAGGGTCAGGGTATGAGGTGACTGTATAACATTGACAAATGATGTCGTGTGAAGATCTATGTATAGAGAGGTGAGGCGGTATATGTATGTCGCTTAGGGGTCAGGTCTGTGCTCATGCATACGCGTAGCCATAACAACGCGTCAGGCCAGTGCCGTGACAGCTATCTATATAGGATTTAATATAAATTAGCCAGAATAGTAACTATGGAAAGACTTAAAAAATGCAAAGGATTTAATTATTGACTTTTACTATGCAAACCTATAGAAACTGGGCCTAAGTAGAGATTTTATACCTAATTCTCTATGGGAGCCCTTATAGAGTTAAACTATTATATATTACCATATAAGGGTAAATTACCATTAAATTACCATTAGATTGCCGTAAATTGCTATTATATAATAGTAAAGTGCGATTATATAACTAGAATATTATTAAGGTGTCTAGGAACTTTAACCGGTAGTTAAAGTTATCTAATTAGTTAGATTTTTAGGTGCTAAGCTTTATTATATAACGTTATTATAAGCCTTTAGCAATATCCCCTTTTTCTTCTCTATACCTTAAGTGTCCCTTCCGTATATATATAGTAACTACAGTGTTGCCGGAGCTCTGCCTTTATAGGAGGGGGGGTAGTGTCACAGAACCCCACTATAGGGGCCTCTATAGGAGAGCCCCGTGCTCTCGCGTACACCTCGCGTATAGCTTATGTTAGCTACGCGTAGGTATACACCTCCTTACGCCCTCGACCCTTACGATCGATTGCGCAACGTCTTATAGACTCCTGAAATATATACGCTCTGCAGCCACTGCCCCCGTCCCATAACATTAGGTAAGTCGCTAACTTTACTTTTAGGCAGTAATAGCTAAGATTTAAATATGTTATAGGTGGTAAAATTAAAATTACAACCCTGCAGCAAAATTTTAGTGGAGTGTAATGCGGCTCTTTTTACTTGGTAGGCTTTACCGATTTTTTAAAAATAGCTATAATGAGTTCAATATCTGGTGCCTAAACTTCCTGGTCTAAATTTAAGGTGTCCTAATCTTTTTCTTCTCTTAACTCATTTCCTTAATTATCTGAAATGGAACAAACAGTCCAAACTACTGGTCAACAGCCGGTCATATCCACAGCTGGTGTTGACATTAATCGTCTCGAACAATGGCATAAAGAGTAAGAGTATAGAGCAAAAAGATTGCATATAGGCGGAAAATTCGTTTATTTTTCTCTAAGTTAAACTGGCGTATAATCTATCACGCCTGCGTATTTCTTATATTGCCGTGATTTGCCGCCTTTACAAAGGAAAATTAAAATATTAGAACGCGTACTTCCCTAGTTTCCTAAATTACTACCCCCTTAATATATACCACCACTATAATAAACAGCTCTTCCGCCCGTGGTGGTAAGGCCTATAAGGGGTGGTTTAAAGAAAAAACATATATAAGAGTACGCGCTTACGATAAAGTAGGCTTAATACAGCGTGAGATTGTTAAGAAACTACAGAAAGAACATGGGATCTCTGTTAATTAATTAACCATAAGTAAATGGATTAAAGCTAGACAGAATTGTACCACCAAGCCTTTTAGGCGTCCTTCTATATTAATAGAAAGAACCGTTTAATATATAACAAGACTAGTATAATAAGGCTAGGCTGGGCGTTAAATGACCTTTACGTGGATCGTTAAACAGCTTTAGCTTAAAGTCTCCCGTTAGACGCTTGGTAGAGCCCTTTAAAAGCTTAGATATTAACGTTATACCATATACTAAAGACCTTTTATTAACTCCAAGTAACAAGAGAAATGAATAAGGTGGCATACTTTTATATTAAAATGCACAGTAAACTTTTAGGTAAAGGTTATTTAGTTAAATAAATGCAGCTTTGTTACTAGCGAGTAAGGGAGGTTATATGTTACTAGGTAAGTATATAAGAAGTTTTACCTAAGTTGTCTATAAAGTATCTACCGCTTAGGAAGAACGTCGTTTATGGTATAGGGAGCTATTAGATGGGGTTAGAAGTTAAAGCTAGTATTCTTAGAGAGAAGGCATGGTAAAAGAGGTATTGACTTATACGATTATGCAGAGTAAATACTGGAGGAAAGTACCTAATCTCTATAACCTTGAGCTTTTACTAATAGAACTAGGCGACTGTTGGCCTATTTCTCGCTGATATGGAACCGGACACTATATTCATGGAAGATGGCGCTAAGGTCCATCTTAGAGCGACTAAAGCAGTATATTAGCGTCTTAAGATTAAAGGATTTAGCAGGCCTTAGCCACCTAGCTCGCCAGATCTAAATCCTATTAAAAAGGTATGGTGTTGGATAAAGGCTTAGATCTTGTAGATGGATGAGTTTCCTATAACTCTTAAAGGCCTTAAGCAAGTGGTGCAAGATCTTTGGGACGAGATAGATCCTTATAAGTTTATTAACGAGATCCAGAACATGCTAGAGAAGTATAAGGAAGTCCTTAAGCAGAAGGGTTTAGCAACTAGATACTAGAGTCTTAATTTTATATGAGAATTGGTGTCGCAAATTGGGTGTTAACTGTAATATACGCAGGCGTGATAGATTATACGCCAGTTTGACTTAGAGAAAAATAAGCGAATTTTTCGCCTATATGCAATCTTTTTGCTCTATACTCTTACATGGCCGTGGATGGCGATGACCTAGATCCAAAGTCTTCGATAATCCTAGCTGTCAACTCAGACCACATTGATGTTAGTTATATCGAAAGTCAAATACAGCAGGCCATATCAACAACGCACGTTTCGCGAGGATATTGCAACAACTGCCAATATCTGTTTAGCCATTGGCCAGACTTGGGAACCGAGTCGTGGACGCATGCAGTTGGAAGACCTTGCCGTACAGAAGAACTAGAAGCAGCGACTCAGAATGGATGCAAACCCTGCTCTTTTCTGTTATTACAATTGAAAGCCGCCGGACTGCTCGACACGTTCCGCAGAATTGAGAAGCGATTAAGTCTCCTCAACGATACTGCAACCGCTTCCATATCTATTTCAAATTGGGGGTCAGATAAGACTCAGTTGTTATGGTTGAACTTTCCTGGGAAAGTGGCAAAAAAATGCAATTCATCCTGTGCTATGTCAACCGAATTTGAATCGCACGTAGTGTCTCCATCGGGTAAGCAGAATACTGACTCTGTTTGCATAACGTTAACAGGTCAAAGCAAACGGCTATGAAGACCGGATCGATCATTTCGACATTGCAGATAAATGGCTACGCACATGCTCTGAACGTCACGAATCTTGCCGCAGTAAAAACGAGCTTAAACGGCCGACTAGACTGATATCTATTGTTAATGACTATGTTAAGTTGGTCCTGACAGCAGACTGGGAGACGTTGCCTCATTATGCCACTTTGAGTTATTGTTGGGGCTATGACGACTTTATCAAGTTGACATCGGACAAGTTGGATTTATTTCTTAACATCATACCCCATGAGGACCTGCCAAAGATCTTCAAAGACGCCATTTACATTGCGCGAAGACTGGGACTTGAATATATCTGGATTGACGCACTCTGTATTATTCAAGCTAAGGACGACAACGGTGACTGGCTCAGGGAATCAGGCCGAATGCGATCCGTCTACGGAAGTGCTCATGTTAACATTGCCGCTTCCTCTGCAACCAATGTCCATGAGGGTTGTTTTTCTAAACCGACGAATTACAACGGTGGCTTCCTTGCTCGAGTCACAACGAGTGAGTTTTGCAGAGTTCAAAACTTCCACTCGTCTGAAGTTTACGAAGAATCAACAACTAAAACTCATTTAGCAAGCAGAGCGTGGACGTTCCAGGAAAAGCTTTTGGCTCCCCGCACAATCTACTTTGGCGATCGAGGTCTGTTTTGGGAATGTAGGTCTACGACCGGATCTGAGTTTTTGCCCGATGGATTTCCAAACAAGCTGGGTTCACAGTTAGTTTGTCCAGAGGGTGAGGCCTGGAGCTGGTGCGACATTGTCAAAAATTACTCCAAGGCTCATTTGACGCATAGGGCAGACAAATTGCCTGCGCTATCCGGTGTCGCGAGACGCCAGCATGAAGCAACTGGCGATGAATATCTGGCAGGGATGTGGAGGAAAGGGCTCATGAAACAGCTCGGCTGGATGCCTCGGAGTAAGAATAAAAGACCAGACTGGCGAGCGCCTACTTGGTCCTGGACATCCATCGATGCGAAAACATTGTACTGGCGGTATTGGAGCCATGATCAGTTGGCAAAGAACGAATACGTTCAAGTACTGGATGCTAAGACAACGCTTGCCGGATCGGATCCTTTTGGTGCACTTAGTGGTGGAGAACTTCAACTAAGATGTACCGCCATGGTCCGCGGACACTGATGAACTGGATCTGAGGATAAAAGAATGAATGAAGCTATATAGAATCTATCTACGAGGAATATAGGCCTTGATATAGGCCTATATCTACGGATACCGGGGTAACTACTACGGATACCGAAGTGGTTGCCGCGGAGACCGAACGGGAAAGGGAGTCTGCTTATGTAAGCAGGAAACGCATGTGGAGGACTCTTCCAGAACCATCGTCAGACACTATTGCGAGCTCGGTAATGCAGAGGATGCAGAGTCAGGCGAATCAGGGAATGACAGAGTTATACTCGATGCGGAAACGCGAGACTTTCCCGTCACAATGGATTGTCTAGAAGATGACTTCATCAAAGCTGGCGGCTCCGTTTATTTGCTACCGCTCTTTGGAGGCGAATCGGGCAGTTGGCGGGTATTTATTAGAGGGAACGAGGGCAGCGCGGAAGAAGGCAGCGTAGGGGGAGGCAATGACGATGAAATTGGCGAAAAATCGGTTCCAGAATTGATGATTCGCGGCATTGTCCTTCAACATAGTGGTCTCACCAAAGGCCGTTTTCGTCGGATTGGATGCTTTGATTTCCGTCACGAACCATCTCCATTAGATGATGTCGAGTCGAAGAGAGACTACTACTATGGATTCCTGCAAGCCGTGGAGGAAGTCGGCGCGTCGACGGCAGAATCTGAGTGTGCTGAAATTATATCGGATGCTGCACATCCAGAGTCACGATATGTCATTATCATCGTATAAGGTGTATTTACAATTATTATTAAGTCACTTAAAGCCTACTAGTAGGCATTTCTTAGGGTTATCTCGGCGGGCATTGCTGATATACTATATAGGAACAAAAGCTTTATTGTTTACGAAATATATTAGAATCCTTGGCATGCAGATCCCCGATTTTGCACCCAACTTTACATATGAATTACCTGATTCTGTTAGTGCGAATTTTTTTACCTCAGAAGCTCAGACCAAGAAATCGATTGTGCGGATATAGGAATATCCGCACCGTCCGCTAAGCTGATTTAGGACGGCAATTGTTTTCTTGGTCTGAGGCCCTTTGGCGAGATTTATACAAAACCTAAATACTGTTTATATAAGAAGACTTTATTAACTTTAATAAAATTAATCTACCCTCCCATAATATCTATTAATATTAAAATTATACCAAATTATAGAGAAAAGCCTACTCTATAAAACTATAAGATCCTTAGCTCCTTATACCCACGCGATATTAAGAGGAAGTTGTTGTAGTAGGGGTAACAATTCCACCTCTACATTACTAGGCTACGTAGTAACTACTAACGCTAAACGCTTACGCCTATGCTATCTACCCTCTCTATAACTAGCGGATATTCTATCTGCGGATATTTTATCTTTAGGTATTCTATTTATGGATATTCCGTTTGCGGATATTCCATCTACTAGTTAAATAAAGATATTAAAGGAAGAGAAAGTTAATATTGTTAAGGGCCTTCTATATAAATGGGGTTGGTTTTTTTATAGGCTGGTCTCTAAGTACTTAGAAAGTAAGAATAGGCGTAAAGGTAATAGAAAGAAGAAAAAAGTAAGGAACCTACTTATTCCTTTACTGGAGGATAAGGAAATATAAGAAGAACTTATTAATATGCCTAATACTTATATAACGCTGGTAACCTGTACTATCTGCTATATCTAGAAAGAGCTCCGCCAACTACAGTTATAACGCGGCCCCTTTAATATATAGACTCTAGATATAGAGTTTAAGGATATTAACCTTAAGAATACAGCTAAGTTTATTTAGTAGTACGGTCCGCTGCCATTCTAGCTTATTAAGGGGATATCCGCACTAAATAGAGAGGGACGCAGTTAGGATCTATATAGTGGATGTATAGTTATAGTTGCCTCTATATTCCTAACGGGGTTTGCCTAGAACTTTATAAATAGTTTTACCTATTTACTTGGTCTGTATCTTTAAGCACTTGGTGTAAAGCGCTATGTACTATTTTTCCTGTATAGCTTTGGCCTAATTAATAGTTATAAAACTCTTAATACTAAAAAGCTTAGGCTAGCTAACTGTTCTAAGGAAGGTTCTATTAATTTTGCTGACCCTTCTAGCGCTAATAACCTTTAAGAAACTGATTAAGTCTCTATCTATCTATAATAATGTCTATATTATTTATAATAATTTTAATTATTACCAAAAGACTTAATATTAGGTTATTGGCGAGATTAGCAAGTTTAATTTGTATACAACTAGAAAGATCTTCTGCGAAGTATGCATGCCTAAAGGGGGCCTTAAGCAGTTAATGTTAAATAATGCCCGCTAACTTAAGCTAGATAAGGTTGTTAATGCAGCTGGGAATAAATTTAATAACTTCTAGAAGCGGATATCTACAAGTTTTATTGCGGACGCTATTTAATATATATATCCTACTGCGGTTAATGGTATATTCAACTTTAACGTGGATATTAAATATCCGTATATGCTAGTAGTTAATATTCTACCTTATGGAAGGATAGAGTATATAACTCTAGGGCCTATTTTTAATAGCGAAGCTTCTATTAACGGCAACTATTATATAATAGAGAATATATTCCTGGACTAACTGCACTATAATTATAAAACTATTTTTAATGACTAGCTATTTTTAGTATATAGAGATTAGAAGACTATAAAGCTTATCTAATTATATAAAGAGGAGTGAATTAAGGTGGAATGCGCGTATAATAGTTATAAGTGGGTGTTGCCTATTCTAGGGCTATAGTATATGCAATTAAACTTCCTGTATATAGTTATGCGTATATTATATAGGGGTAAGGAAGCCGCGCAGTAGTTTTTAGTGCTCTATACCTATATAAACCACCTAAGATGGCGCAATATTCCTAGGGAAAAGGTTCTATTTTATTATATAGAAGAGCTGATCCTCCATAGCTTTAATGCTTGTGTTATTACGTTATTCCTACTCTATATCTGCGACAAATATAATATTAAAGTAGATGGTGAGGCTGAGTGATATATGCAAAACCTATTTCCGCAGCAATTTTTAGAATATATTAAGGATATCCGTATAGCGGCTTTCTTAAGAGATATATACCGCAATGCAAATTAGCGCATGTTGGATTATTTAGAGCTACTTGCCAATGGACGTTAGCTAGTAGCGACATTATTCTCTATAGATATATTAAGTTCCACTGCTAATAACTAAGTTCCTTAGAGTGGTGATGCGGAGTTCTTTAATTATATCCGGTTCTTATAGGTTATTAATACTTATAAGCTTCTAAAATACACCATTAAGTATGTGGATATTGGACTACTAAAGCGTATAATACTCTGCCTTTGCTTATACTTTGCTAGAAGCTTATTAAAGAACTATATATATAATATGCTGCTTCTATGGCGACTAGTTGAAACAAGTGCTTATAATTTAGTGCTTTAGCGGGCTATCCTTGCTAATAGTTCAGTTAACCTCTAAAGGCGGCTAGATAGCTTCTTTAGGACGGATTGCCTTAATAAGTTGCTAAATCTTTAACTTAAGGAGTTGCTCTGAATGTATAGCAATTTAATATTTGGTACGGACAAGCTGTTTAAGTAGAGTGTTCTTATAGTAGGTTATACTGGCGCGCTCCGCGATATTTTTAAGCGTGTATTTAGCGAGCGTATAAACAGTAAATATATGACTAAGTCTCTAGCGCTGGATATCCGCTATCTTGCAGATTAGATTAGGAAGGATTTAATTATGTAATATATATAGTGCTTAGCAGATTTTAAGGCTCCTTTGCTTTTATAGCGCGGATATAAAAGGCTTATAAAGGACGGTGTAAATATATTTAATGCCTTCCTATTAACTGTAGCTGGTTTGCCATTTAATCCCCTTATATATAGCTTTGGTAATACTAATAAGAATATAAAGGTACTAGGAGAAGCTGCTGAATATATTTATATGGTTTATTGTCCTAATGTTACACCTATACCTCTGCTAATATATATAATAGTTAGTATATAAGTTGCTTAATAAATGCTGTGAGTAATAGTAATGTATTGTTTTAATTGTGGATATACTTCTATTATAAGCGGGTTGTCTATAGATATAATTGCTAAGGATTTGATTGTGCGTTAGCGTGTATAGGATGTTAGGTTTAAGGTACCTACTATTCTTTAACTTGGATTAGAGCGGCTCTTATAGGGCAGTATTGCTGATTTTAATATGCGGATGTCTTATATTAGCGGTTTACTATATAACCCTTATGGGGACGGATTTGATAAGGCTATAGATAATATACTAGAGGACTTTTAAATGCTTGGGCTTATGGTATGTTTCTATCTTAATATATTAAGCGAGTTCTTTTTATTAATATTAATTCTAGCCAGTGTATAATCTTCTTAGTGCGTAGTATATAATATAGTAGTTAGCTATTTTATAGTGTGGATGTATAAATATCTTTATCTTAGATTGTGCGGATATCTTTACCTTAGCTTATACGGATATTATAATATTAATTAAGTATATTTATTAAATATTAGGCGGAGACCTAATTCCTATATATATGGTAGCAAAAAGGTAAGAGCTATTATTTTATTATTATAAACCCGTAATAATAGCTAATCCATAGCAACAGCTAACTTATATCTACTTATATTTAATATCTAGTAGCCTAGCATTATATATAAGTGTAATAACACTATGCCTTAGGAACGTAAGCTTATTCTTTATCTTACTTAGAGATTCTCCAAACTTATTTAACTGGCAGTCTATAGCTTAAATATCTTTCGCTATATTAGTTACCTATTTATAAACTATATTAATATGCGCAGAAACAGTAATTGCTAAATATACCCTAATAGATTCCGTGTTAGTGGAAGTGGTAGCAGTAATAGTAGTACCTGGAGTGCTAGTAATTAGTAAAAGAGTTAAAGGAGTAGCGGTAGAGTGGGTGCCTCTATGGCTGCGCATACTACTATAAGTAGGAGTCTTAATGGGGGGGGAGGTCTTAATGGGAGGGGGAGGCGTAGTGGTGTGGGCGGGGATAGTACGAGAATAAAGCTATGCGGATATTAGCAATATCCGTACTATTAACACGCGGATATTATACCTTCTTGGTAGGCGTTTTAGCTAGATTATTAGTAGAAGCTAATTTCGTATATTTTTTACTCTAAGGTATAACCGGCTCTGGATTTAGTAAACTTTTCTATATATATGTTAGCTGATAGAATAATAGTATACTATTAGCACGTACCTTTCTATATGACCTACTACCTACATAATATCTTAAGCACGCGCCCCTAAAATAAGGCCTAGAGTCCTTCTTGTAAACGTAATATTTATAGCTATACTTCTTATATAGAGCGCATAGCGGATTATACAGCTTACTAAAGCTACCCTTAATATTCTAAACGTGTGTTAATATCCGCTAGCAACTTTTCCTTTATATTCTCCTAAACGCCAGCTTTTAGAGTGTACTATTTATTCGCTAATGGCACTTGGATAGGAAGGTGCTTATTTATACTAAGAGGACTATGGAGATTGTGAGGGCTATAGAGATTATAAGAGTTACTATTATTAAGATCTTTATCTTTTGTTGCTGTCTAAAGATTCGCTATTTAAAGAACCCTTATAAATAATGCCTGGGTTACTATAAGAGGTAAATTAGTAGATAAGATATTAAAATAGTATAACTAATAGATATGATTTAATGGCTATCTTGAGCTTTAGATTTATATTAACAACCTTTTTAGCCCGCTTTTTAAGAAAAAAAGATAAACAAGCCTTATTAAGCCTCTTTTTAGAAGCATTGAGTGGCGGCAGTAGAGAGGTGGATAGTAGAGTAGTAGATGGTAAAGTAGCTTATGGTAAAGATGCAGGCAGCGGAAAGGTAGGCAGTAAAAAGGTAAGCGAGTTTTTTTTAGCGGATTTTGCTCTGTCCTTATTATTGTTATCTACTAAACCCTATAAAGAGCGCTTTAGTATATATTTCCTAAAATTAAATTAGCTATAGGAATAATTTAGTATAAGAAAGCTTACTCTTTAGGAACAGAGTCTAAAGGCTTAGTAAGAGCAGCTATAGCATACTTAACAGCATTAAACTCTTTATTGTTAACGTTGCGTATATTAAGTTCCTTAACTATTAGGTTGCTGTTATTTGTATTAATATTGTTTATAGATCTAAATAGAGGCATTATAGGTGTAGTATATTAAGGGATAGTATACAAAACAACAATAATAAAGTTTATAATGTGGTGCTATAAGGTAGAAGGTTAGTGGAGAAAAAAGAGGTGCGGAGGTTGATTAAAGGTAAATATCTATACTACTGATTTTATTAAATTAGCTTACTAATAAATAATTGCTACTATGGTTACTTACCTTAATAATTATTAACGGTGCGGATATATAAATATCTTAATTTTAGCTTATGCGGATATCCTTATCTTAGCTTATGCGGATATTATAATATTAATTAAGTATATTAATTAAATATAAGGTAGAGACTTAATTCCTATATATATAGTAATAGAGAGGTAAGAGCTACTGTTTTATTAGTCTAAACCTATAATAATAGTTAACCTATAGTAATAGCTAACCCGCAGTAATAGCTAACCTATATCTACTTAAATTCTATATCTAGCAACCTGGCGTTGTATATAAGTGCTATAATACTACGCCTTATAAACGTAAGCTTATCCTTTATCTTACTTAGAGAATCTTTAAGCTTACTTAACCGGCGATTTATAGCCTAAATATCTTTTGCTATTTTAGTTACCTATTTATAAACTATATTAACGCGTATAGAAATAGTAATTGCTAAATATACCCTAATATTTTCTGTGCTAGTAGGAGTGGTAGTAGTACTAGAAGTAGTACCAGATGTGCTAGGAATTAGTAAAAGAGTAGAAGGAGTAGTGGCAGAATAGGTGCCTCTATAGCTGCGTATATTACTATAAGTAAGAGTCTTAGGGGGAGGGGAGGTCTTTAAAGGGGGGATGGTGTGGGTATAAAGCTATGCGGATATTAGCAATATCCGTATTGTTAAGATGTGGATATTATACTTTCTTAGTAGGTGTTTTAGCTAGACTATTAACAGAAGCTAATTGTATACATTTTTTGCGCTAAGGTGTAACTGGCTCTAGTTTTAGCGAATTATCCTATATACGTATTAGCTAATAGAATAATAGTATACTATTGGCATATACCTTTTTATATAACCTGCCACTTAAGTAATATCTTAAGTATGTACCTCTAAAATGTGGCTTAGAGTTCTGCTTGTAAACGTGATATTTATAGCTATGCTTCTTGTATAGAGCATATAGCGGATTGCGTAGCTTATTAAAGCTACCCTTAATATTCTAGATGTGTGTTAATATTCGCTAGCGACTTTCCTTTATATTTTCCTAAACGCTAGCTTTTAGGGTGTACTATTTATTTGCTAACAGCACTTAAATAAGAAGGCGCTTATTTATGTTAATATCTGATATTATAGCTTAGACTATCTATATACTGTAGAGCTTATAAAGGCTGTAGAGATTATAAGAAGATAGAGGAGTATAACGAAGCCTTGTAGGAAATACTACGGTGGACTTGTTAATAGGCTAGGTGTGTAGGTAAACAAGAAGTTAACAATATAACAATAACAAATAATAACTGGTGGAGTGGTTGCCTAATAGATTAACTCTAATTATATTCTGAGATTCACTATAAGGAAAGGAACTATCTAGGTAGGGACTGCGGTCCTTTAAATACACGCCCGCACTTTTAAGAAAGTCATTACTCTATCTACTCTATCTACTCTATTTGCTCTATAATAGATCTTATAGATTATATAGATTAACGTATTCCACTATCACCTCGGTCACACCATCACCTCAGTCAAAAATGCTTGGCGCTACTAACTTATGTTACTGTATCGTTATTATCGCTACAAGAACTATCTAAAAAAATATACTAAGTACTCATATCTAACTCAGAAGACTCCCCTTTAGCTGCTTAACACGTTTACGCATTATGCCTAGTCCCTCTATAGTTTCCACAGCGCCATAAAGCTAGTTAAGCTCTGTTTTAACCATCTCTACTATAAGCCTTCTTTAATAGCTAGACCGTTATAAATAGTCTAGGAGCTATTAAATCGGCTGCCTCCCTATACTCTAGTGTGCCACCTTACTAGATACGCTTCCTCTTACACGCTTTTCACTTAGTTATTACTGCTAATTGCTCTTTAAGCTCGGCAATGCGGGAGGCTTAAAGCACGTTTTGGTGTAGTATTAGCTTAGCGCCTTTAATAAGCTATAAGAACCTATTCTAGGCTATTATAGGCGATTTAGTAAAACAGTCGCTTATAAGCTTTAATTGCAATCTAAATTTAAGCGTATTGCTTGGGGTCTTTAACTGCTACAGCGTCTCTAGTAGTAAGGGTGCTGGCGGGGTATGTGTCACGGTGCTGTAATGCAAGTAGGCTAAATAACTACATTGTGGTATGAAGAGGAGAAGGAGGTGAAAGGGGGTATCGTATATAAATAGTAGGGGCAGCCGCCAAGGCGCTAGTGGTGGGCTAGCCAACAGTAGGAAACAGTACAAGACAGTACGAGATAGTACGAGACAGTATGGAACAGTATGCGTTAGGACAGTGCCGTGACAGTATGCAACCATACTTTAAGGCGATTAAGGACCACAGCTACGTCTATAGGGACTAGCCCTAATGCCTTAAAGGCCTTCTTATAGTTCTCTGTTATAAATATATTAAAAAATACGTCTCTAAAGGCTGGCAAGAAGCCTTCTTTATTAATATAGAAGATGCGCTAGTATGCCAAGTCTCTAACGCAATAAGAGTACTTTAGCTTTAATAGTAAGAAGCAAACTATATCTAGTGGCTGAAGTATATATAATAAATAGGCTAGCATATAGAGCGTAAGGATATTATTTTCAAGGCAGTAATCCTTAAAAAGCTGCAATTAATAGCTCTTATAACCATTTAAAATAAACAACCAGTACCCCCCTACCTAATGCGCCTTTATATACGCGTTAAAGTGCTTTAACTACGCAACTCTAAGCTTATTATTTATCCAGCCGTTTTTAGAGACTAAAAGTTTCCAGTTACGCGGTATAGACGTCTCCTTATACCACACTGAGATATAGACGCGCCCTTTATAGATAATAAAAGGTAGGGTTATATACCTAGCAGCGCAGATGCTCTAGATAGCAGTAACCCACTTTTAATTGCCTAGCTAAATAAGCTTAGGTTAAGCACATCTCTTAAAATCCATAACAACTTTTATAGACCCAATAACGCCCATTTAGAAGCCTATCTTATTAAAGTTGTACACGTTATTGTCCTAGACGCCGTACTTAGCTTTAGTCTTCTTAATAAGCTTAAACAACGCGCTAATTACCTTAGAATCTTCCTAGAGTATTCTCTAATAGCCCTTTGCTTAATTAAAGGCCATTTTAAGCTTATCTAAACGCGTTATAAACCTCTCTACCTAGTGCTTGCCTATTAGCTCTTTACCCCGCGTAGTTAATAGTTTATCCGCCATATCTGCCACCTTATATAGCTGGGGAGAAAACCCTTATGAATTAAGGTTAAGAATGTATCGGACGATTGTCTGCTCTTCGGTTGAGGTAAGCTTATAGCAGCCGTTGCGTCTATCTTAGAGATTTGCAATTCCGTTATATTAATCAGTTAACGTTAAAGATGGTACATTAAACGCGTTAGTAGCGCATCAGAGGCTTTTAAATTCGCGATTATAATAGGCAAGAAGGGCAAGCTCAATTCTGCCTTCTTGGTTTGGCACTGGCGCGTTTTGTTGTTAAGACATATCGCGTTAATAGGATAGTTGGTGGTGCCAAGCATTTTTGACCGAGGTGATGGTGTGACCGAGGTAATGGTGGAATACGTTATATAGATTATATTATGTAACCTAACTACTATTTCTCGTTACATAGTTCTACTAGTTCCATCCTAGACTGTGCTTCTATTAACCAACTAGCTTCTTCCAACTTCTCTCCGAGTAATTGTAATATTATACTTAAAGCGTCCGTAATACTATCTCCCTCCTCTTTATCTTCGTCCTTAAAGATTTGTAACATCTCCAAGTCGTTTACTAGAGGTGTAATGTCCGTCTAATTAATTTAGTTAATATTATTACTTATTATACCTAAAGCTTCTTCTTCTTCTTCTATAGTCCGTCAGTCTTATACTATTGCTGCGATACTGTCTCTTAGTAAGATAATGCCATCTCTATATTCTCATTATGCGAAAAAGGGGTTAGTTTGCGTTGTACTAGCAAGTCCCTTATTTTAGCAACCTTCTTTATGTTTAGAGTGCACTAAAGCGAATATTTAATCGTCCTATAACATTCGCTCGGTCTCTAACACTGAATATATACGTTTTATTACTCTTAACAGTCTTCTAGTACCCTTATTAATTGCTACTAGGGTCCTAGGTTTAATCTGCCGCTACAAAGCTCAATAACAAGCTCTCGGTAGCCCTGGCTGAACTTTATTATTCTTACAACGCTAAGAAAGAGGCTGCTGACGCTCAGCAACGTGCTCTCAACTCTTGTCTGGCTGCGTCCGCTTAATTAATCCGTCTTAAAAAGGTTCATAAGGTGCGTTCTAAGGAGTGGAAACTTATAGAACAAGGTTTATAGGAACTTGGCAATAAAAAAACGGATTTTTCTCTAACTAAGAGGGAAACAGCTCCAAATACCTTAGCAGGTACTCCTCTTGGGTCCCCCTTAGGTAACTCATTCTTTAGTAATCCTTCTTTATTAATACTACCTAACCCTTTCTCTTTTAATACTCCTATACCTTTCCTATAGCATTTCTTAGGTAGTCTAGTAGTTCCTAGGTAGTCTCTTTATAGCCTATCTACTTTACTTTATACTATATTTTGTTATTAACGTCCTTATAACTAATGATCTTTAAAACCTCCTATTTGTCCTCTTCTTGTCCTCTATATATATCTACCTTATAAACTAGTGGCTTAATATCCCTATATACTAGCTCTAGTATTGTAATATATTATATAGGGTAGATCTTTATTTTCTCTAGCAAGTTAAGTCTATATATAACTTCTAAGATTTTTGCCTTAACTATAAATGGTCCTAGTCTAATATAATCCAGTTTCTTACTTAGTCGTCAACTCTTGAAATTTTTGTGTAGTAGCTATACTTTATCTCCCTCCTTAAGATCTGGTCCCTTAGATCTTTTAGCACTATAGTACCTTTTTATTTTCTCTTGTACTAGTTTAGCTGTTTCTCTAAGATATATATAAAGATTTATTAAGTTCTCTATTCTTTACTTAGCTATGCTACTTATTTTTTTTTACTTATTATGGCGATAACGATATTCTTAGTTTGTACCCGTAATTCGCCTTAAAAGGTAATATGCCTATCCCTTTCTATAGTGTTGCATTATATATAAACTGTGTAACTGGTAATAATAATATCTAATTATTTTATACGTGATTAATATAATGCCTTAGATACTGTTCTAATGTCTAGTTTAGTTTCTCTATTTAACTATCTGTGTGTAGATAATACGCTATTAATATTACTGCTTAAACCCCTTATTTAGCTAAGAACACCTCCTAGAATACTGCTACAAATCCTAGATCCCTATCCGATATAACCTTTATTAGTGCTCTATATCTTGCAAATACTTCTTTAATATAGATTCTAGCTATATCCTCTACTAAGATTTCTTCTGTGCACGCTATAAAATAGCCCTACTTGGTTAACTTATCTACTATTACTAAGATTATATTATAATCTTGTTCTATAATAGGATCTCTTAACTTTAGTAACTTTATAATAAAGTTCTATAATATAATCTCCTACGGTCCTTCTAGTATTTTGACTGATTATAGTTTTCTATACGGCCTATACCTTGTCGGTTTGTTCCTTTAGCAATCTAGATATTTCTTTATAACTTATCTTACTAGTCCCTAGATTCCTTAAATAATGTATTCGTTTTAAAGTCTTAACACTAAGCCTATAGCTCTGTTATATCCTTAAGTTATTCCCTTGTGGAATTCTTATATAAACTCTTCTATAATTTCTTTTAGTACGTACGTAGCCTCTTAGTGCTTATACTACTCTAAGTCTAAATCCTCGCTCTGCGCTTCTTAGATCTTCTATAACCATATACTCTCTAGTGTCTTATAGGTCTGACTTTCTTCTCTAGTTGCTGCAATTTTGGGATAATTATACCTAATCAATCCATCTTTGTCTTTGCGTAATACTACGCCTAATAGTTTCTTATTATTTTATAACTCTGCCTTTCTACTAAGCGTATCTACTCTTGCATTTTTAGTCCCTTAGTATACTGTATTTTGAAATAGTATTCTATAAGCATCTCTGCCTATCTAACTTGTCTTTAATTAAGTTCTTTTGTTATTAGGAACCCCGTTAGGTTCTTATGGTCTATTTTAACTATAAATAGTTTTTCTATGCCTTGCAAGAATGCTCTCTATTTCTTTAACACTATAACTATACCTAACAACTCCTTATTGTAGATATCATAGTTTAGTTCTAGTAGTGTTATCTTCCGGCTATAATACACTACTAGATGCCATCCGTCTAGATACTTCTATAGTAAGTACGCTCCTAGTGCAAAGTCTAATGCATTTATTTCCACTATTATCTTTAACTCTAGCTAATAGATTTTAAGGATTGGATCTTGGGTAAATAACTCCTTAAGTTCCTTAAATAACTTCTTCTATTCACTACCCCATGTCTACAGTTTCTCCTTTTTTGTAAGTCTTATAAATGGCTTAATATTTTTTAACCACTATACAATAAACCTCCTGTAGTAGTTATAAAACCCTAGGAATAATCTTAACTGTGTAACGTTCTCTAGTTCTTACTAACTTACTATAGCTTTAACTTTCTTTAGATCCATACTAATCTTTCCTAGTTTAATAATAAACCTAATAAAATTGGTCTTCCTAGTAAAGAACTTGCATTTCTTAATTGCTACTAGCATCTTTTCTTCTTGTAGTCTCTTTAAGACCTACTTAACGTGTTCTCCATGTTCTTCCTTACTTATTAAGTAGATAATAATGTTATTAAAATACGCCATAATAAACTTATCTAGGTGTTCTCTTAACACACTATTAATTCTTTTCTAAAACGTTACTGGTGCATTTATAAGCCCAAACTGTATTACTAATAGTTTATATAGTCCTTCCTTTAACCTAAAGGCTGCCTTTTATTTGTTGCCTTCCTTAATCCTAATTTAATAATACGCCCATTATAGATCTATCTTTGTAAAGATTTATATGTTGCCTATCCTATCTTAGATTTCGCTAATTAAGGGTAAAGGGTACCTATCCTTTTGTGTAATGCTGTTTAACTATCTATAGTTAATATACATCCTAAGTTTTCCGTTTTTCTTTAGGATAAACAATACTAGATATCCCACTAATGACTGTAATGGTCTAATGTATCCCTTTTATAGGTTCTCCTGGACAAACTCCTTAAGCGCCACTAACTCTATTTTAGTGAGCTTATAGATTAAAAAGAACTTTAGACTAGTTCCTAGTTCTAATTCTATCTTATGGTCCTATACTATATACTCTAACAGCCTCTTACTTTCTAGTAATTATAACTTTTTGCTATACTTATGGTATCTTTTTGGTACATAACTTAAGCTTCGCTTAGTCTCTTTATACGTTGCTCTGACTTAGTACTATACCATCTTAGTCTATTACCTTACTTTATGTTATTATGTATCCCTAATATTAACTTAACCTATAACCTAATTAATCTTCGGATTGTATTCCTGTAACTAAGGCATTCCTAGTATTGCCTTATCCTTTTTCAACGATAGGATATTAAAAGACATCTCAACTTGTCTCCCTTTGATAGTTAACTGAATAGGTCCTATTTTAAGATTAATAATACCTCCTCCATAGGCTATTGGATTTTCTAAAATTGTTATTAATGGATATAGGTATTCCTTCTACTTGTGCGGTAATCCCATCCTCCAAACTGCTACTGGTAATATATAGTTTCTTATTGCTCCACTATCCACTAATGCTTCGAACTTTTGATCTCGCTACTTAATTCTTAGGTTTAGGTGTCGTCCTATAACTTCTTTAAGGGTCTAAGGCTCTACTACTAGCTCCCTTTGGTTCTATAGGCCTCCCCTTTTTCTAACTATTAGCTGCTAGATCTTAACTGTACTTAGTCCTCCTTAGGCTAATACTTAGTTCGTTTCTTTTCCTCTATATACCATAGACAAGTGTTCTCTAGGCACTCCCACTACTATTATCCGTCTAGGCATTCTTCCGTAAGGAACCTTCCTAGTTAAAGTGTTAAGTCGCCTAACTCTTAAACTTCTGCTAGATGCCAACTATATATATACTTAGCGTTTCTAAACCTTTGTTCACCCGGTGCCTAATATATCCTTATTAGGTACTTCCAATGTTTGTCTTTTAGTGCTCTATATATGCTGCATATATTATCTATACATGCGATCTACGCCAATGTGTAATATACTGAGTATCTTAAGTTAACTCGTGGCTTGTCTTTATCCTTAAGTTTAAACATCTCCTACATTAATCTAAACGTTGCTATATTACTTACTAGTACTACTACTTGTATTATTTATCTCTAGTCTACAGCCTGTTCATTTAGATCCTTAGATGTTATTACTAATACGCCCTTAATATAACTTATCTGTCTTTCTGTTATGGCTTTATTAGATATAACTCTCTTGTCTAGCCATATATAGAAGTCTTCCCATTTATTGTCGTATTGCTATCTGTACCACTTTTAGTATAACTCTATAAGTATATATAATCTATCCGTAAGGAAGTATCTTTCTATTGCTGCTTAATAATAGCCCTTAGTGTGTCATTCCGCGAACCTAGTTAGGATTCCTAAATCCTCTTCTTGTTCTAGTTTGTCTAGCCACTTGGCTCTTAGTATACCTGCCCTTAGTCTATTAGTAACCTTTCATATAGGTGCTCTGTCCCTTAAACGACTTGGCATGCTAAATCTCTAATCTAGCTTTTGTTCTTGCCATGCAACAATTTATTGCCTAAACTTGTCTATACTTTTTTATTTCCTACGTCTTATAGTTAGATCCTTAAAGTCGTCTTGCTTCTTAATCGCTGTATTAACTTTTCAACTTTTAGGCTAAATACTGTGTTTGCCTACTACGGACCTTATTTGTTCTTTAAAATCTTGGCTCCCCAGGAATCTTTATCCTATACTTATTTATTTATCTTTAAACTGAGCTACTACCCCTTCCTATTAGTTGTTGTCCGTTATAAGTTCTTGGGTATATCTTATCTTATCTTAAGAATATTAAGCCTTTAGCCTTTTGCCTTTATTAAGTGGTAAGCTAGTACTAGCAGTTATCTGCTTGCTTAATCGTCTTTAGATATTGCTCCTTCCGTCTCGCAAAGCAATAGATTCCGTATCCAACGGTATTATAATACCTGTTACTGAACCGCGTTCTGTTGTGGTCTTAGTTTCTACTTCTATTACGTTATTAAGGTTTAAGTGCCCCTAGCTGACCTCTTTTCCTTCCTTATTGCTAGTAATCAATAAGTACTCTAACTTTATTATTATTATTACTAATTTTTGTCCGCATGTTGCTGTGACATCTTAATCCAGCTTATAGAGTCGATTTTTTTCTTTATCTAACTCTCTGGTTCCTTTAAGTCCTTCTAACTCTGGCTCCTGTGGCCAATAGCTTATACCGTACTTAGCGTTTTCATAAATTGGACACGTATTGTTATAGCAGAACGCGAAATGCCTAACCGCGCATTCCCGTGTACCTTGTAACCTTCGCGTTACTAGTCCTAGTTCTCCTTACTTAGTTCCTTTAACTGCGTAATTACTCTAACCACCTCTATAGTCTCTAGCATAGTGACCCTACTTTCTATAATTTATGCAAGCTTTATTTTTAAACCATTCTTTTTATTATAAAGTCCGCCTAAACGTCTTTTGTTAATAAGATCCCTAGTTTAGCCTCTGCTCCTTAGTCCTATAATTACTTAATCCTTAACCTCTAGGTTTCTATGGTTTCTTATTCCATCTCTTAAATTTTTTAATACCGCTTAAGTCCATTAGCTCTGGCCCACCGTTCTATAATTTACTACTTTATACTTATTAATGCGTACTCTATGCCTTATATAACTATAGAACTCTATCTTGCCCTTTCTTGGCTTATTCCCTCTAATAGATCCTATTATTAATCTTTATTAATTAATCTACTAACTCTCTTAGAGTTCTCGCATCTTCTATTAGGATAATTGCGTCCTGGACTTTAGCCTTAAGTCCCTATTTATACTATGCCATAAGCGCCTTATTGTTCCACTTAACCTATATTATAAGTATCTGAAACTGTGTCGTATACTTAATTGCTAAAGTGCGTTATACTAAGTTCTAAAGTTTTCTTTCCGCTGTAGTTGTTGCTTCTAGGTCTCTAAATATCTGTATTAGTCTCTCCGCGAACCTATTCTAGCTAGCAAATATAAACCATACTTCCTAATTAGTAGTTGTTATTCCATTTATCTAGATCTTGGTAAGATAAGGTTTAAACCACTTAAGTGCTCTTCCTATTAAGAATAATCCTGCGTATACCACTTGGTCCATAAATGTGGCCAACTTTGCCCCTTCCTGTATGACCTTAAAGTGCATTTACGTAAGGAATCCTTTAAGTTTTAACTTCTCCCCTAAGAATCGTTTAATTAACGGTAACTTAACCTTAGCTGCTCTAATTCTATTAAGTCTTTCTTTAAGTAATTAATTGTTGTCTGTTATTTAATTAACTATTTCTTATAACTGACCCACCGTAACTAGCTGTGAACCAGTATCTTCTATACTAGTGTCTCCTCCTATTCCTAAGGTCGTAGCTGCTATAGATAGCGTCGTGACCGGTACCTTCAACAGCGTGACTTGCGCTTTGGGTGGCATACTGTTTGACTTTATTAATACTATAACTAGGTAGTAAATGTATAATAAAGCCTTATAGAAAATACTACGGTAGACTTATTAATGGGCTAGGTGTGTAGGTAAATAAGAAGTTAATAATATAATAGTAACAAATAATAACTGGTAGAGTGGTTGCCTAACAGATTAACTCCAAGGAAAGGAACTATTTAGGTGGGAACTATGGTCCTTTAAATATACGCCCGCACTCCTAAGAAAGTTATTGCTCTATCTACTTTGTCTGCTCTATTCGCTCCGTAATAGATCTTATAGATTACACAGATTATATAGATCACATTACGTGACCTAACTACTATTCCTCGTTATATGGTTCCACTGGTTCTATCCTGGACCGTGCTTCTATTAACCAACTAGCTTCTTCCAACTCCTCTCCAAGTAGTTGTAATATCGTACTTAAAGCGTCCGTAACAAGGAGGGCTTTTAGGAAAGTCGCTGTTATTAAGATTACTATAAGAGGTAAATTAATAGATAAGACACTAAAAGAGTATAGTTAATATATACAATTTAAAGGCTATCTTATACTGAATATTTTGCGCAGTAATTCTATTAGCCTGCCTCTTAAGAGAAGTATAAGTATAATAAGGATTAAACCTTTTAGAAGTAGTAGGCGATAAAGAAATAAGTGGCTTAAAGGTAGGTGGCGAAGAGGTAAGTGGTAAAGAAGTAGGTGGCAAAGAGGTAGACAGTAAAAAGGTAAGCGGATTTCTAGCGAATTTTGTAATAACCTTATTTTAGTACCCTGCTAGATCTGATAAAGAGTGCTTTAGTATATATTTCCTAAAATTATATTAGCTATAGGCATAATTTAGTATTAGAAAGCTTACTCTCTAGGTAGAGATTTTAAAGGATTAGTAAAAGAAAGACCGTCCTTAGAAGCGTCCTTAATTATTTTATTGTTAATATTATGCGTATTAAGTTCCTTAACTAAATAGCTGTTGGATATATTTAGAGGTGTAAAAGAAGGCATTGTAGATAGTAGTATGCTAATTAATAGTAGATGAAATAATAATGATAAAGTTTATAGTGCGTTGTTATAAGGTAGAAGGTTAGTAAAAGAAGAGGTATAGAGGCTAATTAAAGGTAAATATCCACGCTGCAGATTTTATTGAATTAGCTTACTAATAAATAATCGCCGTTATGGTGACTTGTTTTAGTAAATATTAACTACCTTATACACGCTTATTTGTAACACGTAAATCCTTTATAGTTAAGTTACTATTAATTAAAGTGAGTGGGCGCTATCTAGTTAACTTATAAAGTGACATTAATATAGAATTACTGCTTGGCTAAGGTGCTGGAGAAGGGTTATAAGCGGATATTAGGTTTACTTAGTAAGCGGATTTCTTACTTTTAAAGTGCGTAGATATATCCTTTTGTTTTCTCTTACTATAAGGCAGATCTGATATTGGCTATTATATCTAAACCTAAGGGCGGAGATTAAGCGCTAGGCTATAGGTTCTAAGCTGCGCTTAGTTTAGAGAGCGGAGATCAAATATTAGGCTGTAAATTCTAAGCCACACCTAATTTAGAAGGCGGGGATTAAGTATTAGTATGTGAATTTTAAACTGCGCCCAGTTTAGAGCGTGGAGATTGAGTATTAACAAGGCTATGTTAATTTGCAATAACCACACGCGGAGATTGCTGCGGAGATTGAACACTATGCTATAGACTAGCGCTACCTATATTTAAGCTAACAATACTATTAGACTTCTGCTGTAGAGCTTAAAGGCTATACTATAGACTAATACCTAGGTTATTCCGAGATATAAACTAAGGTAGTGGAAAATTATAAGGATGGTGTAGGGCTATATTAAGAAGCCATTAAGAACAATAGAGGCGCTATAGGGAGTTATTAGGATGCCGAAGGTTAAGTTAAGGGTACTGCGGATATGCACTAGACGATTTTTAAGTGGGTAGCTGTATATCTAGAGTATATAGATATTAAATATTTAGCTGTTAAGATAACTGTAATAGAGTGGCATGTATAGTCTGGGACTAGTTTACCTATAAGTCTTAGGTTAATGTAAGCTAAGATATTTAAGACTTAGTTATATCCGTTTATAAGCTGGATGCTAATAATAGCTATAAGGGCGGTAATACTTTAATTTGCAATGGTTGATTAAGGCTAGCACTCCTTATAGTTAACGCACTAATAGGTCCCTATTAACCTACTAATAGCAGAGGTGTTTATAACGAGCTTCTAGATATGGTAATACGTTTACTAAATTGCGACGCAACCTATAAGATACTAGTACTAGAGTATTATATTTCTTTCTTATAAATAAAGCGGATAAGCGCGTCTATTTTATCTCCTAGGAAGATATAATCCTATTTAGGCAATATTTGCTTAAGGCCCTTGTGAGTTAGTAGAGGTTAGATATAGAGCATGCGGATTTAATTGTTAGATATAATATAACTGGAAATTGGACTCTAAACTGCATCCTGGTATATTATATTAAGCTATCCTTTAATCTACTTCTTAATACTTATAAATAGATCCTTTAAGTACTTGCTCTTTATAATATTCCTAGTGTATAGTGTAATAATATTATACTCCTTATAGGCCTATAATGAATTATTATAATTAGAGTAATAGCGTGGACCTTTAGATAATAGACTCGTCTCCTTATACGGCTTAAGTAGAATATTGCGTAGATATCTAGTAGCTTTATTTACGAGCTTATATAATATATTTGGAAGTACCGCCCGTTTCTCTATATTAGTCTTTACCATCTTCTATTTTTCTATATGCTTAATCAGCAGGGCTAATAATATTATATTCTTATTAAGTATTTAATCCTCCTTTTTCTAAGGAGATAACTGCGAGATAATATTACTATTAATTATAACAAATAAAGCTAGATCGCTGGCGAAATCTACTACCCTATCCTCCTATATTGCTATCCTAGTAGTAATAAAGTTATGGCTAAGTTGGGTAGACAGAGGGGCTATAAGCTTTTAAGACTTTTGCTTTAGCGGTGCAGTATCCATAAGAGTACTCTTATACTAGTCTTTAATAAGGATAATTATATATCTGGTAATACTGTTATATTAGGCAGCCCTTCTAAATTACTATAGTATTATGTTTAGGCTTTTGTTGGGATAATAACTGTATATAATAGAATGGATAATATTTGGAATATCTGCACTATGGGCTAGGGCGTCCAATGTAATAAGAATGCGGGTAGGTGAGTCTTCTGTATAGAAATTTTGATACTCTTTGCTCTTATTATATTTAGATAATATTGTATAATAACTTTGTACTGCTGTTTTAGCCTACTTAATGGTATAGCTTTTAGTTATAAGCCATAAATGGATAGTGTTTATACACTTATAAATATAATTTTTGGTATAAAGGAAGATAATTATCTTAGGAATTAATTTGGGACTTAGAACTTTTTATCTCTTTAGTTGTGTAGTACCTTTTATTAGATTTTAGACCTGCCTAACTAATTAATAAATAGATATGGCGGATATTTAACTGGAAAATACGGATATCCTACTAGGCGCTGCGGGTGTTTAGCTAGATAATGTGGATATCTTATTGGACCCTACGGATATCTGGCTAAGGGTTATAGATATATTACTCTCCTCTACCTCCTCTTTAAATGCCTTATTAATAATAAAGAATAATGCTTTATAATTATTCTTATCCCTTCTCTTAATATAGCCCCTAATAATAGATAGGTTAGGCCAATTAATATCCGTTTATTTAAGATCTGTTATACTCCAATAAAACCCTACTAGCTTTATTACCTTTATATATATCTCTTTATTAAGCATTATAGTATATATAAACTACCACACTATTGGACTAAGCAGTAATTATACCTTAAAGAGCTGCGCGTAATGGGGCCGGAAGCTCTTGCCCTAGTTAGCAACTAAATAATACTTATTAATTACTACTAAGGAAATATGCAAGCGCCTCCCTTTCGACCTCCGTCCGTCGCCTCCCTTTGCTCCTCCACCGTCGTCGCAGGGGCGCCGCTGGTTATATACCCCCTGAGGACGCGTCATCACGACGCTAGCCACCACCACCAGTCTGCCACAGAGCGGACGACCTCCACTACAACCCGTCTGCCACAGAGCGGACGACCTCCTCTACCACACCAACGATTCCACTACAACCTGTCTGCTGCAGAGCGGACGACCTCCTCTACCACACCAACGATTCCACTACAACCTGTCTGCTGCAG